>ERZ1292623.5431-Hain-H51-01um-R1-5431-length-10188-cov-5_pt1 | contig 10188 bp, 12 predicted proteins | sample MGYA00564398_ERZ1292623 | MGnify/ENA primary metagenome ERZ1292623 (study PRJEB36523, sample SAMEA6512633) | groundwater metagenome | collected 2019-01-07 | study: AquaDiva: Metagenomics assemblies of 32 groundwater samples
TCTCGATTATTCCTGTCGCCGCGGGCGCGGATTGCGCAGTATCTGACCCTATGCCGAGCTCATCCAGCTTTGCCAAAAGTTCCTCAATCCCAGCGTCGCTTACGCCGAACCTAACCAGCATTGCTTTAAGGTCAACCGCATCAATGCCTTCGGGTCGGGCTAACGCATCGGTTACTTGGTTAATTTCCGCGCCGCCGACTCCATAACGCATAAGAATATTCCCCACTTCCTCATTGACTTTATATATTGATGTTATGCCGTTTGATATTGAGCTGTTGTAATCTTTACCGGCAAAAACATAATCGCCAGAACCAATGAAAAGCATGGCGGCAAATACCGCTACGGCAATTAATAATATGCTTGTTCTTGTACGCATAGTCCTCATTATTGTTAATGTATCAGTATCTTAAGAAAAAACAAGAAGCCAGGATTACGCTGGTTTTTTATTCTCTTCGAGCTCAATCAGCAATTCTCCGGCTCGAAGTATCATACAGTGGACCTAGCGAGAATCGAACTCGCGTCTTCCGGATGCAAACCGGATGCTCTGCCACTAAGCTATAGGCCCTTCATGCGGATATACGAACTCCGAGTCTCCGCACAAAGCGGAGGAGGTGAGATTTGAACTCACGAGAGGATTTCTCCTCAACCGGTTTTCGAGACCGGCGCCTTAAACCACTCAGCCACTCCTCCGCTTTGTGCGGGACAAAGCCCTACCGTGTCTCCGCGCGTATATTTTATACCCCTTATACTAATAATCGCAAGATAATCAACGCAACCACCATATAAGGAGTAACTAATTTCGGCAAACGAACTCCGAACAGTTTTTCTATCCACCGCATCAAAATAAAAAATCTTTCCGATTTAAAATGAGCGTCAATTTTCTTACGAATACGATTTTCCCATACTAACAAAGGGCAATCCTTATTGGGTATCCAAGAAATGGCGCCAACAAAAATTAAACTGAAAAAGAAGACTAAAAATTTTTGCTTCCAAAAAGAAAGCACGTAGAATAGTGTAAAAAGCACTATAAACAACCAGTGGGTTAAAATGACTGCGTATAATTTTGCTTTTGTCATAAAATCGGTGGACCCCGTTAGAAATCAGACAAATATATTTAACTGAAAAACTAATTTTATACTTTCTACTTCATCTTTGATAATCAATTTTTTTATCTGATTTCTAACGGGGTGGACCTACGGGGAATTGAACCCCGCCCTCGTCCATGCCATGGACGCGTTCTACCGATGAACTATAGGCCCAAATGAATCCGAACAACGCTTTACTACGGACAAATATTTCAGTATAAATAGTATATCAACTTAGCCCTCGTAGTTCAACGGATAGAACGGCTCCGTCCTAAGGAGAAAATGGGAGTTCAATTCTCTCCGAGGGCACTCTCTTAGTTATCCACAATAGCTTTTCGGCCATTTGGCGACCTTATTGTATAATAAGAGTAAGCGCTATTTTGCGTAAAAAGGTCGAGTGTTTTGTTATTAAAACAATTTAATTTATGTTAGTTCAAAATTGGGTTGACGTGATAGTGGGTTCTTTGCAGGGCCTTTGGTTGACGGTTATTAGTTTTTTGCCGTCATTGATTGGCGCCTTGGTTGTATTTATCGTTGGTCTGATTGTTGCCTCTTTATTGGAAAGAATCGTTGAAAGAGTTATCTATTACTTGAAAATTGATGCTCTATTAATGAAAACTGGCGTTGAAGCCTATTTAGAGCGAGCCGATATCAAACTGAACACCGGCCTTTTCTTGGGTAGAATTGTTCATTGGTTTATAGTTATCGCTTTCCTTTTGGCAGCTTCCGACATTTTGAATTTCACCGCGCTATCATTGTTCTTGAGAGACGTTCTTCTCTACATTCCTAATGTAATAATTGCAGTTTTGATTCTTTTGGCCGCATTAATCGTTGCTAATTTCTTGAAACACCTCACCCGTGTTTCGGTAATGACAGCGAAAATGCATCACGCCAAAGTATTGGGTACAATTGCCTGGTGGACAATTATGATATTCGGTTTCTTAACCGCATTGGTTCAATTGGGCATTGCAGTCAGCGTCATCAATACTTTAATCACTGGTTTAATCGCTATGTTGGCGTTAGCCGGCGGTTTGGCTTTCGGATTGGGCGGAAAAGAAGAAGCTGCGGGATTATTAAGGAAAATCAAAGAATAAAGATAGGGAGTGATAAATTAATAATAAACCCCGACATTGTCGGGGTTTATTATTTTAGGGATAAATTTTAATATTTATTTTTTCTTTCGTAAAAAAGTCGGGATGTCCCAAATATCGGAATCTTTTTCTTTTGAATCTTTTGGTTTTTCTTTTTTCTCTTTTTTGGCTTCTCTTTCTTCCTGATTGCTTTGTTCGTTTATAGACGGTAAACCGAATAAAGTTGAACTGGCAGGTTCATGGTCTTTGATAACATGCCCATTAAACCCTGCGGCAATTAAAGTAATTTTTATTCTGCCGTTTTTAATTTTTCGGTCATGATAAGCGCCAAAAATAATCTTAGCCGCCGGATCAACGTTCTCTGCTATTACCTTAGCGACTTCATTAATTTCGTTCATTTTCAAATCCCGACCTCCAGCTATTCCAAATAATACGCCTTTAGCGCCATCAATAGATACTTCTACTAATGGCGAACTTACCGCTTGAGTTACGGCGTTTATTGCCCTATCCTGGCCAGAACCTGACCCTATACCAATTAATGCCTGGCCGGCATCCTGCATAATTGCTTTTACATCGGCAAAATCAACGTTAATAATGCCCGGCATCGCTATAAGTTCGGCTATCCCCTGAACGGCATTCATCAGCACGCCGTCAACGTGTTCAAAAGCCTTAATAATTGGCGTATCTTTCTGAATAATGCTGAATATTCTGTCATTGGGAATAACAATTAAAGTGTCTACTTTATCTTTTAATTTCACTAATGCTTCGGTGGCAATTCTGCTTCTTTGCGCTCCTTCAAAAAGAAAAGGTTTCGTTACGACTGCAACTGTTAAAGCACCTATTTCTTTCGCGGCTTCCGCTACAACAACAGACGCGCCGGAACCAGTTCCGCCACCAAGTCCGGCGGTTATAAAAACTAAATCCGCGCCTTTCAAAGATTCAACAATATCCGAGCGGTTTTCTTCCGCCGCCTGCCTGCCAATGTCCGGATTCATTCCAGTGCCTAAGCCGCGAGTGAGATTTTTGCCTATATAAATTTTCGTTTTTGCGTTGCAATAATCTAAGTCTTGAGCATCGGTGTTAATCGCGATAAATTCAATGCCTTTAACGCTAATGCTGTCCCGCATTCTTGAAACGGCATTGCCGCCGCCTCCTCCCACGCCAATAACTTTAATTTTAGCGGAATAATCATTTGGCGCCTTGCTGCTATTTTTAACGTTTTTGTTATTCATCCCGTTAGAGACAGGTCGTCTTTAGACGACCGTAAATTAACCGTTTTCCCGACTTTACACGACTTTTTATATTACTAATTTTGTTTATCATGTTAAATAAATTTAGATTGTCTCTAACGGGATTCATCGTAATTTAAGGCAAAAAGTTGTCTAATAAGTTCTTAAAAAATCCTTTCATTGAATTAGACGCGTTTCTTGATTCAGATAATTTATCCCCTCCCCACATCAGTAATCCGAGCGCGCAGGCATATTCAGGATCTTCTAATTGCAAAGCTAATTCGCTGTTAAGAATTTCTAAGCCGGAAATATCGGGTATTCCTATTTGAGACGATAATCGCAATTCTTGTCTAGCTAACTCGGCGATTCCGGGCAATTTAGCGCCGCCTCCGGCTATTACCACTCCTCCCGGCAATTTAGCGTGCCTGCCTATCCTCTTTAACTCATTATTAACGAAGTCAAAAATTTCGGCAAGGCGCACTTCTATAATTTCAGAAACAAATTTTCGCGTAACAACTCCCCTTGCCTTCGGATCAATTTTAGATAATTCAATTACGTCTCTGCGAGACACTTCTTTGGCTATCGCCGCGCCGAACGAGAGCTTTACCGTTTCAGCCGTCGCGATTGCCGTTTTTAAGCCAATCGCCAAATCATTGGTTATATTGCCGGAACCAACCGGAAAAATTGCCGTGTGCAATAACTTATTTTCTTCATAAACACTCAAACCGGTTCTTCCAAAGCCAATTTCTACCAATATCACGCCTAGTTCTTTTTGGCTCTTGCTTAAAATTGAGCGCGCGGATGCTAGCGGGCTTAATATTAATCCGGCTACTCCTCCGCCGGCAGTTTCAATGCATTTTGTTAAATTTTTTATTGTCGGCACAAACGCGTCAACAATTAAACTGCTCACTTCCAATCTATTGCCTAACATTCCTGATGGGTCGCGAATGTCGCCAATGCCGTCCACCACAAATTCTCTGGTTATCGCGTGCAGTACAAGGCGATTAGGCGGCAATGGAATAGCGCGGGAGCCCTCCACGGCTCTGCTGATATCATTTTGGTCAATTTCATTGTCGGCGCGGGAAACAGCAACACTGCCTCGCGAAATCTGAACGCGGGCATCCGCGCAGCCGACGCTAAGATAAATATTCTTTGTGGCGTTTTTAGAAATTTTTCTTACTTCGCCCAAAACATTGCTGATCGCGTAAGTCGCTTCTCCGATGTCGTCAACAATTCCCTTTCTCAATCCTCCGGAGGGCATTTTAAACGCGTGCGTTATCGCAAGCTTGTTGTCTCTTTTTACCTCAGCAACAACGCATTTAATGCTACTTGAGCCTACATCTAAACCAACAATGTGATTAGTCATAAAAAATTAATAAACGATTCTTAATTTCTGAAACAAAATACGTTCCTTTTGTTCCATTTTCATTCTATCATTCTTTTTTTTATGGTCATAGCCCAACAAATGCAAAAAACCATGAATCGCCATATAAGAAACGCTTTCTCCCTTTTTCTGAATGTAGCTCGGATTCAAATAAACTTCTCCCAGCGCTTTATTGCCGGTTTCCGGTCTGGGGAAATTTTTCGGAACAGGAAACGCTAACACGTTTTTCTTCATAATTTTATCATTAACCAAACTTATTTCAACGTATCCATCTCTTGCCTTCAAAAATTTAGCAGCTTTGATTATAGTTCGTCTTATTTTTGGTTTTAAATAATTAAACCTTCTGTCAAAGCTCTCAATCACTGCTCTCATGTTTTATTTTAACTTTCGCTGTATTATTTCGCTTACTACTTTTCCATCCGCCTTGCCTTTTAATTCTTTCATTGCTTCTTTCATAACGGAACCGAAATCTTTGCCGGAAGTTTGCTGCAAAATTTTGTCTACAACCTGTTCAATTTCCGCTTCGCCCAATTGTTTTGGCAGATATTTTTGCACTATCGCTAATTCTTTTTCTTCTTTGTCCGCTAAATCCTTACGGCTGCCTTTCGTGAAAATTTCTATGGATTCTTTGTGTTTTTTGGCGTCACTGCTTAATGCTTGAATAACCTCTTCTTCGTTTAATTGGCCGTCGCCGCCGCTTTTTGTCTTTTTTTCAATTTCTTTATTTTTGATGGCGGTCAACAAAATACGCAAAACGCCGACCGTTTCCTGATCGGCGCTCTTCATTGCCTGTTTTAAATCATTAGTTAACTTTTCTTTCAACATAATGATTAAGAAATGCCTAATTTTTTGGCGCGCTCCATTTCTTTTTTCTTTACTTCTCTATGCAAGGCGGAAAGCCGTTTTTTAATGCGACTGACCGGCCGGTCTTTAAAACGACGGTGTTTTGCCTCTTTGAGAATACCGCTGCGTTTGATTTTTTTCACAAAACGATAAATCAGCGCGCTGTCCGATTCTCCTTCTCTTTTTTTAACTACGATTGCCATAATTTTTTATTTTATTTGCTATTTCTTCTAATGAACCTTTTGGCGGATTATTAACCACCGAGTGGATTGATTTTCCTCCGTCATTCGTAAATCTTGGGATAACGTGAATGTGAAGATGTTCAACAACTTGCCCGCTTGCTTTGCCGTGATTGATTCCGATAGTGAAACCATCCGGCTGAAAAGCTTTATTTAAAATATCAGTTATTTTCTTAACTGTCAAAAATAAAGGGGCAATTTGCTCTTCCGGCAAATCTAAGATATTTTCCGCATGGATTTTCGGAATAACCATCGTATGCCCGGGGGCTCGCGGGTTTACATCCAAAATCGCCATCGCGCCGTCATTTTCATAAACAAACTGGGCGCTAATTTCTTTTTTTGAAATTTTACAAAATAAGCAGTCGGCCATAATTGAATACTCTCCTTGCTATATTCTCTTCTTTATTGCTTTTGCTAATTTATTCGACATCACCGTTTCTTGCGCGCCGGTTTTCATGTCTCTTATGATGGCGCTTTCTTCAACGGCCTCTTTTTGTCCCACAATTAAAGCCAGCTTGGATTCCATTTTATTCGCTAAACGAAATTGGCCGGTCAATGATTCTTTTCCCAAAAGATCAAAAACATCTATTCCTTCTCCCCGAAGCATCTCTATTAACGATAAACTTTTCTTTTTTGCCAGTTCGCCTATGTGAATCAATGCGATTTTTGGTTTCAATTTAATTCCTAAATTAATGTTCGCGATTTTAATAATTTCCACCAATCTATCAAGCCCGATAGCTCCGCCGACTCCCGGCGATAACCGTCCACCGAGCATTTCAATTAAATAATCGTATCTTCCGCCGGCAGCAATGGCGAAATCAAAACCTTCGGCAAAAATTTCAAAAACAGTTTTGGTGTAATAATCAAAACCGCGCGCCAAATGATGGTTCAACAAATAAGGGATTTTAATTTCTTCCAAATATTCCAGTACCGATTTAAAGTGGCGGCTGCACGGAATGCATAAACTATCCAAAAATATCGGCGCGTCCGCCTTCAATTCTTTACAATTTGGGTCTTTGCAATCTAAAAGCCGCAAAGGATTGCTGGATAAACGATATCGGCAATCTTTGCAAATCTTTTTGTCTTTATTTTTATAATAATCCGATAATTTTTTCTTGTATGCCGGCCGGCAATTCTTGCAGCCGATTGAATTAATTTCCACTCTTAGATTTTTAATTTTCAACTCTTCAATCGTTCTATAGCAAGCCGAAATTACTTGGGCATCATAAATCGGGTCATTATCGTTGCTGACAATTTCAAATCCCGACTGATAAAACTGCCTGAAACGCCCGGCTTGCGGTTGTTCGTAACGGAACATCGGGCCCGTATAACGAAGTTTCAACGGCTGCGCGACGTGGCTTAAGCCATGTTGAATATAAGCCCTTGCAATGGAAGCTGTTCCTTCCGGACGCAAAACTAACTGATCTCCTCCCTTGGTCTTCACAACAAACATTTGTTTTGCCACAACATCGCTCGTCTCGCCTAAAGGCCTTTCAAATAATTGAATATTTTCCAAAATCGGAGTGTCAATTTTAAGATAATTATAAAAATCCGCTACTTCCTTAACTGCGCGGTGGATTTTTTCCCAAATCGGCTGATCAGACGGTAGAATATCATGCATCCCCTTTGGATTGTGTAAAATTTGTTTTTTAGACATAAATTTTAATAACCGAATACTTTAAATTCATTAAATGGAAATAATCTCAAGCGAGCCATTCCGATTATTTTGTCCCGCTTCAGCGCCCCCCAGCTTCTAGAATCAAAACTGTTATATCTATTGTCTCCCAGCACAAGATATTCATTCTTTCCGAGAACCGCGTCCACTAAACCAGCGGTGCGAATACTTAATGCTAAGTAATCTTCATTCAACGGCTCGCCGTTGATATATACCTGATTATTTCTAATATTAACTTTTTCTTCGGGTAAAGCAATAATCCTTTTGATAAAAAAAGTGGCCTTGTCTTGCGGAGACCGGAAAACTACAACTTCGCCCCGTTGCGGTTCGCGAAATTTATAAGTAATCTCATCTATTAAAAGGTAATTGCCGTCGGAAAAATTCGGTTCCATACTGGCGCCGCTTACCAAAAACGGCTGAACCAAAAAAGTCCGTATTACAACCACGGTCGCAGCTGAAATCAGCACAACTTCCAAAACCTCCCAAATAGCTAGAAAAAACTGCTTAAAAAGACGAATCATAGCGTGTTATGACATCAATTTTACCATAAACTTAACCATTAATCAACTTTCTGCTAAAATTATGATAATGACTATCGCTCCAAAACTCATCATCGGGCTTGGAAATCCGGACCTGCCTGCCGATAGGCATGGTAAAGAATATCAAAACACATACCACAATGTCGGTTTTTTATTTATTGATGGTTTATTCAAAATTGCCGCCGCAGGCGAGCTTCGTCAAGGACAGGAAAATTTAAAATTTAAAATTCTTAAATCACAAGTTTATATGAATAAATCAGGTTCTTTCGTTGCCAAAGAATTAAAAAAATCTGGCATGAAACCGGATGAATTGCTACTTGTTCATGACGACAGCGACTTGGAAATCGGCAAATACAAACTGTCTTTTGGCCGTGGCGCGGCCGGCCATCACGGAGTGGAAAGCGTAATCGCGTCGTTAAAAACTAAAAACTTCTGGCGGTTACGCATCGGCATTAGACCACCGGAAAAAAAATCCATACCGGTAGGCATGACAGGTAAACGACTCAAGGCGGAAAAATTCGTCTTAAAAAAAATATCCAAAACTCATTCGGAAATTTTAGGAGAAGCTTTTTCTAAAATCATTTCGGAGTTGCGCTTAAACTGAATTTCATCTTCCCATTGTCTTCTTTTTCTAAATTAGCCAAAGGCAATACGACGTCTTGAAAGACGGGAGATTTTAATAATTTATCTCTAAAGTTAATAATTGACGCTTCGCTGACAGCCGTGCCGCTGACAAAAACATTGCGGTCTTTATCAATTAGAATTCTTTCCATAGTTACGCGCTGGTCAATAATTTCATAAAGTTCGTCCAAGATGGCAATGTAACTTGAATCACTGGCGTTTTTTGATAAATCAATAAAGTTTTTTATTTTTTTTGCTTCTGCAACTTCCGGTAAAGAAACAATTTCTTGTAATGCGTGGTCTGTTGTGGACAATATTGAAAACAGAATTGCTTCCGTAATTCCTAAAACGGCGAATAAGGCAATAAGCGAATACGTTAATATTTTAATTGTTTTGGCGTTAAATGAAATTTTATATAAACGTTTATTAAACTTCTCCAGAGCGCCAATCGCCGCAGACCCGTTCATTTTAACAACTGCGAAACCGGCATCGTTAAAGTGATTTATTTTTACCTCTACAAGCTCGTCTAGAATGTCTTTTTGAATATTGCGCCCGCCCATTTCCTGCTGTAATGAAAATAAAGAATGGAATCTATATCCAACGAAATTTCCGCCGATAAATTTCATCAAAATCACGCCTTCGTTGGTCAATGCGAAATGCACTTCAGATTTTTTTGTTTTTATAGTCCGCGCCAAAGATAGCGGAGCAAGTTCAAAATCCACCGCTTGAAAACCCGCTCCGGCAACGGCATTTTTTAATTCTTCAACTAATTTTTGTTCCGTCCACGCGATTAAAAATTCTTTTTTGTGCTTGTCGGCGTCTCCTAATTCTTGAACGATATAATATTTATCCGATAAATCTTCAGATAATAAATTTTGGAAATTCGGTTTTTCATCGACACGCGACGCCGTTAAAGCAACGCGAGTAACAGATGTCCTGCCACTCAACGTCGTAATAATAACTCCAATTTTTTGCGATACCGGCGCGATTCGTGCGTGAATTTTCTCAAGAGCCAGTTTCAATCCGGCAAAATCTTGTATTTCTCCATTAAAAAAAACGCCCGGCGGAAGATTTACCGAATATTTGGCAATCTTCCCTAGTTTGGCATTCGCCAATATAAGTTCTGAATCGGTTATTTCTAACGCGAACATTATTAAAAAAATTAAAAGCTTTATAGTTGTCCTACTAATCGTGACTTAAAGGCTCCACGACCAACACCTTTGAACATATTTTCATATGTTATCGATTTCTTAGTTTAAATGATCCACGCACAGCTTCCGCTACGCGTGCCTTGTTACGACTTAGCCCTTGTCACCGAGTTTGATGTAATCCGCATAAAGCGAACTTCCACCACTCCCGGCTCCCTTGACTTGACGGGCGGTGAGTACAGGACTCGAGAACGTATTCACCGTGGTATAGCTGACCCACGATTACTAGCGATTCCGACTTCATGAGGGCGAGTTTCAGCCCTCAATCTGAACT
>ERZ1292623.4355-Hain-H51-01um-R1-4355-length-11623-cov-8_pt2 | contig 10183 bp, 7 predicted proteins | sample MGYA00564398_ERZ1292623 | MGnify/ENA primary metagenome ERZ1292623 (study PRJEB36523, sample SAMEA6512633) | groundwater metagenome | collected 2019-01-07 | study: AquaDiva: Metagenomics assemblies of 32 groundwater samples
GTCCCTGGCAGCGGCACCTTTCCAAGCAGGTATTTCAAATCATCATCATCAAACTTTAAGCCTGCGCCTGCATAAAAATTGTCTCTGTCTGTGTTAAGAAAGTTGTCGTAGCCGCCGTATACAAAAAAGTTTTTAAGAAAATTTACCTGAGCGCCAGCCTTCAGATGCGGCCTCTTCTGATAATGCCTGCTGCGGTCAAAGTCCCATGAATCCTTGTTGGTAAAATCCCATGCGTCTACATTAAGCTGAAGCACGTCTTTAAATAGAAAATAGTCTGCGCCTACCCCAAAGGTGTTTTCTATCATGCCAATCCTTAAAATAAGGTCTTCATATCTCTTTGCAAATTCAATGCTGAATTTTAATGACTCTTCCTTTTTTTCTTCATGCGTAACTGTCGTTGTTGTAACACCGCCTGTTGTTGTTTGCGTCTCAGTGTCTGTTGTAGTAACCCTGCCCCACGGGTCACTAACAATCTCAAATATATAATACTTATCCTCTCTCGGCTTTAACTGTAAAGTCAGATATCCCTTTGCAGCAATATCTTTAAATAGATATTCTGACCTGAAGCCGACAGTCGTTTTAAATGCCTCTGCCTTTGCAACATAGTCCTTAATTCCGACAAGCGTCTCATTTAGATTTTCATATACCTGGTCATCTGTAACAAGCTTGCCGATTGTGCCCTCGCCTTTTTCAATCTTTTCTGCAATCTTGTTTAATTTCTCAACGGTGCTGCTTAAGTTTCTATAAAGTTCCTCATCTGTAACAAGCTTGCCGATCGTTCCTTCCCCCTTCTCAATCTTGCCTGTTATGCTGTTAAGTTTTGCAATTAATTGAGGGGTATCGTTCTTAAGCATTGCAGAAAATTCCTCAAAATTCTTTATTGCGTTGCTAAGCGCATTTTTATTTACATCCACTAGCTTATTCAGATTTTTACTGAGATTTCTGATATCCTCTGCAATAGAACTCAGCTGGTTTATTAATTTATCTATATCAGCAGGAGGCGCTCCCTGAACAATCCTTTCGTGCTCCTTTAAGGTTTCAGCCTTATCCCCTGGAACGATCTCAACATACTTCTCCCCCATCAAGCCGGTTGCTTTTATTAGCGCCTTAGCGCCTTTTGGTATCGTTATATCTGGGAATACACGCAGAGTAACTTTAGCCTTTCCATTTTCAAGCTCTATCTTGGCAACCTTTCCTACCTCCACGCCTGCAATCCTTACAGAAGATTTCAAATCAAGACCGCCTACTGAATCAAAGAGAACATCTATTTCATAACCCTTTTCTTTTATCAGCCTGAATTCACTCACCTGAAATGTCAGATAAGCAAGCAGTATAATGGCAATAAGAACAAAAAGTCCAAGTTTAGCTTCTGTGGTGATGCCTTTCACTAATCAGCCTCCTTAAAAGTTTCATTTTGAGACGTTGAGACGGCAAAGTAAAAAGCCGTTTACCTATCCGACCTTAATTGGCCCTATTGCGCTCCCTGTAATAAACTGCTTTACAATCGGGCTCTTTGTGCTCTTAATTTCGCCTGGTGTCCCAACCTCTATAATTTTCCCTTCATATAGCATTGCAATCCTGTCTGCAATCTTATACGCGCTCACCATATCGTGAGTAATTGCAACCGAAGTCACCTTTAGCTTCTCCCTCATCTCAATTATCAGGTCATTGATTACATCTGCCATTATAGGGTCAAGGCCTGTTGTGGGCTCATCATATAATAGAATCTCAGGGTCCATTGCTATTGCCCTTGCAAGTCCAACCCTTTTCCTCATGCCGCCGGAAAGGTCAACAGGCATCATGTCCTCTATGCCTGCAAGACCAACCATCTTTAATTTTTCGCCTGCTATTGCCCTTATCTCCTTATCTGAAAGTTTGGTATGCTGTTTTAAAGCAAAGCCCACATTCTCCCATACTGATAATGAATCAAAGAGCGCTGCACCTTGAAAGAGCATTCCAAACTTTTTTCTAAGATTATCAACCTCTCCTCCTTTTAATTTAGCCATATCCTTGCCGTCTACAACTATAGTCCCTTTGTCAGGCTTCAAGAGGCCTATTATATGTTTTATCAGGACAGACTTTCCGCTTCCGCTTCCGCCAATAACAACCATGCTCTCGCCTTTTTTTATTTTGAGGTTTGCGCCGTCGAGAACCTGCTTCCTGCCAAATGCCTTATATAGGTTTATTACCTGTATCATTAAGATATTATATAGTGTGTTTTCATCAAAATAATATTGCTGTTAAAAAATAATCTGATATTAATATCAACATCATTGATATTACAACTGCGCCTGTTGTCGCCTTTCCCACCCCTTCTGCACCGCCTGCTGCATAAAAACCTTTGTAGCAGCTTATAACAGAAATAATTAATCCGAATACAGACGCCTTAAAAAGGCCGCTGAATACGTCATTCATCTCAAGATAATCAAAGCTCCTCCTCATATATACAACAGGATTTGCATCCAGAACCTTCACACCAACAAGATAGCCTCCGAATATACCGAGCATATTGGATATAATTGTTAAAAGAGGAAGCATGATAAAGCCTGCAATGACCCTCGGCACTGTCAGATATTTTATCGGGTTAGTTGCCATTGTTGCGAGTGCATCTATCTGCTCTGTTACGCGCATTGTGCCGAGCTCTGCTGCCATTGATGCGCCTGCGCGGCCTGCAACAATAAGACCTGTCAATACAGGACCAAGCTCCCTTGTCATGGAAAGGGCTACTACCGTGCCTACGAGGCTCTCTGCATTAAATCTTTTAAAACCTGTATAGCTCTGGAGCGCAAGAACCATACCTGTAAAAGATGCCATAATTATAACAACGCCGACTGAATTAACGCCTATCTCCTCCATCTGTTTAAATATATTCCTTAGATTCAAAGGCGGGCGAAAGAGCCATAGAAGGGTCTCAGTGAAAAACACCATTATCCTGCCCATCTCTTCTACAAAGTGTGCAACTGCAAGACCGACATCTTCAAGCAATCTCATAAAAAAACCCTTGTCATCCATTAATATAAACCCTCGGCACCCTTTTACCTACGCAGCATAACACTTCATAAGAAATAGTATTGGTAAGCATTGCAATATCATCTGCAGCAATTGTCTCTCTGCCTTGCTTGCCTATTAACACCACTTCATCATTAACGTCAACACCGTCTATGTCAGTAACATCTATCATGGTCATATCCATACAGACCCTGCCGGCTATAGGCGCCTTTTTGCCTTTTACTATGACAGAGCCTTTATTAGAAAGCGCCCTGCTGTAGCCGTCTGCATACCCAACAGGAAGTGTTGCAATAATGCTTTCCCTTTTTGCAACAAATGTGCGGCCGTAGCTGATGTATGCCCCTGCTAAGACTCTTTTCAAATGTAAAATCTTTGTCTTTAAACTCATTACAGGGATAAGATTTAATCTTAACCCCTCTTTAACTCCCCCCTTAGCAAGGGGGGAAGCAGGGGGGTTAGAAAACGGCGCATACCCATACAGCATTATCCCAGGCCTTGCCATATTAAATCTATCATTTTCAAAACTAACAAGCGCTGCGCTGTTTGCAATATGCTGATACGGAATCTTTATTCCCTCTTTATTAAGTTTGTCTGCTATTGATGTAAATTCAGCCATCTGTTTTTCTGCATACGCCTTATCTGCCAAATCAGCATCTGCAAAATGCGTCATTATCCCTTCCACCTTTATATTTTTCTGGGATGCCGCCTTTTTTACAAAATCAACTGCATCATAAGGCAGAACCCCTATCCTTCCCATGCCTGTATCAATCTTTATATGAATATTTATCTGCCTGTTTATGTTTCCTGCCTCATTTGCAATGGCCTTTAAAAAGCCCTCTTGATAAACAACAGGCGTCAGACCGTATTCTGCTATCTTTGGTATCTGTTCTTCAAATATTCCGCCTAAAACTATTATTGGTACTTTAATGCCGGCATCCCTTAGCTCTATAGCCTCTTCAACTAACGCTGTGCCGAGATACTGAATGCCGTTCCTTACAAGCGCCTCTGATATCGCAACTGCCCCATGTCCGTATGCATCTGCCTTTACAACAGCAAGTATCTGGCTTTTGGAGCCTGCTAATCTCTTTGCCTCATTCAGATTATGAACTAATGCCCTGATATCTATCTCTGCACAGGTCGGCCTCTGGTATTTTATATCAAGAGCCATCAACTGCTGAACACCTCTCCTGTTCGCACTTCTGTTGAAATGCATCTTCCTGCAGGGGCGCAGCGTGCTGTGCCCCTATGTTATCAGATGATGCAGAACTATTTGAAAACTTCCCGCACCTGTCTCCCCATTTTGCAATGCTGCTGCCTTCTGCAGATACATCAACAACCTCGCAGATATTAGCGCAGTCCTTGCACTCAAAACTTGATGTGCGGTAGTGAAAATTAGTAATCTCAAAGCCTTTGAAATTCGTCTTTGCATTTGAGGCTGCGATCTCTTCTTTTGCAAGGAGCGCAGCGCCAATTGCGCCCATTACATTATAATATTGCGGCACACTGACCTTTTTATTCAGCTCCCTTTCAAAGGCTGCCTTTATTCCGATATTTGCGGCAACACCGCCCTGGAACACAATCGGCTCTTCAACTTCCCTTCCGCGCACAAGATTATTAAGATAGTTTCTTACCATTGCGTCGCACAGGCCTGCAATAATATTTTCAAGGGGGTGGCCAAGCTGCTGCTTGTGAATCATGTCTGTCTCTGCAAACACTGTGCATCTTCCTGCAATCCTGACAGAGGTTTCCGACCTTAATGCATAGTCGCCAAACTCTTCAATAGGTATGCCAAGACGCCCTGCCTGCTGGTCAAGAAATGAGCCTGTGCCTGCGGCGCATACGCTGTTCATTCCAAAGTCTGCAACAATGCCGTTGCGCAGAAATATAATCTTTGAATCCTGTCCGCCGATTTCAAATACTGTTCTGACTGAAGGGATAAAATGCGAGGCAGCAACTGCATGGGCAGTAATCTCGTTTTTAACAACATCAGCGCCGACAAGTAAGCCGGTAAGATGCCTCGCACTGCCTGTTGTGCCAACGCCGATTACATCAAGACTTAGACCTAATTTCTCAGATATCTCTTTAAGGCCTTTCTGAACGGCCTTGATAGGCTCTCCCCTTGTTCTGATATAGGACGAGGAAATAACATTGCTGCTTTCATCAATAACAGCGACATTGGTGCTTACAGAGCCTACATCAATTCCAAGATAGATTTTCATGCTATCTTCTTTTCAGTCTTTTCTCCTGAATGTTCTTCCCATGCTGGGTCGGCAAATTTTCCGTAACCATCTGTATAATTATCCATTGGTTTTGCAAGGGTTGTAACAAGCGTCTCTGCGCCTTCGTGCGTCGGCTTTGCATTTGATGAAAAGACAGCTTCTCTCCAGACCTCCGGCCTGTCAATAAGCATGCAGGGCCTGTAGAGATTCCCGCCTGATGCAAGGCGGTCTTTTATTGTGGTAAATAGTTTTGACTGAAGCGCCTGCAGCATGGTTGTATTATGGATATTATCAACTGCATAATGCGCAAACACGCACGGCTCTATATCGCCGTTTGCATTTATATGCAGATAGCGCCTGCCTGCAGCAAGACATCCGCCTACTATAGGTCCGTCATTCCAGAAGTCTGCAAGAAGGATCGGCTTTGTATTTCTAAAATACTGCAGCCTCCTCCTTAATAAATCCCTCTGCTCAGGCTTTGGCATAAGCTCAAGATTCGGCTCCCTGCCAACAGGGCAGTACGAAAAGAACCAGCCGAGGGTGCAGCCCTTTTCAATCATGTGGTCAATGAACCTGTCGCTTGCAATGATATCTGTGTTTATGCTTGTCTGTGTGTATGAAAAGCCAAAGAGGACGCCTGCATCAGAAAGAAGCTCCATTGCCTTCATAACAGTTGCATAGTGGCCTTTGCCGCGGCGCGCGTCTGTCTCTTCCTCATAGCCCTCAATGCTTATTGCTGGGACTATGTTTCCTATATTTGCAATGCGGTCAATCAGCTTCTCGTCAAGAAGGCCGCCGTGCGTAAAGACATGGAACGCCATATCTTTATGCCTTTCAAAGACATCCAATAAATCCTTTCTAAAGAACGGCTCTCCGCCTGAAATAACGGCAAAATATACACCCATCTCCTTTGCTTCATTCAGTATCCTGTCAATAACCTCTACGCTCAATCCCTTGTCCTTTATATAATTACCAGAGTAACAGCCAAAGCATTTGAGATTGCACAGCATTGACGGGCTTATTACAATAAAACCCGGAGGATAAAAACCGTTTTTGTCCTGAAATTCCTTTCTTTTATTTGTGCCGATCAGGAGCTGGTTTATGAAAAAACTTTTTACAAGCTGCTGTCTGTGGCTGGGGTGTGTATCGCTTAAAATCTTCCTTGCAACAACAAGGCTCGGATGGCCTGACTGAAAAAGTTCCCTTATCCATCTTATTATCTTTACATAATAGTCCTTTTTTGCAAGCCTCTCTGCAAGATATGTCAGCCTTATAAGCGTTGCATCTGAACTGTTCCCAACCATCCCGAGCATAGCGACCATAATTTTTGCAATTGTATAGTTTTTCAGCCGCTGGTAGTAGTTCATCCCCTTAAACTCCTTTCGTATTCTATCAAATTAATTGATAATTCTATATAAACAGCCCCCCTTAGTCAAGTTTTTTATTTAAACATTCTATCCTTTGTCATTCTCAATTGAGTGGACTTCCATAGCCTTAAAACTTTTTGTTGCCCACGAAATGACTTGCAAACAATATCTAAAGTTGTGTATACTATTAATGGTTACAGACAGCCCTAAGATGTTCTACAAAAGGAACAATGCTTAATACTATAAGAAATGGGTAAGCATGGATGGAAGAAGAGAATAGAAAGTTTAAGACTGCAAATCTTAGAGCATGAAAATAAAATCAAGCGAGAGAGGGTAAAATTACATCCTGACGAAGGCTTGATAAAGCACTGGAGGATTGAAATAGAGGCATTTAAGAACAGCTTGAACAGGGCTTTAAAGAGGCTAAAGAAATGAGGGCATTAGCACATAAAGAAAAACTGATATTAACAGATATATTATCATCATTGCTTGATGAACTTGATGAGGAGTGTCTTAAGACCATTAGGCTTATTGGAAATCTAAGAAAACAAGGCTTAACTGAAGAACAGTTAGAAGATATGCTCGGTGAATTATCTGCTGCTGCAACACATCTTAAGGTTCATTCAGAGCAGGTAGAAAAGGCAATAGAAGAAGAACTTGATAAAGAAGCTTAAGAAAAACTTGCAATTTTAACTCAATACATATATACTATTTTTGTAATAAGCATACCGACTAAACAGGTTTAAGGGTTGGGGGACCCTTTAGAGTTTGGTGAGGAGAGGTTTTAGGCTTTGATTATGCAGATGATGTCATCTGTGCAATCAAATTTATTAACTCTTATTAACCAAATTTTGAAGGGAAATACCTCCAGTGGAAATAACCGTCCAGACTGAGCCGCCATCTGAGATTCTTCAAGACGAAAACTGTAAAACAGTAATGAATTATAATCAGGATAATAAAAGATTTTCTTACCGCATCAAGATAAACTCTCCTATAACATTAAAAACAAAATCTTTCGCAGAAATCCCCTCTCAATCTCAGAATGCACAGACAATTAACCTGAGCGAAGGGGGAATAGGCATATCTTTTGATGCCGAAGTAAAACTCCCATCACCTTTATTGATTGAATTCAGCCTTATGAATACACCCCTACAATTTCAGGGGGAAGTCAGATGGAACAAAATTTTTGATGATGGAAAATATTATTGTGGGGTGCATTTTTTAGATAAAGATGAGCAGCAGGAGGATATTCTGAAAAGGTTTTTATTTACTAATAATGAATATATCCTCAATCTGATTAAGGACTTGAAGACAGAAGACAGAGATGTTTCTGGTAAGATTGAGTCATTTTTCAGAAGAGATGTGAAGGAGTTTGTTGAGAATCTGATTTCGTTTGAAGAGGCTGTCAAAGAAAAATCATTGCCCGATGATTTTATTCAGAAGAGAGTAGAATTCATCTCTGAAGAGATTTGTAAAAGAGGTGATACATTAGAGAAGATAATAGGAAAGGGGCTTTTAATAAAAAAAATAAAGGAAAGCTTCAGATCTCTAATCGGGCATTGGGTGTATAAGAGTAAGTTTATGGAAAGGGCGTATAAGAGACCCTGCGGTTATCGGGGCGATTATTATATGTTGGAAATGATATATAATAATCAGCTTATATCAGAAGGGTTGGGCATCTATTTTGATAGATGGTTCTTGGATAATCCTTATGCTATTGCTGTAAGGAATCGTAAGGAGAAGATAAAGGAGTCAATAAGAACCTTTCTTAAAGAGACAGCTCTATCATCAATAAATGTATTAAATATTGCCTCTGGTCCATGCCGAGAGATTAAGGAATTACTTGATGATATGCGTCTTATTAAAAAGGAACTTAATTTTACCTGTGTAGACTTTGATGAAGAGGCAATAAACTTTTCTAAGAATCGTCTAAAGTCACTACCAGAAAATCTAAAGATAGAATTTTTGAAAGATAATGTTACAAAACTGATAGATTCTAAAAAATATACAAAATTCTTTGGCAAACAAAATCTGATATACTCAACTGGTCTTACTGACTATCTACCCGACAGGGTTTTGAAAAATTTCATTTTCTTTGCCTTCTCTGTTTTATATCCAAATGGCAAACTTATCCTTACGCATAAGGATAAAGATAAATATAGCCCTGTTCCACTTGATTGGGTTGTTGACTGGATATTTGAACCGAGGAATGTAAGTGACTTAATAAGATTGGCAGAAAATTCAGGGATAAATAATTATTCTGCAGACATAGAGTGGGAAGACTCTAATAAAACATTCTTTTTAATCCTGACTAAAAAGGGGTAATTATATGGAATATCTCTTTCAACAAACATATTATTCCTTTTCTGTATTATTAAACCTTGTTACGAGTGTAATCTTGATCTTAATAATTCTGAGAAAAAATCCAAAACCATCAGCTAATAGAATATTTACCCTTTTTATGGCACTGATAGGACTCTGGTCGCTATTTGATTTTCTCTGGTTAAATACCCAGGATATAAAATTAGCTGATTTTTATCTTAGGACATGTATGATACCTGTTATCTTTATGCCTTCAACATTTATCCATTTTGTAATTTCTCTATTAAGACAAGATACAACATCTATTTTGAATCAAAGATTGAATAACAATTATTTAATTATTGGAAACTATTTAATAAGTACCTTTCTTGCTGTCACAGTCTATACACCGCTATTTGCTAAAGAAGGAGGCCCTTATATGGCCTTTCTCTATTGGGCTATACCTGGCCCTGTTTTTCCACTTCATCTTGCTCACTTCTTCTTCAATTTTCTCTATGCGTTTTATTTAATGCTTCAATCTATTAAACAGAGCTATGGCATCTTTAGAAGTCAGGTTCTTTATGTATTTGCTGGAATTTGTATGGGTTTTCTTGGAGGGTTAACTAACTATTTTTATTGGTATAGAATACCTATTCTTCCCATGCTGAATATTTTTGTATTTGTTGGCTTATTACATACTTATGCACTCACTAAATTTAGATTAATGGAGGTAAACATTGTATTTAAAAAAGGGACTGTTTATACCTCTGGCTTACTCCTTGTTTTAGTTCCCATCTATCTTATACTCTTATGGACTCAGAACATTTTTTTCAAAACTATAAATATTTCCTATTCCATAATTATATTTTGCCTCCTGATAATAACTGCAATTGCTTTTTATAAGATAAGATTAAAAGCAGAAACAGCCATTGAAAAGGTCTTTTTCAGCAATAAATATGATTATTACAAAATCCTCACCAATTTCTCAAAGGAACTGGTATCTGTTCTGACGCTAAACGAGTTACTTGACAAGACCATTAACACCTTTACTGAAACACTCAAGATTAAAAAGGCATCAATATTTCTATTTGATGAAGAGAAAAAGGCCTATATAATAAAGGCCTCTTACGGCCTTGACGAAGAGAAGAACAAGATTAAAATAAAGCAGGATGTGCCATTGATTGATTATTTTATTGAAAAAGAGGATGTGGCAATAAGGGAAGAAATAGAAAGATACCCAAGCACACAGCAAACTCAGGAGATGATAAAGATACTAAAAGATATAGA
>ERZ1292623.4404-Hain-H51-01um-R1-4404-length-11536-cov-8_pt2 | contig 10183 bp, 12 predicted proteins | sample MGYA00564398_ERZ1292623 | MGnify/ENA primary metagenome ERZ1292623 (study PRJEB36523, sample SAMEA6512633) | groundwater metagenome | collected 2019-01-07 | study: AquaDiva: Metagenomics assemblies of 32 groundwater samples
AAGTTCTGGCCAAGAACTACCGAATGACAAACCTTCAGGCAGCGCTTGGGGTGGCTCAGGTAAAAAATATCCAAACGCTTATTCGAATCAAAAGAAGAAACGGAGCATACTATACGAAGAAGTTGCAGGGGGCGAAAGGATTGCAGCTTCCAGTGGAGATGACCTGGGCGAAAAGTGTATATTGGATGTATGGGGTTGTACTCGATGAATCCACGGGATACACCGCAGAAACGTTTATGAAACTACTCTCTCAAAAGGGAATCGGAACAAGATATTTTTTCTATCCCCTGCATCTGCAGCCCATATTAAAAAAACGAGGGATAAAAGCTCGCGGCAGATATCCGGTCGCAGAGAGGCTTTTTCGTCAGGGACTATATCTTCCGAGCGGCTTGGGGCTTACGTTCAAAGAAATAGACACGGTGTGCCTCGTTATAAGAAAATTATTAGCATAATGGATTCGTGCTGACTTTTTTTACCATTCCCAAAAAGTTTGAAGGCCATACGGGTGCTATCCAGAGAAATGCCATCCAAAGCTGGATGCAACTTTCTCCTCCAAACCAAATTATTCTTTTTGGCACCGACGCGGGGGTACAAGAAACTGCACAAGAGTTCGGAGTGGTCCATATCCCAGAGATAGAAAAAAATGAGTTTGGAACACCATTGCTTCATTCAGCCTTTTCACTCGCCCAGAAAAGAGCAACTCACGACCTTTTGGTGTATATCAATACCGACATTATTACGTTTTCTGATTTTGTCCCGGCAATTCGAAAAATTCCATATCCCATGTTTTTGGCGGCGGGGCGAAGGTGGAATCTTGAGGTAGATACCCCAATAGATTTCACCGATGCTCATTGGGAAGAAAAGTTGAAAGAAAGGATGAAAAAAGAAGGCGTTCTGTTCGGGTTTTCTGGAATAGATTATTTTGTGTTTCCGAAAACATTTCCTCACGAGCTGCCTGCATTTGCAGTAGGTAGAAGGGGCTGGGATAACTGGCTTTTGTATCATACACGGCGTTTGAATATCCCTGTTATTGATGCAACGGAAATGATTCTTATCATACATCAAAATCATAACTATTCGCATTATAAGAATGGGCAAAAGTTGAAAGGAGGAGGACCCGAAGCAGATAGGAATACGAAGTTAGCAGGAGGACTGGTCAATATGCTCACGTTGAGAGAAGCAAATTGGATGCTGACTCCGTCAGGATTGGAGAAGCTTCCTTTTCCAAGGCGTTTCTTCTCCCTGGTGGCTCTTTGGTATCCTTGGAGGATGCTTTTGGCATTGAAGCGTCGTATACGTATGGTAGTGTAGATATCGTCTTATGTGCGGCATGAATGTGGCCAATCAAAAATTGAGAGATAATTTATGCATACCGATATCATTCTATACCTTCTACTCGTTATGATCTTCTGGGATTTTTCTCTGCACGTGCTTGAACTATTTGGTTTGGACTCAAAATTGATAAAAAGCAAATCATTCCTTTCCTACTACTATCCGCATTTTCGATGGATTAAAACCCCGAGCGGACCTATTGCTCGCCAAAATTGGTTTATGTTTTATCAGAAATTCTGGGTGACATTTTGGGGACTAGCGTTTATGCTGTTGTTGATTTATATCATATTCAAATAGAAAGATATGAAAAAAGTGCTGGTGATGGGCGGAATACAAGTAAAAAAAGAGCCTCTTGACAGGGGGATATTTGGGGTATATCATAAGGATACTAACACCACTGCCTTCTCGGTTCGCCGGGACGGCAGTTTTCATTGTTTATGAAACGAGGGTTTGTCTTTATAGATGGTAGTAACTTTTATCATAAGTTAAAAGAATTGGGCAGCAAACTGGCAGGGAAGCAGCATCTTCTTGATTTTGATTATCGAAATTTTTCTCAATGGCTTGTTGGAAAAAATCAGCTTGCCGGAGTTCGCTATTATGTAGGAGCTATACGCCGAAGCAATCATGATGAAAAATCAGAGCAGTTGTATGCAAATCAGCAAAAGCTTCTGGCTAAACTTTCTCGGCAAAACATACAGGTTGTTCTTGGCACACTTATTAAGCACCCTGATAGGTCGTTTCACGAAAAGGGTGTTGACGTTCGACTTGCCGTAGAGATGATCCGCTTTGCTCGCGAAGATGCCTATGACGTTGCGTATCTTTTGAGTTCGGATACTGACCTTGTTGCGGCCGTAGAAGAGGTACAGTCTTTGGACAAATCAGTACAATATGTAGGTGTTGCAAAAGGTCAATCCTTCGGTTTAACGAAGGCAGCAGATGATGTGCGTTTATTGAGGCCCGAAGATATTGAGCAGTTTTTGCCACAAACATTACAGTGATGGCATTGAAGCGTCATATAAGTATGGTATTGTAGAAATCGTATGTGCGGTATTTTTGGAGTAACAATGAAGGAGGACAGCAATAGTCCTCAATCGCTTTTCAAAGCGACCGTTGATCGCCTGTTTCTTTTATCTGAATCGAGAGGGAAAGAAGCCGCGGGAATTAGCGTTCTTTCTGACGGTGTTATTACCGTCTATAAGCAACCATCGAGCGCATCCACTCTTTTGAAGACGAGAGAATACAAACGCCTTTTTGAGGATAAAGGTGCCCTTGAGGGGATTCCATATTTTGTAATGGGGCATGCGCGTCTCGTTACAAATGGCTCCTTGGAAGTGAACGAAAACAATCAGCCGGTTGTGAAAGACGGGCTCGTTGGGATACACAACGGAATTATTGTAAACGAGGAAGAACTATGGGCGGAATTTCCCCTCCTCAAAAGGGAGTACGAGGTTGACACAGAGGTATTACTCGCCCTTTTAGGTATGTTTTTGAAACAGGGGTACACGCTCGACAAAGCCGCCCAAGAGACCTTCACACGTATCAAGGGTTCAGCTTCCATAGGGGTTTTATGCACGGATAAAAAAGATTTTCTTCTCGCGACCAATACTGGTTCTCTTTATACCTGCAGAAGCTCACAGGGACATTTTTTTCTCTTTGCTTCTGAACGTTATATCCTCGAAACTCTTTTAAAGAATCCTTCTCTACAAAAGGCAATAGGAACGTATCACATAGAGCAGGTAAAGCCGGGATTCGGTTCTCTTATTGATCTGAGTACCTTGGAGGAGAAACCGTTCTCTTTACAGAGAAAGGGTACGGTGCTCTCAGAGCACCAGAACGGCAGTCAACCTGCTTTGAGAGTAATAGATCGGTCTCCCTATACTTCTTATGTTGTGCCTGGTGCGGGTCCTGTTATTTCCCAACAGTTCCAAAAAGAACTCACAGGTATTATAGCTTCCATAGCTTCCTTACGGAGATGTGCCAAATGCATTCTGCCAGAAACAATGCCTTTTATCGAGTTTGACGGGCAGGGCGTATGTAATTTCTGCACTTCTTATCAAAAGCCCCAGTGGAAAGGAAGAGCTCTTTTGGAAGAGCGAGTTACGCCTGTGAGAAATAGTTCTGGCAAGCCAGAGTGCATTTTAGCCTTTAGCGGTGGGCGGGATAGCAGTTATGGGCTGCATTACGTAAAAACTGTTCTCGGCATGAATCCGATTGCCTACTGTTACGATTGGGGGATGATCACGGATTTGGCCCGCAGGAACCAGGCGCGAATGTGCGGCAAGCTCGGCGTGGAATATATTCTCGTGTCCGCCGACATTCGAAAGAAGCGTTTGAATATCAGAACCAATATTATAGCTTGGATGAAAAAACCAAGTTTAGGCACGGTCCCATTGTTTATGGCGGGCGACAAGCAGTTTTTCTACTATGCGAATAGGTTGAGAAAACAAACTGGAGTGAATCTTGTCATGTTTTGTGTAAACCCGCTGGAGAAAACGCATTTCAAAACCGGGTTTGCGGGCGTCAAACCAACCGAGATAAGCGAAGGAGGAATTTATGCGCTTTCTTGGTCCCGCCGCATGAAACTTGCCTTATTCTATGCGTCTCAATTTATGCAAAACCCGTCTTTCCTGAATAGCTCCCTGTGGGATACGTTCAAGGGCTATGTATCGTTTTATTTTATTCCCCACGAATACCTCTTTTTATACGACTACATTCCATGGGATGAGCGTGAGGTTGATTCGACTTTGCGGCGTGAATACGAATGGGAAACTGCCAAGGATTCCTCGTCCACGTGGCGAATCGGCGACGGCACTGCTCCTTTTTACAATTATATTTACTATGTGTTGGCGGGATTTACTGAAAATGATACATTCCGAAGCAACCAGGTCAGACTTGGCGCGTTACCAAGGGAGGAAGCGCTCCAACGCGCCAAAAAAGAAAATGAGCCGAGATTTGATTCCATACGCTGGTATTGTGATACGATTGGCATGGATGTTAACCGCGTTTTAAGGGCGATCCACTCTGCCCCTCGGCGATATAAAACCACGTGATATCCAGCTTTTTTATGCATCATGCTCCGACGTCATTTTTCGTTCGAACCATCGGAATTGTGCTTTTGATTTACGTGTTGTGGCAGGTTGACGTAAGGGCAGTTTTTGAGGTCTTATCGTCAGTACACCCTTTATATTTTCTCATTGCTCTGTTTTTGCTGTTGCTCTCATCTTTCATAGGGATGCTCAAATGGGATACGCTTGTTTCAGCGCAGCAGGTACGGCTGCCCAAGCGAGTGCTCCTGAAGTACTATTGGATTGGAATGTTCCTTGGGATGGTTACGCCAGGAAAGTTAGGAGAGTTTTGGAGAGCGCGATATCTTGTTGATGCAGGCAGATTGGAGATGCCAAAGGCGTTCGGCACCGTGCTTCTTGATAGGGGAGTGGATCTGGCCGTTATTGTCATGGTGGGAGCCGCAGCTCTCGCGTATGTTTTTGTATTTCCGTTTGGAGCATTTTGGTGGAGTGTTGCGGCGCTTTCTGTCTTGATGGGTTCTGTGTATCTTTTCCGCAGATTCTGGGATGCAGACTTCATCCAGAAGGGAGTATCGTTTCTGTGGAGAGGATTTCTTTTTTTGCTGCGCAGACAGCAAGGTTCCCCTCGCGAGTCTGCTGCGCAAGCAAAGGACTTTTTTCGAACTGCTTTCAGTAAGAGAGCCTGGTTCTATGGGATCTTGTACTTCGTGCTGACGGTTGCGGCCTACTACGCGCTTGCCCTGTCTCTTTCGCTGGCCGTTCCGTTTTTCTATCTCTTTCTCGCAGTGGGACTGGTGAATCTTTTGCTTCTTGCCCCTATAACCGTTTTGGGATTGGGAACCCGTGAGACGAGCTACATTTTCCTTCTTGGCATCGTTCACATCACTGCGTCAGAGGCAGTCGCTTTCTCGACTCTCGTGTTACTTAGTGGTATGATTGTATCAGTCCCGGGAGGATTTTTTCTTCTCAAGAATGTTGAATAATTATGTTTTCTTCGATATACCAAGAGAGGAGTAAGCTTTTGACATTTCTTTTGTTATTTTCTGTTATTTCTGGATCATTGTTTTTATTTTTGTTTCGTAATGTCGGGCCGGAAGAACATCAGATTCCTGGAACAGACTACCTCGTAGTGTACAAGCCAAATACCGAGTACTTTTTGCGAGAAGGTCGCCTTGCTATTGGCAACGAGGCCGGAACAATTGTTCCTCCGGGGTATCCCCTTATTCTTGTTATTCCTTTTCTGATTGCCTCTTGGTTGCAGGTTGATGAAGTTTCGGTCGTTATTGCGTTTAATGTTTTGGTGGCGTCTTTGACGGTTCTGCTTTTGTTTTTGATTGCAGAGCGCGTATTCAACAGGAAAGTAGCTCTCTTGGCTTCGCTTCTGTGGGCCACGTATCCCATCTCCCTTTGGTTTCTCAAGAATCCGCACACGGAAGTACCTTTTATTTTTTTCTTTTTGGCGGCGATCTTAACTTTTCTTGTCGGCCTTGAGCGAAATAAACTATGGACTGCTGTTGGAGTAGGGATTTTGTTGGGCATCGCGACCCTTATCCGCCCGATTGGGCTGTTTCTTCCAGCCGTATTCGTGCTTCTCGCGATCTTCGGATCCTGGGGATTGTACTGGAGGAGGAAGATAGCGTTTGCCGCCGTGTTGCTTGGAGTATATCTCATGGTTCTTGCACCATGGTCGATATATGTGTTTTTGAATACGCAAGAGTTTATTCCTTTGGGGAATTATGATACCGGGAGTATTGAAGCGGGGCTGATGTTTGCTATCAGAGGCCATACGTTGCCTATATCCGTTCCCGATGACGTTCGACGAATTATGGAAGAGGTCAATGCCACAGATTTTTCTACGAAGGGCGATTTGGTGTCGTTCGGCATTCACAAACTTCTTTCCGACCCAGTGCCGTTTTCTAAGTTGCTGTTTTTGAAAGCTGTGCGATCTTGGTATGCCACGGCCCAAGGATGGCAGGAAGAAATGCGATTGTTGGCGCTCCAGCTTTTCTATCTTATACCTGCATGTATTGGAGTGTTGTACGCGATATGGGAGCGTAACGCTCGACGGTCTTCTCTCGCGCTATTGTTGTTTTCAATAGGGTTTTTCTGGTTTATGACCTTTTCGGTGCTTTCGATAATGCGCTATATGGTTCCGGTAATGGGTTTTGTCATGATGTTCGCGGCCGTCTTCTGGATTCGATTTACGAGTAAAATATATGAAACTTATCGTCATAATCCCCGCATATAACGAAGCTGCAACCATAGGAACCGTGCTTGCGAGAATTCCTTGGAACATACCGGGCGTGCATGAGCAGGAAGTGGTTGTGATTGACGATGGTTCGGTTGACGGGACAGGAGAAGCCGCTCGAAAGGCAGGCGCCACCGTGGTTTCTCATTCAGAGAATCGAGGTCTCGGTAAGGCCTTTGCGACCGGGGTGGAAGAGACGCTTTTGCGCCAAGGAGACGTGATGGTTATACTCGATGCCGATAATCAATTTGACGCAGCGGACATTCCACGGCTCATTCAGCCTATAGTCGAGGGGAAAGCAGATTTCGTAAGCGCGTCGCGTTTTACGAAAGAAAACTCCGTGTCGCATATTCCTTTGTATCGGGTCGTTGGAAATAAGTTTATGGCGGCCTTCCTGAATCTTGCCTCGGGAAGGAGCTTCAGCGATGTTTCGTGTGGCTTTCGAGCATATTCGCGTGAGGCCTTGTTTCATCTTAACCTTTTTGGCAATTTCACGTATACGCAGGAAGCGCTTTTGAACTTGCACTTTAAGGGATTGCGTTTGCATGAGGTGCCCGTAAAGGTTGTGTATTTTCCAGGAAGGAAGTCGCATATTTCAGCGAGTATACCGCGATACCTTTTGCAGACGTTGAAAATTATTTTTCGCACTATTCTCGATTATCGACCACTTATCGTTTTTGGAGGAGTGGGCGCTTCCTTATTCGGAGCGGGAGCGATTTTGGATGGTGTCATGGTACTGGTGTATCTCAATACAGGTCAATTCAGCCCATACATATCGGTCGGAATAGTGGGGATCGTGTTGAATATGTTTGGACTTTTCCTGATTGTGGTTGGCTTGCTCGCCGACATGCTCAACCGTATTCGTCACAACCAAGAACGCATTCTCTATCTTGAAAAGAAGCAAATGTATGACAGAGAAAGAAGATTTTAGCGAAAAATACCTCAAAAGAGGGTACGCGACGAGAGTACTTCTATCGAATTTTTTTAGCTCGGTTCAAAAGCTCATCGTGCCGCTTGCCATAAGCAAAACTTTAGAAGTGGGATGCGGCCCCGGCTTTTCGACGCAGCGTCTGAACGCGTTTTTCTCGAGTGGGGCGCTGGAAGCGTCCGAATACAGGGGTGATTTGGTGGAAGAAGCGAAGGAGCGAAATCCCGGAGTAAAAATTATACAGGAATCGATATACGAACTTCAGCGTGCGGCCGATTCTTTTGACCTTGTTATCGCACTTGAGGTTTTTGAACATCTTGAGAGGCCGGAAGATGCCCTCCGGGAACTTCACCGAGTGACCAAGCGCTACTGCCTCATAAGCGTGCCGAACGAACCCATTTGGAGGATACTGAATATCTGTCGCTTAGCGTACCTTAAAAGCTTGGGGAATACGCCAGGACATATTCAGCACTGGTCGCCTTTTTCGTTTCGTCGTTTTGTAGAACAATATTTCGAGGTTCGCGCCCTTCGCCTCCCCCTGCCTTGGACGGTACTATTAGGAGAAAAAAATAGCTCATGACAGTGTCTACTCCCTTTGTTTCCATTATCGTTCCTTGTCTGAACGAGGAACGTCACATTTCAGCCTGTTTGGACTCTATTGTTGCCAATGATTACCCCAAAGACAAATTGGAGATTTTGGTTGTGGACGGAATGTCGAAAGACAAAACCCGCGGAATAGTAGAAAAATTCAAAATTCAACTTCTCGATAATCCAAAAGTAATCACTCCGGCCGCGATGAACGTGGGTATCAAGAACGCGAAGGGAGACATTATCATCAAGATGGATGCCCACTGCGTGTACGCGAAAGACTACATCTCAAAATGCGTTGAACATTTGGAAGGATCGGGCGCAGATAACGTGGGAGGGGTGTTGCAAAGCGTTCCTGCCAAAAACACACTCATGGCAAAAGCAATAGCCGTTTGCCTATCGCATTTTTTCGGAACAGGAGGATCATATTTTAGAACCGGAGTAAGCGAACCAAGAGAGGTGGATACGGTTGCTTTTGGATGCTATAGAAAAGAAGTTTTTCAAAAGATAGGTTTGTTCAACGAAAAGATGGAAAAAATCGAAGATTTGGAGCTAAACTCTAGGTTACGTAGGGCGGGCGGCAAGATTATGCTTTTCCCAGACATTAAAGCCATGTATTACCCTTCGTCGGATACACTGGGCAACTTTTTCAAACACAACGTTACTGACGGCATTTGGGCGATCCTTCCCTTGCGGTACGGCTTTCACGTTTCTTTTCGCCATTTAATTCCTCTTGTCTTTGTTTTGACTCTGCCTTTGAGCATCTGGCCCTATCTTGCGCTTTCATTGTTTTTTTCCGTTCAGGTGGCTTTGCGAGAAAAGGACTTGAGATTGTTTTTTGCAATGCTCTTGGCCTTTGCCGCTCGCCACGTCGGCTACGGAATAGGATCTCTCGTAGGATTGTTGAAGTTACTGCGAAAAACTTGACTCTTTTAAGATTTTATGCTTCTCTGTATGTAGACAGGTTGAAGGAGGTGCTGCTTGAAGGCGATGGTGATTTGCAAGGACATGGGACCTACCAATATGGTAGCTCCTATCGCTCAGGTGTTGAGCGAGCAGGGGCACGAGGTATTTCCGGTCTTAGAGGGGATGGGGGCTCGTCTATGGCCTGCGATGTGTGCAGTGCCGCCGGTTTTCCGCGGCACGGACGATTACGCAACGATTCCATTTTCTCTTGAGATAGGACCCGTTCTGGATCATTGCCGTCCAGATGTAGTAATTGTGGGGACAAGTTTCCCGAATCATTTGGAGGGTAGGTTTATCCGTGCTGCTCAACAGCGCGATATTCCACGTGTAGTGGTAGAAGATTTTTGGGGCGGGTTTCGCCGTCTTGGGCTTCTAAGACCGCCGAACCTCGTACTCACGCTCGACGAGTATTCAAGCGAACTCATTCGGCAGCAGTTCGGTTCAGAGCCGCGCGTTACAATTGTGGGCAATCCCGGAGTTAAGTTTCGTTACGCAGACCCTGCACCTGAAATCATGGCCATGCGCACTCGCGGCGATCTGGTTATCACGCTGTGCGGGGGCGGTTACGAAACTGCCGAGCAAATCCAGCTTCTCATCGAATGCCTGAATGTCACGAGGAAAAGATGGAAGCTCATCCCTCGTTGGCATCCGAAGGAAGCAAACCGTCCCGATCCGGAGAACAACAACCGGCCGTACCGGGAGACATGGGATGCTTTACTTGAACAGCTCGGGGATCAGGTGGTTCGGGTGGATGGACCTTCCACAGAGAGCGTGGTTGTAGCTTCAAACATGGTTTGTGCTGGATATTCTACGCTTCTATCCACGGCTGCTTACGCAGGGGTCGTAGCGGTTTCTCTGGCAACGCCAAAGGTCATGCAAGCGCTCGGAGAGGAATCTCCGCTCGACCAGATACCGCAGGTGGGGCTGGAGGTCGCACATCAAGTAACTAGCCACGTAGACTTGGCTCAGTTGCAGCCCTGTCCTGCAGAAGCGCGGGCTCGGCTGATACCGTTTGACCCGACTGTTGGAGCGGCGGCAGTCTGCGATCTTTTAGAAGGGGTTCACGCATAGACGTGAGCCCTATTTATTTTGGAT
>ERZ1292623.3167-Hain-H51-01um-R1-3167-length-14195-cov-6_pt3 | contig 10177 bp, 15 predicted proteins | sample MGYA00564398_ERZ1292623 | MGnify/ENA primary metagenome ERZ1292623 (study PRJEB36523, sample SAMEA6512633) | groundwater metagenome | collected 2019-01-07 | study: AquaDiva: Metagenomics assemblies of 32 groundwater samples
GTTGCTGAGAATGGTTTCTGGGATGAATGGATGAAAATTCACTTAGATGGATTAACTAAGGAGCAGGTTTGTTTGGATATTGGCGCGCACATAGGTTTCCATACTGTTTATATGGCGCACCGTTGTAAATGGGTTCACGCCTTTGAACCCCAATTAATTAGTTATAAAAGATTATTAAAGAATTGTGAATTAAATAATATAACTAATGTAACAGCTTATAATGTCGCGCTCTATAATAAAGAATGCAAAATGATGGTTGAAGGTAAGTGGAAACAATCTGATATAAATTATAATGATCGGCAAGCCTGTTCCCTTTCTTTATCTGAGAATGAATCGGGGGACATTCAAGCTAAGACTTTAGATTCTTATGGATTTGAGAAAGTAAGTTTTGTAAAAGTGGATAGCGAGGGTTGTGACTTGAAAGTCTTAATGGGTGGTATTGAAATTATTAAAAGAAATAGACCTAGTATTATCTTTGAATCTAATGGAAAAAATGAAAGGGACAGAAAAGAATTCTTTGATCTTTTGGATTACGGATCCAAAGAGCTTGCTGCCGCTAACTTCTTAGCTACTCCTAAATAAATTCTTAGTAAACAAAACCCCGAAATCAAAATCAGGTAACGGTTTTGCGAGATAGATTGTAATATTATGAGTGGAACCAATTGTAGTATTGTTGATGTTTCTGTGGGGATGGGTCGAGGTGTTCTTTGATAAAAGGAAAGGGGAGACATGCAAGAAAGAAGAAAATAATCGTTTTGTAAGTAGTTGTAGGTTAAGGAGTCGGGGAGGAACAGGTAGGAGGATTGGGGGCGGAAGACCTCCAATACCCCGGTATGTAAGACATGAAGTTTATAGGAGAGATGGATATAAATGTAATCATTGTGGGTCATCTTATAATCTTCAAATAGACCATGTGGTCCCCCGCAGCCATTCTGGACCCGATCATATAACTAATTATCAAACGCTCTGCGAAACCTGCAATAAAAGTAAAGGGAATAGATTTATTGGGTAAAAGATTCTTTTGTTCTTAAGATTATGGTAAAAGGATTAGAGATTGAAAATTGTTATTACGGGTATTCTTGGTTTAATCGGAAATCATTTCGGGCGCTACTTGCTTGATAAAGGTTATGAGGTTGTAGGAATCGATGATTGTAGCGGGGGATATATTGATTATCTTGATTCTAGAATTAAGTTTTATAATAGAGATTTATCAGAGGATTGGCATAATCCATTAGATACTATATTACAAATAGACGAATTAAATGTGGATTATATTGTTCATCTAAGTGCTTACGCTGCCGAATGTTGTTCGGATTATATAAAACGATATAATTACAAAAATAATGTTATAGCTTCTGTTAATGTAATAAACGCTTGTATAAATAATAATATTAAGAAACTGGTTTTCACGTCGAGTATGGCGGCTCTAGGAGAAGCTGGTGTCCCTCCTTTTAAGGAAACTGATATTCCAAACCCGGTGGATAGTTATGGACTTGCGAAATTATTAATCGAAAACGAATTAAAAATATCCAGTCATAAATTCGGACTTCGTTTCAGTATTGTGCGACCGCATAACGTAGTATCAGCTAAATATCAAAATTATTCCGATAAATACCGCAACGTGTTGGCAATCTGGGCTAATTCTATTGTTAATAAAGGGGATATAAACGTTTATTCGGACGGATCTCAGAAAAGGGCGTTTTCTGATGTTAGATTTATGTTGCCCGCGATGGAAAAGTTGTTAACAGGACATGATGGAGAAATATTCCATATGGGTGGTGATAATCCAATTACCATTCTTGAAGCGGCACAACTAATGCAAAAAATTGCTAAAGAATTGGGACTTAATCCAAATATAAAACATTTAGAACCAAGAACGGAAGTTAAATATGCGTGGCTAAATCATGATAAATCTAAAGAAGTGTTAGGGTTTAATGATCAGACAAACTTAGAAGAAATAATGCGCGGATTACTTCTATGGGTTAAAGAACAACCCAAACGAGAGGTTAGACATATGAATTATGAAGTTACTAAAAACTTATACGGTTATTGGAAATGAAAACTTGTAGCAAATGCGGGAAAGAATATCTAAACCCGTTTGTAGATGTTTCGTCATCGGGATTATGTTTGGTTTGTTCGGAAAAAACGCCTTGGAAAACTCTGATAGACGAATTCTGTGATGAATGTCATATTAAATTATCATTATATCGCACTTATTACAATGGTAAAAAAGTTTGCCCCGCCTGCTTTTGGAGAGAGATAAATAAACAAAGAAATACCCCTACACCCTCAAAGATTATCTGTCCTAATTGTAATACCGAAATAAATCTTGTTTATAATAAAGACATTATATGTTAAATCCAGGCGATTATACGATGTCAATGAATAAAGTTGTAACATTAAAACAATTAAAAGAATGGCGCGAAATAGTTGATAATGTTGTAGTTACAAACGGTTGTTTTGATATTATCCATGTCGGGCATATTGGGTTAATTGAATATGCTAAAAGCCAAGGAGATTACTTGGTTATTGGTGTTAATAGCGATAAATCTGTCAAAAAACTAAAAGGAAAATGGCGACCAATTAATTGTTTAGAAGATAGGTGCGCCATTCTTTCTCACTTACAATTAGTTACTGTTGTTTATCCATTTAATGAAGTCAATGCCGCGCGGTTCTTGGATATTGTAAAACCTAATGTTTATGTAAAAGGCGGGGATTATTCATTAGAAACATTAAATAAAGAAGAATTAAAAGTACTAAAGAAACATAAAACTAAGATAATGTTTGCCCCGCTTGTTTCGGGGAAATCGACCACCCAAATTATTAATGGACTTGGGAAAACTTAAGTTAATAAAAAAGGATATATTAAAGGAATCCCTTATACCCAAAGAAAAAAATGATCAGTTTTGCGTTTTATATGTTGATGGAACTGGAAATCTAACCTTTGAAGAGGCGGACGCAACATTCTGGGGAGCAAAGGTGTTTTCAAGGTTTGATTATACAACTTACCTCTTTGTCTCGTTATCTAATGACGCGCGCGAAATTAAGAAAATTATAGATAAATATCCAAATACTAAAGTTCATTCTATCCCGCCATTAAAAAATGCTTTAACCTATAATGAATGGATGGCAAACGCCCCCTGGTTTCTAATCCCACCAAAACATGAATTTTGCTACGCCACACAAAGTGACGGCGGGCTCATTGCTAAAGGATGGGAAGATTATGTTATTGAAGGAGATTGGGATTATATTGGATCTCCTTGGAGATCAGATATTGAAGTTTTGGCGGTAGAAAAATTAAATACGTTAAGAGTAGCAAACGGAGGTATATCAGTAAGAAGATTAAAATCAGTAAAAAAAATAGTTGAATATATAAATAGCAAGGGCGGACAACATAATTATTTTAAAGGGATAAAAATAGATGGAGAGATAAAACAACAAAATAGTTGGTTGGCAGAGGATGCGATGCTGTGTTCCGTGGGGTTCACCAAAGGTTTCTTTAAAGAATTAAAAGAAGAGGATGCGCGAAAATTCGGACACGAACCTATAGAATTAAGCCTATTCATGGATAAAAATAATCCCGCGCGCCCCTACTTAATGCACAAAATAGATTGTTGAATTAATAAAAAATACTTAAGATTATAATAAAAAACCTATGAATAATGAACCACAATATGGAACGATGGATCAAGTAGTAGTTCGGCGGGATGACTTACTTAAAGTATTAAAAGAAAATAAAGAAAAGCACGACTTTGTACTTAAAGGAGCCGTGGAGGGATACTGGGTGTCGCTGGGAAAGAAACTGGAAGAAAAGAAGGTGGAGTTTGAAGATAAAATTAAAGAAGTAAATGATTCGTTTACTTATTGTTTTGATAGAACTAAGACCAAGGTAGAACAAAAGAAGCAGGTTAACTGGGTTGAAGATTTTAATGCTAATATTAGTTTTACAAATCATTTCGGACTACCTTACCCAACTAATCATGGTGATGATTATGATAAGATTATTAGGATGGCTAAAATGAGCGTTCATAATGAATTCCGTCTTACGTCTAATGAATTTGATTGTTATATTCTTAACAAATGGGCGTGGAAGGAACAATTCAAAACGCAGTCATTAGGTTACATTTCCTATATTACCGGTTGTTATCCGGCAATTATTAGAGGGACTTCAAATGCCGCGTTTGCTTTTAGTGGGGCGGCGTTTTAATTAACTTAAATCTCAATTAATTTAAATTATTCCCAAAATAATATAAAGTTAAAATATTAAATTGGAAAAGAATTTCAAAAATTAACCGGGATTCCAATGGTATTAAACATAAGTTTGAACGGTCCGGGAGAACCGATTGTCGAATCAGAAGAAGACGCTAAAAAATTATTTTATGAATCTGAAATAGACTGTTTAATGTTGGGGGGGAGAGATTTATGAAAAATGATTTACAAAAGTTTACAATTAATCCAATAGTTAAAACAGCAATTGATCCAGAATTAAAATTAGCCGAAGATGTTTTTGAATTATGCAGGCGGGTTAGATTTATTCCCGAAACCATTGTTCAGATAGGGGCTGCGAATGCGGGGGATTTTGAATTTATGCCTTTTATTGAAAGGGGTTCAAAAGCCATCTTATTAGAACCACACCCCGAGTTTTACAAAATATTAAAAGAAAAATGGGGAGGGATAAATAATATTTCTATTTTTGAATGTGGAATATATAATAAGGTAGGAAAGTTTAAATTCTATGAGAAATGGGATGCAACCTGTTTGGAAGAATGTTCAAAAAATGCAAATTATTTGCCGGATGACCAAGTTTTTGATGAAAACGAGGTTTTCTTTGCAAATTGTTGTTTGTTTTCTGGTTTTGATAATGGGGAAATAGATTTGTTATTAGTTGATACAAACGGCGCGGAATGGTATGTGTTAGAAGAATTAAAAAGTCGCCCAAAAATAATCTGTTTGGAGACACATTATATTTATCGTAATTATAAAACTTTATTTATAGAAAAAATTTATGCGTGGATGACTTTAAACAATTATATAATTTATGCGAAAAATGAAAGCGATACTGTTTTTATGAGGATAAAATGAACTTAAATAATCTATTACAAAATACTAATTACTGGTACAAAAACGCTTTTGAAATTGAAGGAGGAAGAAAGCCTGTGTTTCTTGAGGTTTTATCTTCTTTCAATAATAAACCTATAAATATATTAGAAATTGGTACTACTGGTGGCGACATAACCGATCCTAATGGGATCCACGGTGCTGGGCGTTCGACCTTCTATTTCGCCGAATATATAAGACAAAATGGTGGGCAACTGATTGCCGTTGATAACAACCCCATAATTATAGAAAACGCTAAAGAAATGCTGCAAGATTTCATAAAGACTAACACAAATATACAGTTTATATGTGATGAAGGGTTAAACCATATATTAAATAAAAATATTGATTTAATATATCTTGACGGATCCGATCTAGAAGCATTTACATTCGAAGCTTTTAGATTAATTAATAGATGTAAAACAAAAGTTTTGTGTGATGACGCTAATGGGTGGGATAGAGGGCTTGGAAAATGTGTTAGATTAAGAAAACATTATCAGGATTATAAATTATATAAAATTGGTCCAATTCATGAAATGATATTTTATGATATAATTAAAGAAAATAATGAGAAGTTTAAAATTGGAGAATTGTATTGTGACAAAGTGTTAGAAGGAGGCAAGAGCGCTCCGAAAGATTCAAATAAATTGTATGTTTGTGGAATTACTCAAAATAAGCTCAATAAGATTAAAGATATTATAAATCTTTGTTCTCCTTATGTTGATGGATTTGTTTGGACGGATCATCATTCTAATGATGGAACTTATGAATTATTGGAATCTAATAAAAAAGATGGAAAAATATATCAAATTAACTATTCAAAAGATCATGACGTATCTGCCAACATTTACTTAAGAGGGGGGCATATTAAGCAAGGGGATTGGGTGTTTGTATTAGATTCTTCTGATTTGCCTAATGAAGTTTTCTTAAAACGTTTGAAAGAGGATATTGGTTATTGGGATAAAAATAATGTTGGATTGGTTTATGGCGACCGCCCTTGGCTGTTTAAATATTATGAAACGGTTTATTTTTATGGCACGCCACACTGGGGAACGGCGGGACATATAGGGAAAACCGTTAATCTATCAACAATTAATGGCTGGCGTAAAGAAAATTATATCTTTAATCGACGTGATACATTAGAGAGCGGGTTTCTTCATCCCATTCGTTATTATTGGGAATTTGGGCGCTCAAATCATCTTCAGTTACTTTATCTTCAATTCTCTAATGAAATATTTCAATTTCATGAAAACATGAGAATTAGATTCAAATTGTCGTGCGAACAAGAATTAGGATTAAATTCTAGCGTTGATTCCTTAAAAGATTACATGATTAATAATGTTGGAAACTATCCACAATGGTTCGAGGAAGTTTTAGAGATGGAAGTAAACTTAAAAGATGCATTTAGATTATTTGTATTGGGACAAGATTGGAAAAGTTTAGCTAATAGATTTGACTGGAGTTATCAAATATGGAAAACGCAAGGAATTATTGATCAGCCGGGAGGTGGGGAATATGTAGGGTTATTCAACCAATATAGGCAAGCTCAAGGAAAAACGAGAGAGTAAATAATGACTGGATATCATCAATTTCTAAAAATGCTTTCATACCATTCTTGGGTTCCTAGAGTGGTATTTGAAATTGGGGTTGGATCTAGTTTAGATATTTGTAGAAGTCATTGCTTTTGGAGATATGGTTCACAATGTTTACTGTTTGAACCGAACTTAGAGTCATTTCAAACAATTGAAAAAGAGGCAAGGAATTACCATACTGTTAAAGTTCATCCATTTGCTATTTCTGATAAGAATGGAGAAGAAGAACTATTTGTAAACGGTGACAATTCGGTTCTTTGTAACACAAGTTCTCCCGCTGGGGAAAAGCAACAGAAAAATTTGCCTAAAATAAAAGTTATTACTAAAACAATAGATATGTTTGATAATGGTGATATTGATTTGTTATTAATTGATACTGAGGGGGAGGAATATAGTGTTTTGAAATTTCTCAAAAGCAGACCAAATTTTATAATAATTGAAACGCATAATTATGCCGGGAATGGTGTTTTCCATTATGTTCATAAATATATTAATGAAATAAAAAATTGGTTTGAAACAAATAATTACAAATTGGTTTTCACAGATTTCAGTGATAGCTTTTATATTTTAAAATAAAGAAAAAAAATAAAATTATGCAAAAAACTAAAACAAATAAAAAACAAAAAAATGAACCCCCTATTCCATCCCTTCAAATTCATGCCATTCGTGAAAATAAAGATGGGTCTATGGATGTTGATATTAGTTATGAAAAAGATTGGGTGGACGTAGTAAAACGCGACCTTAATAAAAAGAAAGTAACTAAAAAGGATATTGGCAAACATTTTATTAATCTACTAACTAAAGCTGCGCAAGAAGTGGATGGCTATAAATTAGAAGTAAAGAAATAAAGAAATGATTAGTGTAAAATGTGTTTTACATAAAATTGAAATTGCTCAAGCTTTTGATGAATTGTCTATCTTGGAAATTAAAAAATCTAAACTGATAAACCAAAAACAAAAGAAATTGTTGGAGAAACAAATTAATGTATTAAAAGATGAAATATTGTTAGCTGTTGGCTCTGTTTTAATGGAAAAAATATATCATTCAGATTTTTATAAAAATCTTTTCAATACGAACCTTGATATCTTTATAAGTGTTGATAAATTTAAAACTTCCGAGCCAGCTCAACTTAATATGAAGAGGATTGATGCTAAAAGAAAGCTCCAAGAATATTTCTTTGGAAAAGTTTTGGAGGAGATAAAAATTTAATATATGAGATCTCCATCCATTATAGGGGTTTTGTCTCCGTCATTAATTGGAGATTGTATTTGTTCGCTCACAGCCGCCCGTTATATTAAAAAAGTATTTCCTAATTCATATTCTGTCGCGACTTTAGATCCAAGAACAAGAGAGCTGGCTCCGCTTCTTCTTAATCATTCGGATATTGACCGAATATATATTACTCAAAAAGAAGATGGTTATACGGAATCAGAAAACCAATGGGTTTCGACATTTGATTTGAATCTTCCTCTTGTTGGACATTATGTCCCCGAAGACTGGGTTAAAACACTATCTCCCAGAGAAACAAATTTTAGAATAAGATTTCAATTTCAACATATAGGGAGTCTCTTATCCCCAGAGGGTTGGAATAAATTAACGGAAGATGAGAAAAAACCAAAACTAGAACAATGGTTTAAACTTGAACGTTTTGATAAATTAATAGTTTTAGCTCCATTTGTTGGATATAATCTTGATGCCGAAACTACAAAAATTAGATCTCCATCATTAGATTGGTGGAAAGTGGTTGTAGAAATGTTATTTCAAATGGGTTTTACTGTTGCTCAAATTGGGACATTAAACTTCCCACTTGTTTATAATCATCCAAACTTTTATGATAAGAGGGATCTTTCTTTATTAGAATCAGTAAGGTTGGCTCTTGGCGCTGATTTATTTATTGGGGCATGTGGAGGGATGTCTTTTGTTATTAATGCTTATGGGCAAAAATCGATTTGTCCTTATACAGATTGGATAAAAAATGCCACACCAGAAGCTCTCTTACCAATAAATTATAAAGACAGAATGATTCCAATCTTTGGTAGCGATGGAATTAATTCTATTAGTTTAGAAGCAATGTGCCAAGCCGTTAAACAGTTGTGCCTATAAAATATTCGATTCCATTAGCATCACCTGATTTGACAGGAAATGAATTAAATTACGTTTCCGAAGCAATTCGGAAGAATCAACTTAGTTTTGGGTCTTTTATAGATCGTTTTGAAAATGAATTTGCAAAGTTATGCGGGATAAATAAAGCAATTGTTTGCGCTAATGGGACTTGTGCTTTACATCTCGCTTTATATTCGCTTAGGGTTGGACCGGGAGACGAAGTTATTGTTCCTTCATTTACTTATGTGGCTACGGCAAATGCCGTGCGATATTGTGGGGCGGAACCGGTGTTTGTTGACGTAGATGAAGAAACTTGGTGTCTTGATCCCGAATGCGTTGAAAAAGCAATAACTCCACGAACCAAGGGTATTATTCCCGTTCATCTTTTTGGGCACCCCGCAGATATGGACCCAATTAACAGGATTGCGCAAATTTATAATCTTTGGGTTGTAGAAGACGCGGCTGAAGCAATTTTCGCTGAATACAAAGGTCGTCCAGTGGGTTCACTTGGAACAATTGGAACGTTTTCCTTTCATTCTGCTAAAGTGATTACTTCTGGGGAGGGGGGAGCAATTACGCTTGATGATGAAAAATTAGAATCATTTATTCGTATGGTATGTAGTCATGGAATGGACGCTCAGAGACGGTTCTTCTTTCCTGTGGTTGGTTTTAATTATCGTTTAACAAATATGTCTGCTGGACTTTTATGCGCTCAACTTGAACGTCATGAAACAATTCTAAGTAAACGAAATAAAATTTTTGAGATTTATTCTGAAGGACTTAAAAATATTCCGGGAATATCACGTCGTCCAGTTATGCCGTGGGCTAAAGTTTCTCCTTGGCTTTTCTCAATAGTAGTTGATACAAAAAAATTTGGTTATTCTAGAGAAGAATTGATACAACATTTGGCTGAGGAAAAAATTGAATCTCGTCCTTTCTTTATTCCAGTTCATAGTTTACCGGCGTTTCGTGAAACGGCTGTTCGTCGTAAGATTCAATTACCTATTACTGATTGTTTATGTAGTGCGGGTATGAATTTACCAACGTATAATACTATGACAACTGACGAAGTTAAGCGGGTTGTCAAAGTAATTAAAAGTTTAGTAGCCTAATGGAAACACCACTTCATTTTCATAAGCTTTGTTCTAATGATGTAGAACAATTAGGGGGGCTGCTTGAGGCAAATAATCGACCAGAAGTGATTAATTTTTTTTATCCCTTTCCGATGTCGCGGGAGACGGCACAAAAGATATTGAGTCCATTTAAAAAAGACTCATTTTTTGTAGCCGTCTTAGATAATGAATTTATAGGATTAAGTATGTTACGGGGGTTTGATGAGGGTTTTAATATCCCATCTTTTGGAATATTTATTGATTTTTTTCACC
>ERZ1292623.5433-Hain-H51-01um-R1-5433-length-10177-cov-9_pt1 | contig 10177 bp, 10 predicted proteins | sample MGYA00564398_ERZ1292623 | MGnify/ENA primary metagenome ERZ1292623 (study PRJEB36523, sample SAMEA6512633) | groundwater metagenome | collected 2019-01-07 | study: AquaDiva: Metagenomics assemblies of 32 groundwater samples
CCTGATACCGCCAGTCGCTCGCGAACACTGAGCGGGGCATTCGTGTAATGCACGCCTACCGCAAGGATGCGCACGGCACCGGGGGAATGATGTGAAGCGTAAAAGCAACCATGCGTGCGCACGAATCCGAATCCGCACTTCTGCGGATGGCGGGCCACAAATCAGGCGGTCGGATGGCTCGAAAGCTGAGTCCGCGGGAGACGCGGAGCGGGCTGCATCAAGCACTCGCGCTCCGGACCTTCGTAGTACTACGGGTAGCGCCTCTCACAAGCGGACCGTAGCTTTCGTCGCGCTTCGCGGGAGCACTGTTCAGCGAGCGCAGGTCGGACCGGAATCCGTGCGACTCTTTTCTGGAGACCACATGAGCAAGCGATTGCTGGCGCTGGCCGGAGCACTGGTTGTTGTCGCGGCGTGCGCGGAACCGACGTCAATGCCCCAAGCAACGGAGGCGCCGTCGCCGGCGTCGCTCGCCGTCGCCGCGAACGAGCCGGTCCCCGGCCAGTTCATCGTGGTGTTCAATGCCTCGGCGGGTGAGCCACGACAGCTGGCGGCGTCGCTGGTGGCGCGCGTGAACGGGCGTTTGCTTTACACGTACACGCATGCGGTTCGCGGCTTTGCCGCGCAGTTGGGCGATGGCGCGGTGAATGCGTTGCGCGCCGATCCCAACGTGGCCTACGTCGAGCAGGATCAAGTCATCTCGCTCAACACCATGCAGACGAGCGCGACCTGGGGCATTGACCGCAGCGATCAGCGCAGTCTGCCGCTCTCAGGCACTTTTACCTACGCGAACACCGGATCTGGTGTGAACGCGTACATCATCGACACCGGCATCCGCTTCGACCATGTCGAGTTCGGCGAGCGCGCCCTCACGGGGTTTGACGCGGTCACCAGCGGCGGGACCGCGGCCGATTGCAACGGGCATGGCACGCACGTCGCGGGCACGGTTGGCGGCGCGACATACGGCATCGCCAAGGCCGTCAGCTTGTTCGCGGTGCGCGTACTCGACTGCAACGGCTCGGGCACGACGTCCGGCGTGGTTGCCGGCATCGATTGGGTCACTGCAAATCAGGTGAGGCCCGCCGTGGCGAACATGTCCCTGGGCGGCGGTGCGTCCACCACACTCGACAACGCCGTGAAAAACTCGATCGCGACGGGCATCAGCTATGCGATCGCGGCCGGCAATGGCAACCGCGGTGGGCGACAGGACGATGCGTGCAAATATTCGCCGGCGCGCGTTCCGGAAGCCATGACGATCAGCGCGACCAACAGCTCCGACACCAAGCCGAGCTGGGCCAACTATGGCAAGTGCGTCGATTGGTTCGCGCCGGGCGTCAGCATCACGTCCGCATGGTATACCAGCGGCACGGCCACCAACACGATCAGCGGTACGTCCATGGCGACGCCGCACACCACTGGCGTGGCGGCGCTTTACCTGCAGAGCAACCCGGGCGCAACGCCGCAAACGGTACGTGATGCGTTGTTCAACAACACCACAAAGGGCGTCGTTCTCAGCTCCAAGACCGCCAATAACCACCTGTTGTTCACGAACTATTGATCGCGGCGCTTGGTCTCGTCCGTCGCCGCGACCCAGTCGCGGTGGCGGCCGAGGCGACCCGGGCTACCGAAGTCGCGCCGTCGCCGACAAACGCAGCGTGCGCGGCACGCCAGGCATGATGTTGTTGTTGCCGTGTGACGTGCCAAAGTAGCGAGTGTCGAACAGGTTCTCGACGTTGGCCTGAAAGGCCACGGCGCGCAGCCGGGTGACGAAGACCGCCGCGTCGTACCGCCAGAAACCCGGCAGCGTCACCGTATTGTCGATGGCCGCAAACATTGGACGCTGCCCGATGGCGCCGACGGCGAGGCCGATGGACCTGGACGCCTGATAGCGGTTCCAGAGCGAAACCGTATTGCGCGGCACGAGCGGCACGTCCCTGCCCGCGGGCGACGCGGTCGTGGCGCTCACGATCCGCGCGCGTTGCGCGGCGAACGTTCCCACAAGGTCCCAGCGACTGGTCACGCGCCCAGCCACGACCATCTCGAGTCCACGCGTCTCCTGACTGCCCGTCTGGACGTACACGCCCGGGTCGAGGGCGGATGGCGCCGCGGTATTGGTGCGGGCCAGCTCGTACGCCGCGGCCGTGATGGTCAGATCCTGGCGCGGCTCCCACTTGGCGCCGACTTCGCGGTTCGCGAACCGCTCCGGCTCGAGCGTCTGCGTGGTGACCGTCAGGCTGGCGAATTGGTCGCCGGCGCTCGGCAAATGCGAGACGCTGTAGTTGGCATACAGGGAAAGCGGCGCCGCGGGCCGGTAGATGAGGCCGATGCGCGGCGACACCACGACATCGGTGCGCGAGAGCGCCAGGCCGCTTCTGAAGTCGCGAAAGTCGAGGCTGAATCGCTCGACGCGGACGCCGAAGATCGCCTGGGCCTTGGCGCCGGCCCGGAGCTGGCTCTGCGCGTAGAACGACCCGATGTTTGCGACGGTGTTGCTGTTCGCGTCTGTGCCCGCCGGACGGAATTCCACCGGCACGGACACGGTCGGCGTTCCGAACGGGACGCTGAGCGTGGCCGCGGTCCCGTTGAAGAAGCCGGAGCGCCGCACATTGTCCGTGTTCTGCCGGCCAAGCTCGACGCCGATGAGGAGAGTCTGCGGCAAGCGCGAGTTGGACAGATCGAGGACCAACTCAGACTGGCCGAACAGATTGAAGCGCCGCATGTCCGCGTTGTAGGCCGAGAGGCTCACCTGTGAGCCATCGGTGGTCACGGCGCCCGGCAGCACGTTCTGATAGAATTTGTCGTATGAGGTGGCCCGAACGTGCGCCTGAACGCGAACGCGGTCGTGCGCCTGGCGCTCGACCGTGACGCTGGCCGCGCCAACGCGCGCGCTGGCGTAGCTCGAGTCCGGGTTGCCGAAGAAAACGGCCAGCGGAGCGGCCGACGGGCGCCCCGCAAACGAGGGGAGCCCTCGATCCACGCGGCGGCGATCCTCGAAGTATTCCCCGTCGAGCCGCACCAGGGTCCGGTCGCCGACGGTCAACGCCGCGCTCGGAGACACACCGGCGCGGCGCAGCGTGAATGCGTCCCGAAAGCCGCCAGAGTTCTGGTACAAGCCGTTCAATCGGAGCGCAAACGCGTTTGTGAGCGGGCCGCCGACGTCCAGCGAGCCGCGTCGGTGCTGGAACGAGCCCCCCTCGAGGGTCACGTCATGCGTCGGGTTCCATTGCGCGCGTTTTGTCACGCGGTTGATGACGCCTCCGCCCCCGCCGCGGCCAAAGGTCATGGCGTTGGAACCGGCGAGCGCCTCGACACGCTCCACGTTGTAGAGATCGCGCACGTACTGGGCGTCGTCTCGCACGCCGTCGACGAAGAAATCGGCCGTGGAACTGTTGCCCCGAATCGTGGGCGCATCGCGGTGGCCTTCGCCCTGACCCATCGTCGCGCCGGGCACGAACCGGATGACGTCGGCCAAACTCTGCATCGATTGCTCGCGAATCAGGCCGCCGGTGATGACGGAGACCGCCTGTGGCGCATCGCGCAGTGGCGTTGACGTTCTTGTGGCCGCGGTGGTTGAGTTGGCGGAGTACCTGTGGGCGCGCTTCGCGCTCTCGCGCACGATGATCGGCGCGAGGCGCAGTGTGTCCTGCCTGGGTTCCTGAGCCTGAACGGTGACGACCGCAGCGATGACGATGTCGAGCAGCATTGGGAAAGGCGCGGGATGATAAACCGAGTAAAATTATCGGGATTTGGCAGGTTAGGAGGGTCCTAACCAGCGGTCAAGTCCGCACTTGTACCGATGCGCGGCCCTCCACCGAGGATGCAATGGCGCCGACGCACGCTGCGAGGGCGATGCAGTGCTGCACATCCAGCATCGCACAACATCATGACGCGGGCGCGGTATCAGTGCCGTCGTCTGGAGTCGATTATGGCTTGTGTCTATAAGGCCTTTGCCTTATATAGATGTCATATCAGCATGTCACACACCATGGACTGATGACCGACGCGATCACGCCGCTTCCCAACCTCTGGCACGTCTACAACCTGCGCGAATCGCCCTACTTCCAGGCAACCCTCGGCGGGGAGCCGGATCGCTATCCGTTGAGCCTGTTTGTTGGACGGCGCGCCGAGGCGAAGCGTTTGCTCGAGACGATCGGGAGTTCCGGGTCGTCGCGGCAGGCGGTCGCCGGCGCGCCGGGCGTGGGCAAGACCACGCTGGTGCAGTCGGTGAAGTCCGACGCGCTCCGGGCCGGCTACTGGGCCACGGACCGGCTCGTGTCCTTCTACCCCGAGGACACCACCGACGCCGTGCTGGGACGCCTGTTGAGCGGGCTGTACGAGGCGATCCTCACCGCGCGCCCCACGGCCGCCGGAAACCCGGCGATGGAAGCGGCGCAACAGCTCGTGCGGGTGTCGCGCCTGGAAAGCGGCGGCGCGAGTCTGACGATGTTGGGCGTGGGCGGCGGGTTCAGTCGCGGGATGTCCGTCGTGACGCCGGCGGGTGCGATGCTGTTGGATGGCCCGCGGATCGTCCGGGACCTGCTGGCATTGGCGAAAAGCGGCGGCGCGCGTGGCGTCGTGTTGCACCTCAATAACCTCGAGAACCTCAGCGAACGGCACGCGAAGCACGCGGCTGAGATCCTGCGCAGCCTGCGGGATACCGTGCTGCTCCAGGAAGGACTGCACCTCGTGTTGGCGGGAACCACCGATGCGGTGACCACGGTGATCGGGACGCACCCGCAGGTTCGCCACGTGTTCAGCACGCCCATTGCGCTGGAACCGATGGCCATCAGGGACGTGCAGTCGCTGTTGCAGGCCAGGTGCCATCATCTCGCGGTGAACGGCAGGAAGACGGCAGTGCCTCCGGTCGCCCCCAGGGCGGTGGCGGAGCTGTACCCGCTGTTTCGCGGCGACCTGCGCGCGTTGTTCAAGGTGTTGGAGGAGGGCGCGATGTTGCTGATGGGCGTACTGGGCAAGCCGGGGCTGTCGATTCCCTTTTCCGAGCTGGAGCCGGCCCTCCGGGCGCGGTATGCGGCGGTGGTTGGGCACATCGATTCGCGCCGGCAGCGGCAGTTGCGCGCGTGGGCGCTCAAGAATCCGGCGGCCGTCCACACGCAGAAGTCGCTGGTGCAGCTGTGGAAAGTGAGTCAGCCGGCGGTGTCTGGCGCCGTGGCGGCGCTGGAGCAGGACGGGTTTGTGGTGGCCCTCACGCGTCGCGGTGCCGATCCCACGCGGTACGCACTGAGTGGAGTGAGCCGGCTGGTGTTTGGCTAGGTTGATCCAGACGGGCGGCCTCGTGGATTGGGCGTCAATACCCGCAGACAGTATGAGAGTCGACGCTCCGCCGAGTGCGCGCTGCTCCCTCCCAGCGCGGCTAACGTTGGGGACATCGATGGAGGTACCGTCATGACGCACATTGCTTTGGTCATGCTGTCCTTGCACCTGGCGACCGACACACTCGCCTGCGAGGCGCGTGGGTCGCGTGAGTGGCTTGCGACGCGGGCCAGTCCACTCGACTCGGTAACGATGGGTGTTGGTGTCGGATACGTCAGGATTTGCTATAGCCGCCCTCACGCGCGTGACCGCGCAGTATTCGACAGCCTCGCTCCGTACGGAAAGGTGTGGCGCACGGGGGCCAACGAGCCGACGACCCTGCGGTTGACCGCGCCTGCGGTGGTCTCAGGCGTATCGCTCTCGCCGGGACGGTACGTCCTCCTGACCGTTCCGCAGCGCGAGCGATGGACGGTACTCTTCTATACAGCAACTGGGAGCGAGTCGGCGGCGATGTTCAACAGCCTTGTTGAAGTCGGCCGGGGAAGCGCACCGGCGGAGGACATTGCGGACCTGGTTGAGCAGTTCACCATTCGGGCGTCAATAGATCGCGGCGATACCGCATTTGTCCTCGAATGGGGCCAAGTCCGCGCGCGGATTACCGTTCGCCAGCCTGCACCGTGAACGACGGTTGATGCTGAATCCCGTGCTCCAAGGTACGCGGCGGGGGCTGGAGCTGTTCGATCTGAGGTCACGGTCCTGACACTGCACCGCGGCGACCGGAGCGAGATCACGCACGGCCGTCTATCGGGCCACCGCCGCCGGCCGGAATCGGCTCTGCGACGCCCCTGACGATCAGCAGGATCGCGAGCCAGATCTCGAACACGAGCATCGGCAGCCACTGCACCCATGTGACCCAGCCGAACCACGATCCGCTCCCGCCGATCACGTCGGCGAGTTGCAACGGCAGCACCAGCACGAGGAAGAGCGACGCCGCCACACCAAGCTGCGCCAGGGCGCGCGGGATCATCCGCCCACGCAGGAAGAGCCAGCAGAAGAGCGTGCTGCCCACGGCGAAGAAGATGGCGGACACTTCCCCATCCGACCTGAATATGAACGCACCAAGGGTCTGCACTGTCTGCGGGTCGAGCGTGCCGTTGTTGGCCGCGCCCGCGAGCCAGCGCCAACCCAGCGCGGCGGGAGCGCCGGCGACGATCCCCTCCAGCAATCGACACACCATCCCGAGCATCGCGATGTCGCGATCCTGATCGCGCGTGAGGGCGTAAAGCGTTACCCCAAGCGTCACGGCGCTGAACGTCATCACCAGCGCGAGCAGCACCAGCGCGCTCACCGCGGCGGAGTGCTGCGTGACGCTGGCGAGCTTGGCGGCGACGCCGGAGCCGGCGGTGGCCTTGCCGGACACGATGAGCGACGTGATGCCGGCCGCGATGTAGACGAGAAACGCGTAGCCGGCGACGCGTGCGTTCGTGCGTCGTGTCATGCGGGCCTCGGGGTTGCCGCATTCGCGTGCGCTTCGCTCGCGCCCTTGATCAGCAGCCAGAAGATGATCGGCAGTCCTCCAAAGTAGAGCGGCATGATGAACTTCAGGACTACCGATGTGGAGGCCGGGAACACGACCCACGTCACGCAACTCGCGACGTAGCCGATACCCGAGAGCATGATCAGCACGCCGAGGATCCGCGGCACAAAGAGATCGCCTCCAGTTGTGGTTTTGGGAACACCGACAGGAAGTCGGCGCCGCTCAGGATGGCGGCCATGACGACGTACAGCAGGCCCGCCATGCGCGCTGTTTTCTTGATGGAGGTCATCGCGTTGCTTCGGGAGGCAGTCGTTGTCGGCGCGGCAGCCGGTAAGCCGGCGGCGCCCTATGGGCTTCCCATACGGCGGGGGCTTGGCGGTGGGTTTCACGATGGCCCGGGCGTTCGTCCACGTATCGGATGGCGAACGGGATCAGCGCGTAGCGCTGACCTGACAGGCGCAATCGCCGCGACCACCGCCACCGTGAGGAGCAGCGGCCCTGCGCCCCCGATCACCGTCCAGTCTGCCACATCGAGCACCAACATCGCAATATCGAAGAGACAATCGGGACACAACCCCATTGGGTCCGAAGAATTGACGGGATCTCCACCGGCGGATCCGTACAGGTTCATTCCATCTGCAAGCCCAATCGGGTCTTCTTGGGTGAAGCGCCCAGCCGTGGGATCGTAGCACCAGATTGGGCCCAATGCGCTCGTCCGACGTTCAGCTACGACTCGCGGCAAGGCCAGCGCCAGGTCCTACTCGCCTTCGCGCACCTCAGCGTCCGCCGCAAGGGCCGCCTCGATCTGCGCTTTCAGCGCAGGCACTCGGTCGGTAATCGCGTTCCAGACGACATCTGGATCGACGTCGAAGTACCCATGCACGAGGTGGTGGCGCATGCCAATGATCGCGCGCCATGGAATGTGGCCATGCCGCTCCCGGAATGCGTCCGACAGTTTCCGGCACGCTTCGCCGATGATCTGCAGGCGGTTGACCATCCACACTTGCGTGCGCTCGTCGGCGTCGAAGGCCGCCCGAGTGGAACGATACCGTTCGATGTCCGTGACCGCGTCGAGAATATCCAGGAGGTACGCGCGATCAGACCGCAATGGAGCGGAGAGGTTAGACCGGGACCGCGTCCCGCAACACCTGCTCCCGCATGCGCGGCCGCAGCCCTCGCTCCGTCACAATATCGACGCGCGGCCCAAGGAGGTCACGCAGATCCATGAGGAGTGCACCCAAGTCAAAGAGGCTACGCCCCGGACTCATCCGGACGACGAAATCGATGTCACTCGAATTGTCGGCCTCCCCACGAGCGACGGAGCCGAATACGCGCACGTCCGTGGCACCGTATTTCGCGGCGAGTCGTAGCACGGCGTTGCGATGCACTTCTAAGGCGGTCGCGGGAGACATGGATCAAAGATACCGCGAGCAAGGACAGGTTGCAGCCAAGCCGCCCACGCGGCTGAAGTGCCCTCGAACAGATCGCGCAAAAGAAGCGGGAGAGCCCGCCCAAGTAACCCAGCGGGCCGGTCTCTAGCCTTCGACTATCCACCGACATCGCACCGCCCAATGTCGCTGTTGGCGCCGAAGCTCCACGTGCGCGTAGAATGCCCGTGGAACCTTCGCGCTCGTGTTGCAGCGGAATTTCGCTGGCTCGACCTCGGCGATGTCGAGCTCAGAGTGCCGATCGACGCGCAGGGCGGCCAACCTCTCCGCCGACCACCCCGGCCCACTCGGTCAGCCGCGGTGCGCTTGGCCCTCGCCTGTTCCGCTCAGGCTCCAAGCTGTGCATCTTTCAGGCAACGGGGATTGCGGTTCATGCCGCTGCATTGGCAGAATGCTCGGGGCGAGGCAGCCGGAGGCAGTTTGGTGGAACATGGTACGCTGCGAAGGTTGTTGGCCGTAACGACTAGCGGGCTGGCGCTGGTCCAGGCTCCATGCACCGCTCAGGCTCAAGCGGAGACGGCAGCGGTGCTTCGGACGGCGCGCGCACAGATCGAGGAGTTCAACTACGACTCGGCATACAAGCTGCTGGTGCGGGTCCTCAACACACCGTATCAGCCGGCCGCGCTGGCGGCGCGTGCCAACACACTTTTCGCACTCAACGAGCTGAACCGGGTACCCACCGCCAAGGCGGCCGCGCGCGGGGCATTGCTCGAAGCGCTCCGACTGGAGCCGCAGCTTACCATCGACTCGCTGGCGCACCTGCACTCGGACGCCAAGCTGGTCTTCGCCGAGGCGCTGGAACTGGCACCGCCGGCCACCAAGATGGCGCGTGCGGCGGCGGCGAACGCCGCGCCGGCCTCGGCCCCGGAGCGAAAGGCCAGCGCGCCCAAGGCGGCCGTCAGCGGAACGCTGCCGGCCGACCTCCCCGCGCGTTACCTCACCGTTCGCGAGCGCGATCGGCAGGCGGTCATGGACCTTGGCTTATATGAAAAAACACCCAACGTCCTTGACCCAGCCTGCGTCGCGTTCACCGGGATCTTCTGGGACGTGATGGGCCACGAAATTGTCCCGCCGCGCTTGTGCGCTATGTCGGCGGCGCTTGCGGTGCAGGGCAAGCCGACGCTGCAACTCATCAACTACACTCGCATCGTGCGGAAGAGGGACGGCGCCATCGAAGCCGACACCCGGGCCGCGCCTGAGGCCGAGTGGTTCAACGAAGTCACTGGAAAGCGTCTCCAGTTCAACATCCTGGGAAACGACAAGATCCTCGTTACGGACCTCACGCCCATGATCCAGAGCACCCCCATGCCGCCACCAAAGGCGGACACGGTGGTCACGTTCCCCCCGATGCAGGGCGACAAGGGCACCTACTACCTTACGAGGTTCGAGACCCGCGGCGCTATACTGGCACGCGTCGCCGACTCCCTGCCGCTGGCGCTGGGCGCCAGTCATCCGCATCGGCCCGAGCCGTGCAAGGGTACGCTGACGTTCGACGGCGACGCATTCCGGTACGAGAGCAAGCAGGCCGGCGGCCACACGTTTCGCTTCACCATCGATAACCTCGTGTCCGGGAGATTCTCGGCGGACGGCGGCAGCCTCCGGGTTCGTGCCGGCCGAGAGGAGCAACTCGTGCTCGGACGTGAGGACTGGCGGCGGTTGTATTCCGCACTGGTGACGGCCCTGCGGCGTTGAACGACACGGACGTCATCGGCCACACGCATGGAATGCGTCAAGTGCAGCACGCCGCTTCCGGATCATGCGCGCTTTTGCATGACGTGCGGCAACAACGTTTCTGGCGACACGCAGGCAGAGACACACGGCGAGCCTGACCCGGAACAAATCGCCAAGCTCCAGGCAGAGCTCGGTGCGGACTACGTGGTGGAGCGCGAATTGGGCCGCGGCGGGATGGCGATCGTGTACCTAG
>ERZ1292623.5435-Hain-H51-01um-R1-5435-length-10172-cov-6_pt1 | contig 10172 bp, 9 predicted proteins | sample MGYA00564398_ERZ1292623 | MGnify/ENA primary metagenome ERZ1292623 (study PRJEB36523, sample SAMEA6512633) | groundwater metagenome | collected 2019-01-07 | study: AquaDiva: Metagenomics assemblies of 32 groundwater samples
CAGGTGTTTAATAAACAGCAGGGTGTTTATGCTGTTCAAACAGGTGTTCAAACAGCTGTTCAAACACCAAAATTAGACCAATTTTCAATAACTGAAAGAGCTATTTTATGGGTATTGCTAAACACAGATATGAAGCTTAGCTATGATGACCTGGCTTCAATGCTTGGAAAGGAGAGATCAACCATAAGGGGACAGATAAGCAGGATAAAGCAGAAAAGTGATGCATTAATAGAGGAAATTACAGAACAAAATGGGAAAAAGAGAGTGTTTATACCTGAAAATATAAAGGAAAACATGCTCAAAAAGACAAAAGTGAGAGTTAAGAAAGACCTAGAAGACAAAGAAAGACAGTCTTAGATGCTGAAAATAGGATTTGTGTGATTTAGGAACATTGCTGGAAGGGCAAAAGAGAGAGTTAAATAAAGAAAAAAGAACGAAGAAACGAGTTACTCGGGGAGCGGCTTAATTGTATAATCAATATTGACTTACATGTCCCTCAAGGCAATTATAGTGGAAAGTGAAGCTATCTGCTTGAGGTTTGAAGCGATTTTTAGAACTATGTTCTTATTATTAAGCTTGGTTTTCTCGACGGGAATTCCCTTTTTTATAAGCTTGCCCACATAATCCCTTATTGAACTTTCTGTGAGTTTCAGCCTGTCTGCAAGAATCCGGTAGTCTGTATGGCCAGTCAACTCATCAATCTGGTATATTGTTGAAAACACTAACCATTCCTGTTCTGTGAGCTTTTTGAACTTTTTTCGTACTTCTCGCTTTATGTTATCAAGGGATTTAAGCATTTCAGCTGCATTTTCTATACTGTTTTCGGGTTGTCTGTCTGTCTGTCTGTCTGTCTGTCTGTCTGTTGGAACCCCTTCATTTCCAGTGGAAAACGACTCTTTTTGAGCTAATTTTGGGTTAATATCAAGGGAATGTGTTGGAATTATGTGTTGGTCTGTCTTATTTTCAATGGGATGTGTGGGAGTCTCCTTCTTTGCTATCTGCTCTATAATCTGACATAATTCTATCAGACTTCTTTTCATCTCTCCTATTTCTTCCTTTAGAATATCAATATCTTCCTTTACCCTGCTAAATGATTCTTTTATTGGGTCCATATTATATTATTTTCCCCTCCTTGATTGTATAAAAAGATTATTGCTGTTTATCCTTATATATCTTATAAGCCTGATCTGAAAGAGTCCATCTTGATCTCTTTAAATAAGTTTTCCCTTTTGGATTCTTCTTTATTTCAATCACCAATCCTCTCTTTTTCAGGTTTTGCAACAAGTCCTTGATGATTTCATCGTCCCTTACAATTTCTTCTGCAATATAGGATGTAAACATCGACTTAGGGTTTATAGAATATAAGAATGCTAATACCTGCTCGGATATCTTTTCCTTCTTTTTATCAGAAAGTTTCATGAAAGAGATAGAGAATATCTTTATTTAAAATTTTGTTATTTCTTGTCGGAATCGTCGTTCTTTTTTAATATTGGCATTTGAATATGGGTTGGGAGACCCATTTCTTCTTCAAGCTGCAGGGATTTTAGGCTTGTTTTTCTAAGTATTATGTTAAAAAGGGGTACCTTAAATTCATCGGGCATCCCCTTGTCTTTCCATTGTTTTATAACATCTTTTGCCAGTTTGGGATCTACTGACACGAGCAGGGTTCCCTCCAGATTAACTAATGCTATTTCGGGGTTGTATTCTATCTTATATTTGAATTTGATTGCCAAAAATTCCTCCTTTGATTTGAAAACCTCTTGGTTGACCTCTTCAATGTTAGAAATATCCAGCTGACTATTCATCTTAAGATCCTTTAAGATATCTTTTGATTTTTCTATGCTAATCTTTGTGTAATTAAATCCCATTAGTTTCATTTTATTCTAATTTAAACATCATTTTTAAAGTTTTTTATATGCGAGTATAAGGAATAAGAAGACGGGAATCGGGAATTATATGAGATCTTCTTCTGATACTATAACAAAATCGCCTATTGCTATTATGGCGCTGTAGGGAATAAGAAGCTCACTTGTGTTTGTTCTTTCAAGATTTAGGTTCTTTGTGTAGGGGGTGGAATCTTTTACAACAACATTAATCAATTCTCCTGTCTTTGTTTCAAACAGAATATCCTTAACAAATCCCAATCTTTTTCCTTCTTTTGTAACAATCATCTTCCCCAGGAGGGAACTGAAAGGATTTTTGCTTGCTTGCATCTCTTTCTGAAATGTGAATAATTTATAAAGTTTTCTGTGAAATTAAATAGAGTTAATAGTATATAGAAAGAGCCCAAAAACACCCCCACCCCCCTGTTTCTTATAGAAAGATTTAAAAAGAAATTTTTTGATTTTTTATTTATATTATTATTTTATAAAAATTTATATTATATATTATATATATCAACTGAAGATTATTGATTATTGGAGATTTATGCCGTCTATTTCTTCTGAAATTAATGGTTTTTGGGATTTTAGGCTATATTTATTATGAGTTTGTTAATCTTTAGAATTTAAGTCTTTTGGCATTTATCCCATTATTCCCAATTAATCAAAATTAAAAAGAAAATCCTTTCCATAAGAAATTAAGGTGTTTTTCTTTTTTAGTAGTTATAAGTGTTTATATAACAAATTAAGTTTTTTCCGTATATCTTGAGGACAAAAGGAATTTTTCCATAGGAAATGAGACTGTGAGGGAATCATATGTTTTGCAGGATATAAACGTTTAAATAAAAAACAGATTAAAAACAAGCACAAGAAAATGATGCATAAAGAAATAGAGGGAATTTTTGATTCTTTCGATAATAATACAATCTTCAGGGACAAGTCAATGCTTCAATCGAATTATATACCGGATCAGATACTTCACAGAGAAGAACAGATAAAACAGATAGCTTCCATCCTTGCTCCGGTTTTAAGGGGGGAAAAACCAAGCAATTTATTTTTATACGGAAAAACCGGGACAGGCAAGACACTTTCGATAAATTATGTTGGTGAGGAGTTGCAGAAGAGAGGTCAGAAAGAGGGGGCAGTTAAATTAAGAATTGAATATCTTAACTGCAAATTAAAAAAAGTGTCTGATACAGAATATAGAATACTGGCCGAGTTTATAAAAAAATTAGGGGGTGAAGTTCCTCAGACAGGATTACCAACCCAAGCAGTATATTCAAAGTTTATAGAATTAATTGATTCGGAAAAGCAATTGGTTGTTCTTATCTTGGATGAAATAGATCAGGCTGTAAAAAAGATTTCAAGCGATTTTCTCTATAATTTGACAAGGCTTAACTCGGAGCTTTCAAACACCCAACTATGCATTGTCGGAATAAGCAATAATCTTACCTTCCTAGATGAGCTGGATCCAAGAGTCAGAAGCTCGCTGTCAGAAGAAGAGATTGTTTTTCCCCCATATAATGCCCTTCAACTTCAGGATATTCTATCCAAGAGATCTGAAAAGAGCTTTAAGGAAAATATTGTAGGAGAAGGGGTGATACAGAAATGCGCTGCCTTTGCGGCCAGGGAGCACGGGGATGCAAGAAGAGCATTGGACCTGCTGAGGATAGCGGGAGAATTGTGTGAACGGGACAGATCAAAGAAAATCCTGCTCAAACACATAGATGAGGCGAACAACAAAATTGAAAGGGACAAGATACTTGATGTTATAATCTCGGAGCCAAAGCAATTCCAGCTGGTTCTTTATTCAATAATACAACTTTCAGAAAAAAATAAGGAGAAGCCGATTTTTACAGGAGATGTTTACAATTTATACCAAGAATCCTGCGAGAAAACAAAAACAGAAGTGCTGACACAAAGAAGAGTAAGTGATATCATTCAGGAATTTGACATGCTGGGAATAATAAATGTCAAGGTTATCTCAAAAGGAAGAGGAGGAAGAATGAGGGAGATAAAGCTCGCGATTGCTAACAACATAGTTAAGAAAGCAAAAGAAATAGTAAAGGAATCTTTGGGATACACATAAAATGGATCCAAAACAAATCTTAAAATTTTGCATTGAACGAGGGCTGCTTGTAGATAAGGATGTTCTTAGCCTTTTTAGCGAGAGCAATGATATTGAATCTATGAAACGGATAATCGAGAGGATAAAAAATCAGACTCACGAAAAGATAATAACCAAAGAACTTTTCAACAAGAATCTTGAAAAAGCAACGCAGATATTTTCCCTGCTGCCGGAGGAACAGCAGAAAAGTCTTGAGAGCCTTAAGATAAAACTGGGATTAAGCATCGAGATCTCTAAAGAGGTTATCTCTTCAATAAAGCAGAAGGAATCTGAAATTCTTGAAGATGAAGGAAAAATCAAGATAATCTCCACAAGCCCATCAAGAAACTCCAAGATAGGGGTGGAAGATTTTGTCAAACATTTCAGAAACAGATTCTCTGACTTGAAGAATATCCTTCAAGATCGGCCTGAGCTTAAGAATCTCATTTCTATAAATAAGATATCAGGAAATCGCCAGGGAATATCAATAATCGGGATGGTTATGGACAGGAGGGTGACTAAAAACAAGAATATAATCCTAGATGTGGAAGATCTAACCGGCAGGATGAAAGTTTTGATAAATTATAACAAGAAGGAAATATATGATAAATCTGAGGAGATATGCCTAGATTCTGTATTGGGGTTCACCGGCTCGGGAAATAGTGAAATTCTCTTTGTAAATGACGTGGCATTCCCTGACGTGGCGCTGGCCGGGCGAAAAAACGCCAGTGTGGAGGAATATGCCGTCTTCCTTGGCGACTTGCATTTTGGCAGCAAAAAATTCTTTATGGAAAACTTCGAAAAATTCATAGATTATCTCAACGGAAAAGTTCCAAACACCCCTGAAGCAAACAAAATAAAATATCTTCTTATAGTCGGTGATTTGGTTACAGGAATAGGAGTGTATCCCAATCAGGAAAAAGATCTTGCAATAACCGATTTGGAGGAGCAGAACATAAGAATAGCCGAGCTTCTTAAAAAAATAAGAAAAGACATCAAGATAGTGATATGCCCTGGAAATCATGAAGGAGTCCGTCTCATGGAACCGCAGCCCTTATACGATGAAAAATATGCCTGGCCGTTATATGAGATGGAAAATGTCACCCTCACGGAAAATCCAAGCGTGGTGAATATAGGAGCGAAGAAGGATTTTCCCGGATTTAATATTTTGATGTATCATGGAATGTCATATCCTTTTTATGCAGGCAGCATTCCAAGATTGCTTAAGGGAAGAGCGATGAATGCGCCGGATGAGATAATGAAATATTTGCTAAAAAACAGGCACCTTGCCCCAACTCATAATTCTGTCCAATCTTTTCCACATGAAAAAGATCCGCATCTCATAAGAAATGCCCCCGACATTTTCTTTTCAGGACATACCCACAAAAGCGCGGTTTCGCATTACAATAATATCCTCGTAATTTCCTGTTCGTCATGGGAGGATAAAACATCATATCAGGAAAAATTCGGAAACGAACCTGACCACTGCAAGGTTCCCCTGATGAATCTGAAAACGAGGGCAATTAAAATTCTGGATTTTGAATAAAAAATGGATAATAAACATGCTATCATTGTTACGGGAATAATAATCAAGAATGGAAAATATCTTATCACTAAAAGGAGTTTAAGTAAAAAAGTATTTCCTGGGAAGTGGACCCTCCCAGGCGGAAATCTTGAAATAAAAGATTATGTCAATCTGCCTAAAGATACCAAAGACCATTGGTATAATATTCTTGAGAAAGTTTTAAAGAGAGAAATTTTTGAAGAGACTAGTCTAGAAATTAAAAATATTAGATATCTAACAAGCATGACTCTTATTAAAAATGAAGAACCTGCTTTAATTATAAGTTTATATGTAGATTATGCCGGCGGTGAAGCAAAGATTAATGACGAATCTATTGATTTTAAATGGATTAGTTTAGAAGAAGCTAAAAAATATGATTTAATAGAAGGAATTTATGAGGAGTTGGTTATGTTGGATAATCTTCTGAAAGGTAAAAAACAGGAGGAATGGAAAAAATAGACATGGAAGAAAAAAGAAAAGTGGCTGCAGATGTTGATGAGGTTTTGCTAGATTTTTTTCCCATTATGAATGATTTTTATAATAAAAGATTTGGGACAAACCTCTCAATTGAGGATTATGTTTACTATGATTTGGAGAAAGTTTGGGGGTGTACAAGACAAAAAGCCGTGGAAATTGTGTTTGATTTTTACAGGAGCCAGGAATTTAAACAAATCTTGCCTGTAAAAAGAGCGCAGAAAGCAATTGAGAGATTATCAAGAAGCAATGAATTGAGTGTGGTGACCTCAAGACCTTCCTTTATTGAAGCAGACACAAAAAATTCCCTGAACAAATATTTTGGAAACGTTTTTAATGAAATATTTCATAACGGGCAATATGGAGTTAATTCTTCGGGGCTTGATAAATCAAGTTATTGCCTAAAGAATGGAATTTTTGTGATTTTAGAAGACAATTTGGATATTGCCAGAAAATGCGCTGAAAAGGATATTACAACCTTTTTATTTGACAAGCCATGGAATAAGAATTCTAATCTTTCAAGCCGAATAATAAGAGTCGGAGAAAAAAGAAATCCTTGGGAGGAAGTTTTGGAACACTTGAAATAAAATGAACATCCAACAATACTTCAAAGACATCGAGAATGGAACAAAAGCGGTATATGCAATAGCCGAGAAAGCCAGGGAAAAAGGGCTGGATCCCGTCGACAAAGTTGAGATCCCCCTTGCAATGACTATGGCCGAGAAAGTTGTGGCACTCGTCTCCACAATATATCCGCAGATGGAAGGAGCGGGAATTGACAAGAGAATATTAGAGCTTGAGAAAGAATATGGAAAGCTGGATGTGGCTGTTGTGTTTAAGATTGCGGAGGAAATTGCAAAACAGAAATTCTGCAGATTTGACAGCTTGCTGCATGCGATAGATGCCGGAATAAGAATAGGTTTTGCATATAATACCCTTGGAGTTGTCTCGTCTCCCATAGAAGGTTTTACAGAACTTAAACTGGCAAAAACCGCAAAGGGAGAGGATTATTTCGTCGCATATTTCTCAGGACCAATAAGAAGCGCGGGAACGACTGCTGCAAGCGTTGTGTTAATTTTAATAGATTATCTAAGGGAAATGTTTGGATACGCAAAATATGATCCAAGAGAGGAAGAGGTAAAGAGAACTGCGACGGAGCTTTTGGATTACCATGAGAGAATAACCAACCTTCAATACATGCCAACAGAAGAGGAAATATTATTCCTAGCAAGAAATCTTCCATTTCAGGTTAATGGAGAGGCATCTGAAACACTTGAAGTTTCAAATTATAAAAATCTGGACAGAATAGAAACAAATTATGTAAGGGGGGGAATGTGCCTGATTCTTGGAGAGGGATTGGCGCAGAAAGCAAAAAAAGCATTTCGATTGTTAAAAAGCTTGAAAACAAGAGGATTCAAATCATCTGGATTTGATTTTCTTGAAGAATACATAAAACTCCATGAAAAAAGGGAAGTTGGAAAAGCGGACGAATCTCCAACGTACATAAAAGACCTGGTTGCTGGAAGGCCTATATTCGGGCATCCGTCAAAATCAGGAGGATTTAGATTTAGATATGGAAGGGGGAGGACTTCTGGGTTCAGCGCATTCTCTTTGCATCCTGCGACAATGGCAATAACAGATGATTTTATTGCAATAGGAACCCAACTGAAGATTGAAAAACCAACAAAAGGGGGAGTGGTGACAAGCTGCGACACAATAGACGGGCCGATAGTAAAACTTTTTAATGGAAGCGTAAAAAAAATAAAAAACAAGGCAGAAGCAAAAAAACTTTATCCTGATGTAGAAGAGATAATTTATTTGGGAGACATCCTGTTTCCTTTCAGCGATGTAGCAAATAGAAACTTTGCCTTGATTAAACCGGGATATGTCGAGGAATGGTGGAGCCTGGAAGCAAGGGAAAAAGATCCGGAACTTGAAAAACAAATTGATAAATTTAATATTGGCATTGAACAGGCAATTGACCTGAGTGAGACACTCAGGATTCCTCTTCATCCCCGTCACATTTTTTACTGGACAGAAATATCCATTGATGAGTTTTTCGGGCTGATGGAATGGATTAAATATTCAAGAGTTGCAGGAAAACTTATTCTTCCATACAGGAAAAATGACCAGGATAAATTTAAGCTTGGAAAACGGGCGCTTGAGCTTTTGGGAATAGAACATGAGGTTACAATAGAAGATGTTGTTCTGTCAAAAGAAAACAGCAAGGCGTTGTTTATTAATTTGGGAATGGACATCCAGGTTCTTGAAAAAGAGGGGCAGTTGCCAAGCGAGATTATAGACCAGACAAAATTCGACAGGGAAAAATCTGTCTTGGAGATAATAAATTCCCTATCCAAATTTATAATAAAAGACAAAGCAGGGGACTTTATAGGCGCGAGAATGGGAAGGCCTGAAAAAGCAAAACTAAGAAAACTTGTTGGAAGTCCGAATGTTTTATTCCCTATCGGGACAGAAGGAGGAAGATTGAGAAGCGTTCAGGCTGCATGTGAAGTTGGAACAGTAAGAAGCAGTTTTCCAATGAAATTCTGCGAAAGATGCAACAAAGAAACAATTTATCCCGCCTGCGAAGATTGCGGGGAAAAAACAAGAAAGATGTATTACTGCTATATGTGCAAAACCAAATCTTTCTTTAAATGCAAAGAACATCCTCTAAAAAGCCACGCGTATTCAACAATTTCCCTTGATATAAAAAATTATTTTGCGAAGGCCCTTGCAAAGTCAGGATTAACAAGAGAAAAAGCTCCGCCGTTGGTTAAGGGAGTAAGAGGGATTTCCTCGACGGCAAAGGCCACCGAGAATTTAACGAAGGGAATCCTGAGAGCAAAGCATAATCTCCAGGTAAATAAGGATGGAACAATAAGGTTTGATGTGACGGAACTTCCTCTTATCTGCTTCAAACCAAAAGAAATTTCAACAAGCGTTGAAAAACTGAGAGAGTTGGGTTATACTCAGGATATAGACGGGAATGAACTGGCAAACGACGAACAAATATTGGAGTTAATGCCTCATGATATCCTATTGCCAAGCGCGCAGGCTCCCCACGACGAAAAGGCTGATGAGGTTTTTGTAAAAATATCAAATTTCATCGACGATCTTCTGGCTAATTTCTATGGGCTTGACAAATTATATAATGTAAAGAAAAGGGAGGATTTGGTCGGACACATGGGGGTATGCATGGCTCCCCATAATTGCGCGGGAGTAATATGCAGAATAATAGGCTTCGCGAATGTTTTAGGATTGTTTGCAAGCCCTTACATGCATGCGGCGATAAGAAGGGACTGCGACGGGGACGAAGCAGCAATAATGCTATTAGGAGATGTTCTGCTGAATTTCTCAAGGGAGTTCCTGCCAAGCCACAGGGGAGGCACCCAGGATGCTCCATTGGTTCTCAATGCCAAAATAGATGCAGGAGAAGTGGATGAGCAGATTCTGGATTTTGAATTTGTTAGGGAATATCCCCTTGCGCTTTATCAAATGGCTGAAACTCGGAAGCACTCTTCCGAGGTCAAAATAAATGATTTGCGGACCTTAATGAGGGAAAAGAAAAACACCTTTGAGGGAATGGGCTTCACCCACAACACCAGCAATTTCAATGAAGGCGTTATATGTTCAAATTATAAAATACTTGCCACCATGCAGGAAAAGGTTAAGCATCAGATGGAACTGGTTGAAAAAATAAGGGCTGTCGACGCAGCAGATACGGCGCGATTGATAATTGAAAGGCATTTCCTAAAAGACTTGAGAGGCAATCTAAGGGGATTTTCCATGCAGGAGTTCAGGTGTGTTGCATGCAATGAAATAATGAGAAGACCTCCATTGACGGGAAAATGCCAAGCTTGCGGGGGAAAGATCATCTTCACAATCCATGAAGGTGGAATAAGAAAATATCTTGAACCTGCCCTTGACCTTGCAAATAAGTATAATCTTTCAGTATATCTCAAACAAAGCCTGGAACTTACCAAAAGGCATATTGAAAGCATATTTGGCAAGGATGCTGACAAGCAAGAGGCGCTGGGAAAGTGGCTTTGATTTTTTAAAGCAAATAAAACAAAATTGTCTGAAGCAGCAGACAGCCCATCATGTTAACTCGGCTGACATTCAGGGAAATGCAATAAACTCCTGT
>ERZ1292623.5436-Hain-H51-01um-R1-5436-length-10172-cov-6_pt1 | contig 10172 bp, 13 predicted proteins | sample MGYA00564398_ERZ1292623 | MGnify/ENA primary metagenome ERZ1292623 (study PRJEB36523, sample SAMEA6512633) | groundwater metagenome | collected 2019-01-07 | study: AquaDiva: Metagenomics assemblies of 32 groundwater samples
TGCCTAACGATATGGAGGGGGTTGGTCATCCGCAAGGATGAGCAAGCGAGATGTGGGGGAGCGGTATCGCGCGGGGTTTACTCCGCAAAGACACCTAACCCTCGTTGGGGTGCGGGCTTCGGTCCAAAGCACCTTACGTCTCACCTCCAGATCGATAGATATAAACAAAACGAAACAAGTGAGGTAAAAAATGTACCCTATCATTAAAGGTATCATAGCAATCTGTATCATTACATTTTGTGCAGCGAATGGATGGTTAAAGGGAATAAACCCTTTTCTAGCATTCTTTACTGGAGTAGGGTGCTATACAGTGGTTAGTATGGTGTCCGATCGTTGTGTCGCGCTGTATAACAAGTGTCGGTGCTACCGTGTCAGCGTAAAGTTATACAAGGTTGACTAGCACCTAAGGTTTCGGAGGAACCTTCAAAAAATCCTCCAATTATCTCGTTTGAGCTTCTAGGAAGGTCGGCCGAGATAAGGATGTCGCTCATGTAATTTGACAATTTTTCTTTCCCTCAACCGATTATTTTTTGTAGTCGCGTGAGGGAAGGAGTAATAGTTTCTTTGTATCAACTTGGAGAAGAGTACACTGTAGAGCTCTAAAGCTTTACGGCTTTCCCATACCTCACCTCCAGATTGATAGAAAGAAAAAGAAATATAATTGCATAAAAAGGAGATACTATGTTCATTATTCGATTTTTTTCCGATCGGTTTGAAGCACTACGTAAGAGTATTCAATCACGCAGATTGAATGCCAAATTTCGTAAGATGCTTCTAGCTGACTGGAAGCATATTGATCGTGAAATGCAGGCCGTGAGCGATAAACTCGCCTTGCACAACCTGAAGTGTGAAAGTGCTGAAGCTGACGCATGTCGTAAAAATCTTCAAAAGTTTCAAGCTTGCAAAGAAGGCCTCTTCATTGTAATCGCGAGAAGCTAAGCACGAATATTCGTCAAGTGTTTCGCAGAGTGTTTGTCGAAAATACCCATTTTCACAAGCACTCTGCCTCTTATCTCGGTTGGTCTACCCTCCTACGCCAAGGCTTCGGAGGGCGAGGAGGCCGCTCGAGATGAGAAAAGAAATAAACAGTAAACCGTTGAAAAAGAGGAGTATAAAATGAAAGGTTTTATTTTCATAATTTGCTTGTTGGTATTCACAATTACCAGCATTAGCGGATTGGTTTGGGATTACCAGTTCGATCGTGATTGTGGTGACTACCTGAAACTCGCCGGTGACGCGCCAACCGTTGAACGGGCTCATAATTTTTTGGAAAAAGCTGTGGACTACATTGAAGCCCACGGACTTACCCAAGGAAACACCGGGATGGTATTTCACCGAACAACCGATGACTTAGGCATCTGGTATGGCAATATCCTTGGCGCAAAAGCGACTCTGGATACGCTCATCCTTGAGGCGAAGCAGAACCCTCAATCTGTATCACAACTGACCAGAGACAATGCCCTCATGAAGATTCGGGAAGTCGTTCTCGATCACACTGGTAATGGCCAGTCTGTTACTGGGCCTGATTGGGTGTCTATGCATCCACACCAATCTACTTTTTGGATCTTGTTCTGTGTCAGTTTCATTGTAGGAGGGATCATGGTAGCTATCTACATCAACACGAATTCGTATTGAACCTTATTGGAAGGACGACATCAAACCTCGTCCTTTCCACATTTTTGCTGGATGCATTTTTATCCCGCAGAGTGTTTGTCGAAAATACCCATTTTCCCAAGCACTCTGCCTCTCATCTCGGCCGAGCTCTGCAAAGAGACCGCTCGAGATGAGAAAGAAATAGATACAATAAACAGTTTAAAAAGAGGAGTATAAAATGAAAGGTATCGTATTTGTCATATGCATGCTGGTAATCGTTATTATTGGCTCTTATTTTTTAAAGAGCTGGTGGTAAACGTCGATGTTTTTGAGGCAGGTAGTTCCTATGCTATCTGCCTCCTTTCTCCCAACCGATTTCATAGCGAAGTCTGCTGGGAGAAAGGAAACCAAAAAAATTTGGCTGGTCCGGAATAGCCGGCGGATGAGAGCCCGGAGCAGAAATGCTCGATACCCAAAAGGTATACAGGGCTGAGAGGCCCTTCCAGCCAACAATTGTTCTGTCATTGCGAGCCCGAGTGCACGAGGGCGCGCCTGCCCGCCGTACGAGACTTCGGGAGGCGGGGCAATCTCGCTGAAGAAGCAAGATTGCTTCACCTCGTTGGTACGAGGTTCGCAATGACAATACGAGAAGGACGGTTTGGTTGCTCTTGCTGTCCTTCCCTTTCTCTCCCAAGCGTTGAAAAAGTTCGACGGGTGGGGGAGAAAATACACGAAACAAAAAAAGAAAGGAATTGTATGAGGTACCTCATGATTTTTCTCATGCTTACAGCGTATTGTGTTATTTCGTTAGTTATTGACGAAGGCGTCATTGATCTCTTGTATGGCCAGGCAATTAAGGTTGCTCACCCACTAGTTGCCGTGCTCAGCGTATACGGTTTATTCGTGATGCTGGGTGTAGCAGTTTTCTATTGTGCGGTCCTTGTAAAGCGTAGAATGCGCTTTACAGAAGAGGTATTTCTAAACGGAATGTCGCGTACATTATACTACGCAATACCTGCTGAGACCGCGTGGTTAGTTATGAAATCAGTGGATGTCTACTACTCTTTCGGTCTTACCGAATTGCAACATGCACTACCAGGCATTTTTGCAATAGGCATAAGTGAAGCAATATTCTTCACGTGCGTATGGTTAAGCATCCGGCACCAGCGTAGCTTAGCATACGTGATTGCCTAATGATTTCGACGTTCGTTGTGAAGGTGAGTTTCTTACTCACCTTCCACCTTCACCTTGCGAAATATCGTAGGATGAAGAAGGAAAGGAATAGATGCAGCACAAAAACAAGGAGGTCTTTATGACGGGTAGACGACTGAACTTCATTGAAATACTAATACTCATTGTTGCAATATTCGTTATTGTGGCGATAGCTATTGAAAAAGGTATTCTATGAAGAAGTACACTTTTTGGTTGTACTTGCTCATTTTTTTGCTTTTGCCTTTCACTGTTGCAGTACGCAATTGGTGAAGCAAAGTGTACGGATCATCATGTGATGATCCTTCTCCCAGAACCGATTTAATACATACCAAGCACAGGCGTCTCTGCCTGTGCGGGGACACCAACCTGCCACGCTATTGAGAGTTCGGCGGGCAGGGACGCCCGCCCTTGGTGGTAGAAAATTGGTCGGTTGTGGGAGAAAGAGTAAAAAATACAAAAAAAGAGGAGTGTGACCATGCTAGATCTAGCTGATCTTGAGTACTGTTGGGGCATTTTAAAAATCGTCTGCATGCTTGTTTGTGAGTATGCAGGTAAAATTCTCATACTGGCTGGCTTCGCGTTTGGTTTTTTACCGGCGCTTCACATCGTCTATTCCGCGCGCGGCAGCGGGAACATACCTTTGGTGAGCACGGAATTGCCTCAACTCGTAGGGAGCTTGTACTTCATTGCGCTTGGAGTGCTTCTGGTGATAGTAAGCACGCTCATAAGAAGTCAATTTTCCCGCAAGTAGTACTTGCCTCGGTTCCCCATGTACTTTTATGGCACGAATACCCTTTCGTGCCTCTCCCAGAGTCCCGCAGCGCGGGATTGTGGGAGAGATCAAACAGAAAAAAAGGAAGGTAAAATGAAAGAATGGTTTAAAAAACAGGAAAAGCTCGTTGATAGCATTTGCTATTTTATTTTGACTGGGCTTTGGATTAATTGGTCCCTGGAAACCGATAGTCTTTTTTGGAAAGTTTGTAACGTAATCCTTTGTCTCGTAAGCTTATACATAGCCGTTGAGAACTTTAAGGATTACATGAATAGCGTGCGTCTGCGTCGTTATTGGAAAAAGCATGGGCGAGACCATAAGTGATGCACAGGGCGAGGTCGGTTTAACGCTGATCTCGCCCCTTACCCCCGCCCACCGGATACTTCGTACGATCTCAGGTTTGCAGAAATCCCGCTTGGACTCTCTCCCAGTTGGATGGATGATAGACCCGGGTATCAGTCGCACGTATCGGTGGGCTAGGGTAGAGGATTACCACCCCGTTCCGATTACGGAACTCCGGGGTGCTCCCGATGGGTCGCACCCGCCTCGCCCTCGCACCATACTTGGTGCGTGGCTGCGGCCCCCTCCTTGCACAAGGAGGGGAGGGTTAATGCCCTTGAATAAAGGGCGGTTTTTTCGTACACTACACGCACGTATGTGGCAGAAACTCTGGGCAAAACTCTCCACCACAATCTTGGGCGGAGCAATCGTCATTGGCTTTACCGGCATTATCAGTCGGGTTTTGGGTTTGGTTCGGGATCGATTGTTGGCTAGTGAATTTGGCGGTGGCGGCGCGCTAGACCCGTACTTTGCCGCGTTCAAGTTGCCGGACTTTATTTTCAACGTCCTGGTACTTGGCGCGCTTTCATCCTCGTTCATCCCGGTGTTCGTCGGGTATTTAAAAAAGCACGACGGCGACCAGTCCACGAATAACGAAGCCTGGCGCGTGGCCAACTCGGTGCTGAATCTTCTGCTTATTGTTTTGGTTGGGCTTGGCATCATCTTCTTCGCTTTTGCCAACCAACTTGTCCCGCTCATTGCCCCGGGCTTCCAGGGTGAGCAACTTACCACCACCATCCACTTAAGCCGCATCATGCTGGTGGCGATTATATTTTTCGGCGCCAGCAATATCGTTTCGGCCATTCTCAACTCTTTTAAACGCTTTTTTGCCTTTGCCTTGGCGCCGGTTTTGTACAACCTCGGCATTATTGCGGGCATTCTGTGGTTCGTTCCGCGCTGGGGGATTATCGGTTTAGCCTACGGCGTGGTGGTGGGGGCGTTGGCGCACCTGCTTATTCAATTGCCAGGAGTGTGGAAAGTTGGGTTCCGTTACCAGCGCCTGCTGGATTGGAAACACGCGGGCGTGCGCGAAATTGGCAAGCTCATGCTGCCGCGGACGTTTGGGTTGGCGGTAAATCAAATTGACCAGCTCGTGAGTACGATTATTGCTTCGAGTTTGGCCGCCGGGAGCTTGACGCAATTGAACTTTGCGAATAACTTGCAGAACTTTCCTATCAATGTTTTTGGTGTGTCACTGGCCATTGCTGTGTTTCCGGCATTTTCCGAAGCGTATGCAGCCAAAGACATGGCCGCTTTTGTGCAACATTTTTCTCGCACGGTTCGGCGTTTGCTCGTGGTCATGATTCCGGCGTCCATCCTGCTCCTCATTTTACGCGCACAAATTGTCCGCGTGGTGGTGGGTGCGCAGGCCTTTGATTGGGACGCCACCTACCAGACCGCGCAGGTGCTGGGCGTCTTTGCCGTATCGCTGTTTGCCCAGGCGCTCATTCCCATCCTCGCGCGTTCGTTTTACGCCCTGCACGATACGGCCACGCCCGTAAAGGTCGGCATTGCTGCCGTGGCAATTGATATTGCGGCGGCCATCTTGCTCTCGCGCCATTTCGGGGTTATTGGTTTGGCCATGGCTTTTTCGCTTTCGAGCATTGTGAACATGTTCGGCTTGTACGCTATCTTGCACCACCGCATTGGCGATTTGGATGACATGGGCATTGCGCGGTCAACTGTTCGCATCGTTGTTGCCGCGCTTATCGGCGGGTTGGCCACGTGGCTTATGCTGCGTTTTGCCGCGCTCGGCATAGATAATCGCACGCTGGTTGGTATTTTTCTGCAGGGGGCGGTTGCCGGCATTGCAGGCATAGCAGTGTATATTGGCGCAGCATCGGCGTTGCGCGTGCAAGAGGTGCAGGTGTTTCGGGATTGGTGGGGCCGCGTTCGGAAGTTTATGCGGAATGGGAATGCAACGGTATGAGTACGAACATCCGTAACTTCTGCATTATCGCCCATATTGACCACGGGAAATCAACGCTCGCGGACCGGCTTTTAGAAATTACGGCCACGGTTTCGAAGCGGGAGATGCGCAGCCAGTTGCTGGACCAAATGGATATCGAGCGGGAGCGGGGCATTACCATAAAGCTCGCGCCCGTGCGCATGCGTTACGTCTGCAATGGCATTGACTACGAGCTCAACCTCATTGACACGCCCGGCCACGTGGACTTTACGTACGAGGTTTCGCGTTCGCTCGCCGCGGTGGAAGGCGCGGTGCTGCTGGTTGATGCCAGCCAGGGTGTGGAAGCGCAAACCCTCGCCAATTTGTACTTAGCCGTCGAGCAAGGTTTGACCATAATTCCGGTGGTGAACAAAATAGACCTGCCCAACGCCCGGGTGGAAGAAACCGTCAAGGAAATTGTAAAAATTCTTGGTTGTACGCCCGAAGAAATATTGCACGTCTCGGGAAAAACCGGCAAAGGCGTCGACGCGTTGCTCGAGCGAATAATTGCCAAAGTGCCTGCACCAACCGGGGTGGTATCTGCGCCGCTGCAAGCTTTGGTGTTCGACTCGACCTTTGATGATTATCGCGGGGTTATTAGCTACGTGCGCGTGGTGCAAGGTCAGGTTCGGCGTGGCACGCACGTGGAATTCATGGCCACACACGCGAACAGCATTGCCATGGAAGTCGGCACGTTCCAACCCAAACTTGCGCCCGGCGACGTGCTGCAAGCCGGTGAGATTGGGTACATTGTTACCGGTGTGAAAAGCGTTGCCGATGCGCGCGTCGGCGATACCGTGACGGATGTGCGCAACCGGGCCACTGCCCCGCTGCCCGGGTATCGGGAAGTGCGCTCCATGGTTTTTGCCAGCGTGTACACCAAAGAAGGGGATGATTACCCGTTGCTGCGCGAAGGGTTGGCCAAGCTCAAGCTCAACGATTCCGCGCTCTCGTTTGAGCCCGAACATTCGTCCGCGCTTGGCCACGGTTTTCGCTGCGGCTTCTTAGGCTTGCTCCACCTCGACATTGTGCAGGAGCGTTTGAAGCGGGAGTACAAGCTCGAGCTCATTGTTACTGTGCCGTCGGTGGCGTACCGCGTGTACCTCAACGAGTCTGGCCAGCACGCCCGCGCCCGGCTGATTAAGCAGCAGGGGGCGGTACACGCCGGCGAAGAAGGTTTGCTTATTGTCACCAGCCCGCTCGACCTGCCAGACGTAGCGCACATCGACCACATTGCCGAACCGTGGTCCACGGTGGATATTGTTACGCCGGCCAGCACCATTGGCCCCATTCTCACGCTCATTATTGAGAAGCGCGGGCTGCATACGAGCACCGAGTACATCGACGAGCAACGCGTCATTATCCACGGCAACGTCCCGCTCGCTGGAATCCTCGTGGATTTCTATGATAGATTGAAGAGTGCATCGAGCGGCTACGCCTCGCTCAACTACGAAATCAGCGATTCGAAGCCTGCCGACGTAGTGCGCATGGACATTCTGGTGGCGGGCGAACGCGTGGATGCGCTCGCGAGTATGGTGTACGAAGACGAAGCCCAGCGCGCGGGCCGGCAAGTGGTAGAATACCTCAAGACCATCCTGCCCAAGCAAATGTTCGAAGTAAAAATTCAAGCGGCGATCGGTGCAAAAGTTATAGCCTCGGCCAGCCTCTCGGCCATGCGGAAAGACGTGACGGCCAAACTCTACGGCGGGGACGTAACGCGCAAACGCAAGCTGCTGGAGAAACAGAAAAAAGGCAAGCGCCGCATGCGCGCTATGGGCAAAGTGGATATCCCGCAAGAAGCATTCTTCGCCGTTCTGCGTCGGGAGAACGCGCCGAAGCGCTAGAGACCGGTCCCGACGCCAAAGAAGGGCAGGAAGCTGAAGAAGACCATACTCAACGCAATGAGTATGACGACGACGGTCCAGACCACCTTTATTACTCGCTTCCTTTTCATAATGTATGTTTGAACAGCGCTTGCTGGAAAATGTGAAAGAGGGCGAAGAAGTGCGCGCGCTCATCCGGCGCACGCCGATTGTCGCATTCCTGCCGATACTGCTTAGCGCCGGGCTTATTATAGCACCATTCTTTTTTCTCTACCCCCTGCTCAAGTATGGGGTGGGCGGTAGCGCGCTGCTCGGGGCAAGTTTGCTCGTCGGTATTTTTTTGGGTTTCCGTACCCTCTGGGTCCAGCAGCTGAATGCGTTCATCCTTACCGCCGAGCGGATTATTGACGTGGACCAGCGGGGCATATTTCACAAAGTCGTTTCCGAAACCACGTTCGATAAAATTCAAGATGTTAGTTACGTCGTCAAAGGTATTGGCCCCACGATTTTTCGGTACGGCACGGTGGTTATTCAAACCGCGGGGAATGCGGCGAATCTTGAGCTGGAGGGCGTGCGCTTTCCGCAACGCGTGCAAGAGTTGATTGTGCGTTTGCAGCAGGATACCAACGCCGCCCCCGGGGCCGACCATTTGAGTGCTGACGAACTTTTGACCATGGTCAAACGGATTAAAGCCGGGGTTGGGGAAGAGCAATTTCGACGGCTCGTGGCCCGGAAAGACGACCGGCCCCGCGTATGACCCGCGTTGACCCAGCCCCGCCGGTTGCGCCCCAAGCGGCATCACGTTTTCCCTTGCCGCTGCCGCGCTTTAGTTTGGGCCGGCTCATAAAACTCGCCGTCCTCGTTGGCATAGTGTGGGTCTTGGTGCAAATTGCCCGTACCGGTGTCTGGACTATTCCCGTCATAAGCAATTTTGCGTACGACGCCCCCATGCCGTTGCGAACGGTGCAAGCGGCGGCACCGAGCACGGGCGATATGCTCGCTCGCGTCCCAAACGCAGTGACGGCCGGCAGCCTGACGGTATACGAAGCCGAGTTGTCTTTGCTGGCCGAGCAGGGGAACCAGAAACTCCGCTTGGGCTTGGCAAAGGTGCAAACCGTTATTAGCGAAGGACGTATTGAACTCTCATTCCTGCTGCCGCAGCGGAATAATGCCGTGGTTCGCCTGGAGCTGGAGCCAAGCATTAGCCCCTCGGGTGATCCGGATTTTCGGGTGGTCCGCTCGCGGCTGGGTTTGCTCGACGTGCCGCAATGGCTTATTGGCGAGCCGGCGCGGCGCTTGCTGCAACTCCAGATGCAGCCCGTGGCAACACTGCTCCCAAAGCTTGCGCAAGCGCGCGCGGTTGAAGGGGCGCTCGCCTATACCCTGGCAACCCCATGATGCTTTTTCTTCGCGCGTTGCCTGCAATCCTGGCCGCGTGGCTCTTGGCTGCTTTGGCCGTTGCCATGCGGGTACCAGGCACGTTCTGGATTATGCTGGCGCTTGCAGTGGTCGTGCCGATTTTTGGTTTGCGCCTGCTCACGCGCCGCGCCACCTTGCCGCGAAAATTTGGCGCCCTGGCGCTCTTCCCGGCACTGGCAACGCTGGGCGGCTTTGGCGTACTGCTCTTTTCCGAGTCTGCATTTTTTCAAGGAGTCATCAGCGTTAGCTTGACCTTCCTGCTGTGGTTGACGTGGGAGCAAGCGTTTCGGTTTACCCATCAACCCGCGCGTTACCAGAAAAATGCCCTGACCAACCTGGCGCAGCTTTCGGCCATAGCGGCTTTTTTCTTTTTTACCCTGGTGCTCTTCGATCTCACACTGTTCGCCAGCCTCACGCCCATCCTGCTCGTTGCCCTGTATGCAGTTTTTAGTGCCGGTTGGTTTTTTGGGCTCGCGTACCTGGTCCAAGCCGACCGTACAACCGCAACCGTCTTTGGCCTGCTGACGACGCTCATCGGGACAGAATTCTTGGTCTTGCTGCAACGGCTTCCGCCCCTTCCTGCCGTGAAAGCCGGGATCATGGTCATCATTATCGGCGCCGCCGTTCAACTGCTCCGTCGGCACTTGGAACCGCAAGAAAAGCCCTCCTGGTGGCCTTTCGGCGTGCTCGCGCTCGTGCTACTCTGCCTGGTAGTTACCGCACGTTGGTTCGCCTAAAGGCACTATGAAAGCAAAACCTATTCCAACTTCTCCCAAGCATAATCCGCAAGAGTCGCGTGATGAGAGCGTGGAGCAATTTATGCGGGATCCGGAAGTTATCACCAAGCCCACGGTCGTCCGTTTCTCGGCGGGCTTTTTCTTTACCATGGTGGTGGTTAGCCTTGTCGCCGGGGTGGTGGGTACGGTGGGCATTCTCTTTGGCCGCGAGCACTGGCCCTGGCTGGCCCGGTGGGTTGGGACGAATACGCAAGTGCAACCTGTTGTGCGCACCGTGACGCGGAACGTGGATACTGCGGGTATTCCCACGGCCACCATATAGACCGTGG
>ERZ1292623.3254-Hain-H51-01um-R1-3254-length-13951-cov-8_pt1 | contig 10171 bp, 12 predicted proteins | sample MGYA00564398_ERZ1292623 | MGnify/ENA primary metagenome ERZ1292623 (study PRJEB36523, sample SAMEA6512633) | groundwater metagenome | collected 2019-01-07 | study: AquaDiva: Metagenomics assemblies of 32 groundwater samples
TGCGTTACGATAGTGCTTATGGGCGTTCTGGTTTAGATATTAAAACGGGAAATGGCGAACTGATTGTAAATAATCAGAGAATTAAATTTTTGCAAGAAAAAGAGCCAGCTAAGTTGCCCTGGCGCGATCTCAATGTGAAAGTGGTGGTAGAATCGACGGGATTTTTTGAAACTTATCAGAAAGCGAAGGCGCACTTGGAAGCTGGCGCGCAGAAAGTGGTGGTAAGTGCGCCGATGAAAGACGAACCGGTCCCGGGCGTGGTGGGCGCGACCGTGCTGATGGGCATTAACGATGATAAACTTGCGACTTGTCAGATTTCCAGCAACGCTTCTTGCACTACCAACTCTGCTTCGCCGGTTATTCAAATCATGCTCGAGAGTATTGGTGTAGAAAAAGCGGTCTTGAACACCGTCCACGCTTACACGGCCACGCAGTCGCTGGTAGATGCGCCGGATAAGAAGGGCGATTATCGGCGCGGGCGCGCGGCGGCGCAGAATATCATTCCCTCCACCACGGGCGCGGCGATTGCGGTGACGGAAGCCGTGCCGGCTTTGCGGAATCTCTTCGACGGCATTGCGCTTCGCGTGCCGGTGATCGCTGGCTCGATTGCCGATATCACCTTCATCAGCAAGCGCGCAACTTCTGTGGAAGAAGTTAATAAAATTTTAAGAGAGGCGGCTAAGTTGCCCCGCTGGCAGAAAGTTTTCTCCACTACGGACGAACAACTGGTCTCGACTGACATCATCGGCTGTCCATTTGCTTCTCTGGCTGACTTAACGATGACGAAAGTCGTCGGTGGCAATCTAGTCAAAATTCTGGCTTGGTATGACAACGAAATGGGGTATACGCATAGCTTACTGGAACATGTGATTAAAACTGGGAGTGTTTAGGAAAATAAAAAGCCACCGGGTTAGGGTGGCTTTTTTCTCGGTTCTTCTCGGTGATTCTCCAGAAGTTCGGTCATGAATTTCAGAGTGATTTGGCCACCGAAGTTTCTTTGGGTTAGACGTGCCAACCATTTCATTTCTTCTGTTGATATCAAGAATTGACCGTTGAGATCGCCGGATTTTTTGGGTGGTTTCGAAAGCATGATCCTCCCTGTCAATTCTTCGGCTTTTTCCTCAGTAAGGCCAAGTAAGCTGTGTACAATTCGATACACCATATTTTTACTCGGGATATGACCCTGCTCACAGAGAAGAATAATGTTGCTCCTTCGTACTCCGGCTTTCTTTGTTAGTTCTTTTGTCGAGAGTTTGTGTTCTGCGCGGTACTTAGAAATAATCTCGGCCAGAGTCGGATCTTTTTCTGTTGTCATTTTCTACACCACTTTTTTTGTTAAGTTTCAATTTTGTTCAAAACGCCACTCACATATCTATCACAAATCATTCTATTTTGTCAAGGGGGGGGCTAAACACCAGAAAAAATAACACTTGTGGTATAATTTTGGACATGAGAATCTTTCTCGCTACTGATCACGCCGGTTTTGTCCTAAAAGAAGAGATAAAAGTCTGGCTCCATACGCTTGGCTACTCGGTGTCTGACGAAGACGCGTTCTTGGTGGAGCCGGAGGATGATTATCCGGAATTTATTCAGATTGTGGCCAAGCAAGTCTCAGCCAATCCGGACGAAGATCGCGGCATAATCTTCGGCGGTTCGGGCCAAGGCGAGGCGATCACGGCCAACCGCTTCCGCAACGTGCGCGCGGCGGTCTTCTATGGCGGTGACGAGCAGATTGTCAGATTATCTCGCGAACACAATAATGCTAACGTGCTTTCTATTGGCGCGCGGTTTGTGAATCTGGAACGAGCGAAAGAGGTGATTAAACTGTGGCTGGATACAGAATTCACGGGCGAAGAACGACATGTGCGGCGAATTGCAAAAATTGATACGCCAGTGCAAGGCGCGAATGATTTTTAGACATGAATAACCTTAACTTCTAACGGGATGACAGAAATTGTACCGGCGATTATTGGCGAGAATTTTCTAGAAGTCAGTAAGAAAATTAATCAGCTAGATAAGCTCGACGGCTCGGTAGAGTGGACGCAGATTGATGTGATGGATGGCCTCTTTGTCCCAGAATATAGTTGGCAAAGTCCGGCGGAACTGACAGATTTAGACGGGAAATTAAAGCTCGAAGCACACTTGATGCTGGAAGAGCCGGAAAATGTGCTGGATGATTGGCTCGACACTTGTGATCGCGTGATTGTGCATTTGGAAGCGACTAATAAACTGACAGAAATAATTGATAAATTAGATAAACTAAATCAGGTAGAAAAAAGATTTTCTATTGCTATCTTGATGCAAACTGATTTGGCTAAGCTCGCGCCGTTTATGGGGAAAGTTAAAAATGTTCAACTCATGAGCATCGCGACGATTGGCCATCATGGTGAGCCGTTAGACCAAAAAATATTTGCGAGAATAAAACTTTTGCGGAAAGAGTATCCAGATGTTAAAATAAGTGTGGATGGTGGCGTGACTCTTGATAATGCGGAAAAACTAATTAAAGCTGGCGCGGATAGATTAGTAATCGGTTCAGCGATTTGGAAAAGTAAAGATATCTCGCAAGCGGTAAAAAATTTTCAAAGTCTATAATTCGTGATTTACGACGACAAAATTAAACTGCTAGAAGGCAAAGCGCGCGATATTCGCGTTTCTATTATTGAAGCGCTACTCGCCGCCGGCTCGGGTCACACGGCTGGGCCACTTGGCATGGCGGATATTTTCGCGGCCCTCTATTTCCATTTACTCAAGCATAATCCAGAGAAACCTGACTGGCCAGAACGTGATCGGTTAGTCTTGTCTAATGGCCATATTTGTCCCGTTTATTACGCCACGCTGGCGCATGCCGGTTATTTTCCGGTCGAAGAGTTAAAAACTCTCAGACATTTCGGTTCGCGCCTGCAGGGTCATCCGCATCGTGAGTTTCTGCCGTTTACTGAGACCAGTTCCGGGCCGCTTGGTTCTGGTCTGTCGCAGGCAGTTGGGATGAGTCTGGCCGAGAGAATAGATCACGGCAAAGCGTCTAATAAATTTTTCTATTGCTTGCTGGGCGATGGCGAGCTTGATGAAGGTCAGAACTGGGAAGCGATCATGCTGGCTGGTCGTGAGAAATTGCATAACTTGATTGCGATAATTGATAGAAATAATATTCAAATCGACGGCTTTACCGAAGATGTCTTGCCACTCGAGCCGCTGGCCGATAAATGGCGCGCCTTCAATTGGCATGTGCAAGAAATCGACGGCCACAACTTCGAAGCAATAGATGAGGCGGTGAATCAAGCCAAAGCGATCTTCAGCCAGCCGAGCGTGATCATCGCGCACACGATTCCGTCGAAAGGCGTGCCGGAGTTTGAGCGCCAATATCAGTGGCATGGCAAACCGCCCAATAAAGCCGAAGGGGAGCTGGCGTTGCGGGAGTTAAGAACGCTGGGTGGTAGAATTAATAAAAGTGAACATGAATAAATAATAAAATATGAATATTAAATTTAGACTAGTCAGAATAATCAATATAATTCTTTTTTGGTTGATGCTGGTGAGTGCGGTCGCAGAGAAAATTTTGAGTTACGTGTCTTTTCGTACTTCAGCGTTCACCCTGGTCACACTTGTGGATACACTCTATGATGGGTCTTTTGTGGTTGCTTTTGCACTTATCTTATTTGGTCTAATCGATTTGTTTACAAATAAGCCTCGATCAAAATTTGTGATAATTTCGATGGTGCTTGCTATTGTTTTTCTCATATACTCAACATTGTTTAGTTACGGCGTCTAATAATTTTATGCTTGTCGAATCACAAAAATTAAATCCCAAACTCTACAAACTTGATGTGGAGCAAGTGCCGATTCGTAAAGGCTTCGGCGAAGGTTTGCTTGGCGTGGGTGCGGAAGATCAGAATATCGTGGGTTTATGCGCGGATCTCACAGAGAGCACGCAGATGCATCTCTTTGCCAAGCAGTTTCCCGACCGCTTTATCCAAGTGGGCGTAGCCGAGCAGAATCTCGCGAGTGTGGCGAGTGGCATGGCGGCGATGGGCAAGATTCCCTTCCTCACTTCTTATGCCATGTTCAGTCCGGGCCGGAATTGGGAGCAGATCCGCACGACTATCTGCTATAACGACCGCAATGTGAAGATTATCGGCTCGCATGCGGGCGTCTCTGTCGGCCCCGACGGTGGCACGCATCAGGCGATCGAGGATATTGCCATCACGCGCGTCATCCCACGCTTGGCCGTGATTGTCCCTTGCGATGCGATTGAGGCGAAGAAGGCGACTTGGCAGATTGCCCGCTGGACTGGTCCGGCTTATCTCCGCCTCGCCAGAGAAAAGTCGCCCGTGGTAACAACAGAAGAATCATTCTTCGAAATCGGCAAGGCGAATATTCTCCGCCAGCCGGACAAGCCACAAGTAGCGATTATCGCCTGCGGCCAGATGGTCTACAATGCGCTGATGGCGGCGAATGATCTGGCGAATCAGGGCCTGGAAGTGAGCGTGGTCAATCTCCACACTATCAAGCCACTGGATGAAGAAACTATTTTGAGAATAGCGAGCCAAGCTGGTGCCGTGGTGACGGTGGAGGAGCATCAGAAGCGTGGTGGCATGGGTAGCGCCGTGGCGGAGTTCCTCGCCGAGCATTACCCACTGCCGATGGAACTATTGGGAGTTGATGACCAGTTCGGTCAATCGGGGACACCTCAAGAATTATTAGAACATTATGGTTTGGGCATCAGCCACATTCGCTTGGCCGTGCAGAGAGTGTTGGGGCGGAAGAAGTAAGTAAAATGACTAAATTTGGTTCAATTATTTTATTAGTAATCGTAATTAGCTTAGCCGGTTTAATTATTTGGAAAAATTTGATTCAAAAGAGTAATAAGCCGGTTGATCTGTCAAAAAGCACCGCGGTAATAAGGGCAAAAATAACCGATGATTCTGGTGCGTCACCAAAAAACGTCAGCGGAGTCAAGGAGTGGGTAGTATATTCTATTTCTCCTTTTTATCCAGGACTTGAGAAAGAGATTAAGGATTCAATAGAGGTTTCGGTTGAAGGCGAAATTTTTACTATTAAATTTCCTGGTGATAAAATAAACGGTGAGATTTTCTTGAACCCTAAGGGGACCTTCAGGGCTGGTTATACTGTTGACCCGATTTCTATTGAAACTGTATTTAAGTAAGATCGTGTTTTTCTAAATCTTCCTCGGCGCGTAATCCAGCGGCGCGTCGGCCAGGAATTTCTCGAGCTCGGGACGAGTGAGTAGGCCAGCTTGGGCGCCGATTTGTTGGACCACGGACATGGAATTGATCGGCCCCCAGGCTAAAGCCTTTTCCAAAGGCTCGCCTAGGGCTAGGGCGCAGACCACAGTTGAAGCGAAACTGTCGCCCGCGCCGGTGCGCTCGAGTGGTGGTTTGGGATCCGGATAAGGTGGCATGAAGAAGTGCGCGGTGCTGGGACTTGCCCCGCCAACGGCGGGGGCGCAAGCATAAGCGCCGTTCTTGCCGTCGGTAATGACGACAATTTTCGGGCCAAGCTGACGAATGTAGCCGAGCAAACTCTCCGGACTAGCTTGGTTCTGGCCGGTGATTCTCTTCGCTTCTTCCACATTGCAGAAAAAGATCTCTGTTCTGGCGTAAATATTTTTTAACTTTTCTATTCCCAATTTCATCTGGAAGGTTCCGGGCTGGAAGGCGAGTTTGATCTCTCGATTATTTGCGAGATAAGCGGCGAGAGTATCATGAAGCGCCAGAGAATTCTCGCCGAGTGAACTAAGGTACAACCATTTCGTGTCTAAGCTTGGCAAAGTGTAATCATAATCTTCGTGTTTAATTAAAATAGTGCGATCATCTTCGTACCACAGCACATAATGATAATTAGTTTTCTGATTCTGATGTCTTCTCACTAATTTTGTACTCACGCCGTTCTTCTCCAGCGCTTTTATGGCCTCATCGCCGTTTCGATCGTCTCCCAAATTAGTCACGAGTGCTGACTTCAAGCCCAGTCTGGCTGCACAGACGCTAGCATTTGGGCTGTTACCAACCGCCGGCACGATCGTCACGCTCTCATAAGGCACTTTGTCACCGAAGCGCAAGCAGAGCTGACAGTTCTCGTGGTCTACGTCACAGTCTGTTTTAGCATCTTTCAGTCTAATAAAAGCGTCAGTTGTGATATCGCCGAGCGCGATGAAGTCAAAGCTAGAACTCGAGTTATTTTCCATGCTATAATTATAACTATAAACCACAAATTATGAAAACTTTACGCGAGTGCTTGAAACAGGCTGAAGAGAAAAAAGTGGCAATTGGTCACTTCAATATTTCTAATCTAGAAGGTTTGTGGGCGATTTTCTACGCGGCAAAAGAACTTAGCTTACCGGTGATTATTGGAGTATCAGAGGGCGAGCGCGACTTCGTGGGTGTGCGACAAGCTGTGGCGCTGGTAAAAAGCTTGAGAGAAGAATTTGCTTATCCGATTTTCCTCAACGCCGACCATACTTACAGCTTTGAACGCGTGAAAGAGGCGATTGATGCGGGTTTCGACGCTGTCATCTTCGACGGTAGCAAACTTGATCTCGAAGAAAATATCAAAATTACTAAACAATGCGTGGATTATGCGCGCGGTGTGAATCCGGAAATTATTGTTGAGGGCGAACTGGGTTACATTGGCACCTCGAGTAAATTATTAGACGCAATTCCGGAAGGCGTAAAGTTGGGATTGGAAGATCTGACGAAACCAGACGAGGCGAAAAGATTTGTGGCCGAAACTGGTGTGGACCTGCTCGCGCCAGCGGTCGGGAATATCCATGGCATGCTCAAGAGCGGTGCTGATCCAGCGCTCAATATTGCGCGCGTGGGAGAAATCAGAGAAGCGACCGGTGTATCTCTCGTCCTGCACGGCGGCTCGGGCAATAACGAAGCTGATTTCCGTGACGCCATCACTGCCGGCGTGAGTATCGTGCACATCAATACCGAACTGCGCGTGGCTTATCGCGATGCGCTCCGGCTCACTCTGCAAGAGAGTCCTGACGAAGTTGCGCCTTACAAGATTCTCAAACCAGCGGTGGTGGCGATGCAGCAAGTAGTGGAGAAAAAGTTGAAGTTGTTCTCGGGCCTCTAACTCACCCCAACCCCTCTCTTAATCTAAGAGAGGGGCGAAAGTCTGGATTTTCCCTCCGCTTAAGATAAGAGGAGGGTTAGGGAGGAGTTATGAAAATAAAAAAGCCCCCGACCGCGTTTAGCGAGTCGGGGGTTTGGATTTTTGTAATCGAATCGAAATTATCTCTCGACGCGACGACGAAACAGTAAAGGATAGAACGTGAGAAGCAGAGCTAGCGTGGCTGGTTCTGGAACGGGAGTGAGTAGAAACCCGTGACGTTGACCAAAATTGTTGGTTCCATATCCAACAATCTGTCCCGAATCATTGATGGCGGTTGCAACCGTGAGCGTCCAGCCGGAAGTGGGATCGATAAGGTTGTTCAAATTTTGGATCTGTCCGTTCGAGTAAAGAAACGCCTGCTCAGACCCAGTCAACGTATTAGCACTACCAACTACCTGGCCGTTGTCGTTAATTCCGTTAGCAATACTACTTTGTCCGCCCAGTGTCCCGAGGTCTTGCATAGACCCGCTTTGCCACAAGAATGCATGGTTTGTTTGACCATTGTTAATCCAGGAATAACCGACAACTTGGACGTCTTTGTTGTTGTTGAGTCCTAGTGCGTTTCCACCCGGGAAACCCGCTAAAGTTCCCAGATTTTGCATTATTCCACCTGAGTATAGAAAGATGTTTCCATTACTAGAGCCAACAACCTCGCCTCTAGAATTGATTCCTGTAGCTTCACCAGGGTTTGTGCCAAGCCCTTGCATCAAACCGTTTTCCCAAACGAACGGAAGGGCGACATGATTCGGAAGTTTAGCCCTACCAACCACTTGGCCGTTATTGTTAATCCCATTGGCGATACTGTTATCGCCACCTAAGGTGCCCAGATTTTGCATCAAGCCCTCTGAGTAAAGGAAGGCGTGTTGGGAACCCTGATTGGGGGGTTGGTTTGGGGTATCGTCAGACTCACCTACTACTTGACCAAGATTATTCACCCCATAAGCAGTACTTGTTCTACCGCCGAGAGTACCAAGGTCTTGCATGGAACCATTTGAATACAGGAAAGCGTGTTGTGCGTTGTCGCTCATCTTTGTCCAGCCAACAACTTTGCCATTGGGGCTGATTCCATAGGCCCGGCTTTCTGTACCCCCCAGCGTTCCAAGGTCTTGTACAGTGTACAAGATTGAAGCCGAGGCGACTTGCGCAGACACTACTAACGCGAAGAGTGCAACCAACTTTTTCACGATCTTCTCCTCAAATCAAAGATCAAATCCACATACCGTGTGGCCGGTTTCTGCAAAATGCAGGCTAATTTAAGTCTAGCATAGAGAGATTTATTTGTCAAGGTGGTGAAAAATAAACGAAAAACAAAATAAGTTGTGCTATAATTTTCTGAACCAATTTTAAAAAATAAAATTAAGTAAAATCATGGCGAAAATTTTTGTGACGCGGAAGATTCCAGAAGCGGGGATTGAGTTATTAAAGAATAATAATCATGAAGTGGTAGTAAGTGCGCAAGACGGCGTGCTAAGTAAAGCCGAATTGGTCGCCAGTCTGAAAGATCAGAATTATGACGCTGTGATTTCTCTATTGACTGACAAAATTGATGCCGAAATTTTTGACGCTTCGCCTAATACGAAGATTTTTGCGAATTACGCGGTGGGTTATGACAATGTGGATGTGCCGGAAGCGAAGAAAAGAGGAATTGTGATTACCAATACACCCGGCGTGCTCACGAACGCTGTCGCTGAACATGCTTTCGCTCTACTCCTGGCTGTCTCTAAGCGTTTAGTCGAATCTGACACTTTCTTGCGCGAAGGGAAATACGACGGCTGGGCGCCGTTACTCTTGCTCGGCACGGAACTGACTGGCAAAACGCTCGGGATTGTGGGTTTGGGCCGGATTGGTTCACGGCTAGCGCAATACGCTAGAGCCTTTGATTTGCGCGTGGTTTATTACGATATCGCGGCTAATTCTGATTTCGAAAAGATGACTGGCGCGAAATTTATGGCTAATGTGGACGAATTATTGAAAGTATCAGATTTTGTCTCGATTCACGTGCCACTTTTGCCAAGCACGAAACACTTAATCAATGCTGATAGATTAAAACTGATGAAACCTCACGCGATTCTCATCAACACTTCGCGCGGTCCGGTGATTGATGAAGCGGCGCTAGTGGAAGCTTTGAGAAATAAAGTAATCAGAGGCGCAGGGCTAGATGTCTTCGAGAACGAGCCAAAACTCGCACCCGGCTTGGCTGATTTACCGAATGTGGTAATCACGCCACACACGGCTAGCGCGACAGAGGAAGCCAGATCAGCAATGAGCGAATTAGTCGCGAAGAATATTCTAGCCGTGCTAAATGGCGAGAAGGCGGTGAGTGAGGTGGCTGTAAACTAAAGAAAAAAGAAAACTAGAGATTGTTACTGTTCGTATTGCAATTGGCGCTGGTACCACGGAAGACGGTTCCAGAAGAATCCACACAGAGATAAGCATTGCCGGAGCCAGCGAGGTCGGAGAGCTTGATGGAACCGCCAACGATCTCTAGGCGATCGGCAGGCGTGGCCGTGCCAATGCCCACGTTGGTGTTGGTATTATTTGGAGAGAGAATTTTTGGATTGGAACCACTGAGTGTCCAATTATTGCTCAAGCCAAGCGTGCTGGTGGCGGCCCACTCGGTGATGCCGGTATTGTCGGAGGACATTAGCACTTTCCCGAAGGCTGGTTCGCCCACGCCAATCTGGAAGTTTCCGCCCTCAACGCCGAGACCGCCGAAGAAGAGGCCGAGACCGCTGGCCTGGAGATCGCCAGCCTGGAGATCGGTGGTGGCGATATCACTGCCGAGGTTGAGCCAGCCAGTTTTCGTTTGGCCAATGCCGCTGGTATTGATGGGCAGAGTTGGTCCGGCGGGATTGGGAGCGCTCGTGCTCGGTGGACACCAAGAGGTTTCCGGATTACAAGCTTGAGCGAAAGTCAGAGTGACCAGAATGAACGATAATAGAACAGTGAAAGCGAGAAAAAGTTGTTTATTTTTATTTAGCATATTCTCTTATCTTAACCTAGATTCGGGTAAAGGTTGAAGTGTATAACTTTG
>ERZ1292623.1682-Hain-H51-01um-R1-1682-length-20799-cov-6_pt1 | contig 10170 bp, 12 predicted proteins | sample MGYA00564398_ERZ1292623 | MGnify/ENA primary metagenome ERZ1292623 (study PRJEB36523, sample SAMEA6512633) | groundwater metagenome | collected 2019-01-07 | study: AquaDiva: Metagenomics assemblies of 32 groundwater samples
GGCAAAAACCGCGGGAGACAGTATCTGGTGGGTAGTTTTAGTGGGGCGCTATCCTTCAGGGCGCACATCTTGTCATGCAAATGGCCAGATTGTTCCCTGAAACCGTGGCGCCTCATAGAGGTTCACTCTAAAACAAATAAAAAAGGAGGACCGCATCGAGCGATCGATGTGAGAAAAGTTAACTATATGCTGGAATATCCGAGTATCTTCAGGTACTTCGCAAGAAGTGAAAATCTTGAAGTGCGGACGATCAGCAGGAAACTACAGTATCTGAAGGAGGTACAAAATGAAAAAATTGAAAAAGAAATACCGACCAAAAGTCAAAAAACCCCGACCCTTATACGATCAATACCTAACAGGTGATTTAAACAGGGCCGCTTTGTTGGCAGGCAGAGCGATGATTTTATATCCATAGTGGATGACGATAGAGGCCAGAAAAATATACGAAAATATTATATCTGTCCCTATCATTACCCATCAAGATGATCAAATATGATTTTTTCTTCGAGGTGATCCATGATCGCCTCTTCCTTCAGGTATTGTAGATCCCCAGAGACTACACGTTAACCATCCGCATAAGCGGATGATGATATAGTCCGATCTTCATGGCGACATGAAGCTTACTATTAAAGTAAGAACCCAATGAATACAAAAGAAATTCAAGAGTACAAAAAGACTCTGAAACTTAACGATATTCAACGTTCCGTTCTCGTAGGCACAATGCTCGGCGATGGTCATTTGGAGACTCAAGATAAGGGTAAAACTTATCGTCTCAAAATCGAGCATCAACTCTTGCAAAAGGACTACACTGAATGGCTCTACAGCCATTTCAAAGAATGGGTGCGAAGTGGAATCTATTCCAAAGTAAAATCTGCGGGCAAAGAATACGTCGGATTTACGACTTATTCTCATGGCGCATTCAGATTTTATGCCCAGCAATTCTATGTGGGCAAGAAAAAGATAATTCCAAAGATAATCAGCAAGTTGATCGATCCGTTAAGCCTCGCAATCTGGTTTATGGATGATGGCTCGTGGAAATCAAATACACACAAGACTTTCATCATTCATACGCTTGGATTTACAAAGCCGGATCTTGAACTAGTTCAGAAAGTGCTCAAGGATAAATTTAATCTTGAGACGAGCCTTCATCGGCAGAAAGAAAAGTATTGGAGATTGTACATAGTTTCAAAATCCGCAAAAGATTTTGAAAATCTGATCAATCCCTATACCTCTCTTATTGACTCGATGAAAGCAAAAATGGGTAACAGAATGCCTAAAAAGTAACGGAGGAGCCTATCAAGGTAAGTTAGCCGCGAATGGAAACCGTGGCGATAGTGTATGGGCATAAACTTGCTTAACTGTAAGACGTACTTGTCGAGCAGATACGAAAGTAGAGCTAAGTGAACCGACCATTCGCATTAGATGCGGCCGGAGATTATCGGACAAAAGCTACTCTAGGGATAACAGGCTAGTTCCGCCTAAGAGTTCATATCGACGGCGGAGTTCGGCACCTCGATAAACAAGCCGGATGTCGAGGGTAATAAACTGGCTTATAACGGAGAAAGCCATATAATAGGCTCACTATTATAAGGTCAACACCGTGGGAAGTCTTGAAACAAAATATTGCAAAATATTGATCGTCCCGTACATCATACCCAGTATGATGTACAAGATCGGTTCAAGACCCCGTAACGACTGAATTCTCTCTAATGTTAATAGGGAGATGAAGATGGCGGATGTAGAGGACAGACAAGTCTCTAGAAAACACCGCCATAACACGCCAGTGCTTTGTCAGGACGATAAAGCAAAGATATAGTCTGCGCCCATAGTAATATGGGAACGTACAAGGAAATATGTATATTGTGGTCGGCTCGTCTTATCCTGGGGGTGGAGAAGCTCCCAAGGGTTTGGCTGTTCGCCAATTAAAAAGGCACGTGAGCTGGGTTCAGACCGTCCCATTACCAAACAGATAATTAATTTTGTCAATTTTGGTATAGGAACAGTCTGAATCCTTCAGACATCAAGGACAGAGACACAACCAATCACGGCGGTCGCGAAGGGTAACTTTTGCGTAGCCAGTTAACTAATTTCGGTGAAACCCACGGCGCAAGTCTGGGGCAATACCGAGGGAATTTTGCTGTATATTTTACATGTAAAGGCCCGTAGAGACTACACGTTGACTATCCCCATCGCTCGCAATTTATTTTGTCGGCGACGGATAAAGATATAGTCCATTCCCCATAGCAATATGGGAAAAGAAGCGTGAGACAGGTTGGTCTCCTATCTACTGCAGGCGTTGATTCTTGAGGAGCTTTGAATTTAGTACGAGAGGACCAATTTGAACGGACCGCTGGTCTATCTGCTGTACCACCAGGTGCAACGCAGAGTAGCTATGTCCGGAAGGGATAACCGCTGAAAGCATCTAAGCGGGAAGCCCACTCCAAGATTAGGAATCGTTTGAGAGCCCTAGAAGACTACTAGGTTGATAGGCTTTAGGTGTAAGCACAGTGATGTGTTCAGCCGAGAAGTACTAATTGCTCGATCTTATTAGGAAATTTAGGAATCACACCAGAGGTGTTCGAGAGGATACGTCATGGTAGCTGATTTCGAACTTTGATATATCTGTTATTACATATTTTCCAACAAAAAACAGCAAATTGAGTCCTCTGTTCTGGTGATTTAAGGCGGTGGAACCACCTCTTCCCATTCCGAACAGAGAAGTTAAATGCCGTACTGCCGATGATAGTCCTTCGGGGCCAAAGTAGGTAGTCGCCAGTACAGAGGATTCAATGCAAAAAACACCCAAAATATACATTTATGGTGTTTTTTTGTTACCAAAATGGTTATCCCCATACATATTGACCATAAAAAGTAGTTTTTTGCTATAATAGACAAAGCCGATATCTATTCGGTCGTAATTATTTAGTAGTTTTAATAAAATTTAATAAAAATATGAAATCAAAAGGTTTTACACTGATCGAACTTCTCGTTGTGATTGCGATCATCGGTATACTCTCGTCGGTTGTTTTAGCTTCTCTCAATTCTGCTCGTGGAAAGGGTGCTGATACAGCGGTAAAGGCTGGTTTAAAGCAAATTGCTGTACAAGCAGAAATTTATTATGATAGTACTGCTAATTCGTATGGAGGGGCTTCTGTTTGTAGTGTAGGAACTGAAACTGGTGTGTTTACTGAAAGTACTATAAAAGCACAAATAGCAGAGATAAAAGTTCAACTCACAGGTACTAAATCTGTTACTTGCTTAACTGATGCAAACGGTCAAAAATTTGCTATTTCAGTTGCTGCTTTAAAAGGTGGTAGTGCTACATGGTGTGTTGATAATTCTGGTTGGAATAAGGCTGGTGCAACAATTACTGGCGGTGTCTGTGCCCCATAATTTTCGATCAGTTTTTATAGTAAAAGAAGCCGCAATTTATCATTGCGGTTTTCTTTTTGAGTGATGTTGTTATAATAAGTCTATGTCAAAAAGTATATTGCGAGGTTTTACGCTTATAGAAATACTTATTGTTATAAGTATTGTAGGCATATTTACAGCCGTAGTTTTTGGTTCCATTACGGCTTCTCGTTCAAAGGCGCGTGATAATAGTCGTATAGCTGATATGAAAACTATAGAGCTGGCGTTAGCTCTTTATTATGATGTAAATAGAGAATATCCAGATGATCCATCTGTTTTAGTTGCCATCGGTCAAAAATATTTACCAGAACTACCTGTAGATCCAAAAACTCAAGAAGAATACAGTTATAATTTGGTGAGTGGTACTAATAAAACTAAATATTGTCTCGGAGCAAAAATCGAGGGTACTATTCCAAATGATTCTGTGACTTCATGTGGTCAGAGTACTCTTTATTGGGCTTCGCGCTAAATAATGGAATATTTGATTTTTTTTACTCTATTTGTTTTTGGTCTTATCATAGGCAGTTTTCTCAATGTGGTTATATTGCGATGGAATACTGAAGCGAGTATTTCGAAAGGCCGGTCAAAGTGTTTCTCCTGTGACAGAACTTTATCATGGTATGAACTCATACCGATTTTTAGTTTTTTATTTCAGAGAGGAAAATGTCGTGAATGCAAGTCAAAAATTTCGTGGCAATATCTATTTGTAGAGCTAGCTACTGCTCTGGTTTTACCTTTTATTTTTTTAATGAATAATGGAACTTTGATTTCAAAGGTTTCCACGTTTATTGTCACGTGTTTTTATATCGTCATATTTGTGTATGATATGCGGCATAAAATCATTCCGGATTTCTTTTCATACACCGCAGCTCTCATGGCTCTCGGTATTATTGCCCTAGAATGGCAGTCCTCGGGTGTTTTGGATATAACGAAAGTTATCGCCGGACCGTCTCTCTTCCTCTTCTTTTATTTTTTCTGGTTTGTCTCACGAGGTAGGTGGATGGGCCTCGGGGATGCCAAATTGGCACTCTCCATCGGCTGGCTTTTGGGATTGTGGCAGGGAATAGCGGCTATACTTCTCTCTTTTTGGATAGGCGCTAGCGTATCTCTCCTCATCATGTTGTGTCAGAGGGTTATATGGAAGAAAAAAGGCCTTGGCCTAAAAAGTGAAATACCTTTTGGACCTTTTATTCTCATCGGTTTCTGCATCTCTTTCTTCTTTCACATAGATATCCAATCCATTCTGCTTTTTTTGGCTGTATAATGGAGAGAGTATGAAAGTGACACACGGAGACTTACATTCTTTAGGTTTTACCCTCGTTGAACTTTTGGTTTCAATCAGCATTTTTACAATCATAACCACCATAGCTGTCATGAACCACGCCCAGTTCAATTCGAGCATTCTCCTCACAAATCTAGCCTATGAAATCGGTCTCTCCATCAGGCAAGCCCAGGTCTATGGCATTACAGTCAAGCAATCTACAACCGATTCATCAAAATTTGATTCAGGCTACGGCATTCATTTTGATTTGAGTCAAGTGGGCGGTTCGGGGACGACTTATAAACTCTTTGAAGATGTAAATGTCGGTGGTTTGGTTGATCATGTGTATAGCAATGTAACCGATGAAGATATAGAAATGTTTCGTATTCAAAAGGGTAATAGTATTTCAGGAATATATGTCAATGGAGATGAGGCTAGTCAGCCAGTGGTTGATATTTCTTTTATTCGACCGAATCCAGAAGCATATATCATGGTTTCTGGAACTAGGTATAGCAAGGCGGAAATTTGCATAAAATCTCCTCAAGGAACAAAGAGAAAAGTTGTTGTTGAAATCAGCGGTCAAATATCGGTCGTGGCCGATAATGTGAATATTTGCAGCAATTAATGCCATGACAAAAAAACCAAAACAAAAAAATTACGGCTTTACTCTCATAGAAGTGATGGTTTCGGTCTCCATTTTTTCCATTGTCATGCTCATCTCGACTGGCGCAGTTTTTTCTATAGTTGAGGCAAATAAAAAGAGTCATACTCTCAAATCTGTGATGACAAACCTCAATTTTGCTCTAGAGAGCATGGCTCGCGATATGCGCGTCGGCGACCGTTTTACTTGCAGTGCTTGGGGTAGTGGTCCCTTTGATTGTCAAAATGGTGGAGCAACATTTAGTTACAAGGCGAATAGAAGTATTGATTCTAATCCGGCTTATGATCCCGCCGATCAAAATGATGCTGTTGAATACACTCTGGCAGAGAATCGAATTAGAAAAAAAGTATATAACAGTGGTAGCCCAGAGGATTTTTATATTACGGCAAAAGAAATTGTTATAGAAGATCTCACTTTTTATGTTTTGGGGACAGGATCAGTTCCAGCTGATTTGAGGCAACCAAAGGTAGTGATTACCATAAAAGGCTATGCTGGAACAGGTAACACAAAATCGCAGTTTAATATCCAAACGACTGTTTCTCAAAGATCTATAGATTCATAAAATAAAATAGTATGAATTACAAAACTAAAAAACATAAAGGGTTCACATTGGTCGAGGCGATGGTGGCTATATCTATACTCTCACTTGCTGTTACTGGTCCACTAATAATTGCCCAAAAAGGCCTAGGTTCAGCCATATATGCCCGTGACCAAATTACGGCTTTTTATTTAGCCCAGGAAGCTGTCGAATATATACGTAATGTCAGAGATTCCAATCGTATATCTGGAGTAGAATGGTTATCACAATTTAGCGTGTGTAAAGAAAATGATTCAGTTTCTGGATCAGAAAAATGTCAAATAGATTCACAGTACTCTGATTTTACAAACGAAAATGCAATTCTGGCCTGTCCCTCTGAAGCCTGTCCCGTGCTTTCTTTAAATACAGTAAATAATATTTACGGCTATCCTCGTATTCCTTTAAATAACTGGATTTCGACTATTTTTACTCGCACAATTACAATTGATGATAGAACAAAACCAAATCAAGAAGTCATGATATCTGTCAGCATATCATGGAAAACAAAGCTTTTTGAACCCTTGAGGGTTTTTACCATCAAAGAGTATATATTTAATTTCTAAATCATGAAGCACGTTGCATACAATCAGAGAACGGACAAAAATGAAAGCCAAAATGGATTCGCTATGCTTTTTGCCGTACTCGTTTCGAGTGTTCTTTTGTCTGTAGGTTTGTCTATATTTAATTTAACTGTAAAAGAATTGATTTTGTCTTCTTCTGGCCGTGAATCACAATTCTCCTTTTATGCCGCCGATACGGGCGCGGAATGTGCATTGTATTGGGATTTCAAAGGCACTTATATTTTTGCCACTTCGAGTGATTCAAGAATTTCCGTACCATCTAATCCTGATTGCATTGGACAGCAAATCAATATCACTTATTCAGGTCTTGATTCTACTTCTGCAACTAATCGATTTACACTAAATATTCCCAGTTATTGTTCTATTGTTACAGTGACAAAATCATCTCCTGTGGCTGGTGGTATTATCACTACCGTTATAGATTCACGTGGATATAATACAACTTGTAATAATAGGACAAATCCAAATAGTGTAGAGAGGGCATTGAAGGTTACTTATTAAAGAGAACTTTATATATGTTACTTTCCCTAAAAGCTTCATTTTTCGGCCTTTTCTGGTAGTATGTCCGTATATATGGATATTTCCAGAATACGCAATTTTTCCATAATCGCCCATATTGATCACGGCAAATCCACACTTGCCGATCGTTTGCTTGAACTAACTGGCACTATAGACAAACGTCATATGCAGGAGCAAGTTCTGGATTCTATGGAACTGGAGCGCGAACGAGGTATCACCATCAAAATGCAGCCTGTGCGTATGAAATATTCGGAAAATGGCACGGATTATATTTTGAATCTCATAGACACGCCTGGGCATATAGACTTTTCATACGAGGTTTCGCGCGCCCTAAAGGCCGTCGAAGGATCACTCTTGCTCGTAGACGCAACTCAAGGTGTCCAGGCGCAGACACTCACCACTCTCAATATGGCTCGGGAACATGGACTGGTCATTATTCCTGTCGTTTCAAAAATAGATTCACCGCTGGCTCGCATAGATGAAGTAAAAGCCGAAATCGCCCAGCTCCTCGATATGCCTCTTGAGAGTATTTTGGAAGTTTCAGGCAAGACAGGTGAGGGTGTATCCGAACTTTTGCAAGAAATCATAAAACGCGTGCCTGCTCCAAAGTCCGAACTGTCAGAAAAAGATTTTCGTTCTATTATTTTCGATTTTCAATATTCCAATCATCGTGGCATTACGGTTTATATCCGTGTCATTGACGGAAAAATAAAACGAGGGGACACATTGGCTTTTAAAGTCGCCAAAAAACGCTTCACAGCAAATGAAATTGGCATATTTTCTCCTGATGAGAAGCCGATAGATTCATTGGGGGCAGGCGAAATTGGTTACATTGTCACAGGTATAAAAGAACCAGGTATAGCGTCTGTCGGGGACACAATTACTTTTGATAAAAGTTCTCTCTCGCCGTTGGAAGGCTACATGAAGCCATCTCCTATGGTTTGGGCTTCCATATATCCTGAAAGTCAAGACGATCTCATGCTCTTGCGTCAGGCTCTCGGCCGGCTGTCTCTGTCGGATTCGGCATTCACATATGAAGAAGAATCATCAGGCACTCTCGGTCGTGGTTTTCGATGCGGTTTTTTGGGTATGCTTCATCTCGAAATCATAACCGAACGTTTGCGCAGGGAATTCAATCTCAATTTAGTTGTCACCACGCCATCCATTACATACGAAGTGACCTGGAAGAATGGCAAAAAAGACATTATATATTCGCCACCACTTTTTCCTGATGATAATACTGTTTTAAAAGTAGACGAACCGTGGGTCAAATTGAAAATAATCACACCGAACGATTATATTGGCTCTCTCACTCAAATTATTTTCGAGCATGAGGGCACCACAAACCATATGGATACATGGGGGGTAGGCAAAACAGCTATGACTGTCAATATGCCTCTGCGCGAGCTCATGAGAAATTTCTTTGACGAGATAAAAAGTGCGAGTTCCGGTTATGCTTCTATTTCATATGAGCTCACGGACATGAAGCCTGCAGATGTTACTCGTTTGGATATTATTATTGCTGATGAAGTGGTACCAGCATTTTCTCGAGTGGTTGCTCGGGCAAAAGCTTATACGGAAGCAGAAACCGCAGTGGAAAAACTGGAAAAAATTCTGCCAAAACAGCTCTTTGTGACCAAAATTCAAGGTCGAGCAGGTGGCAGAATACTGGCTTCTCGCACGCTTTGTGCCCTCAAAAAGACGGTTACAGCACATCTGTCTGGCGGAGACATCAGTCGAAAGAAAAAGCTTTGGAAACAGCAAAAAGAGGGCAAAAAACGGCTGGAAGAAATGGGTAGAGGCAATATCAATATTCCCCAGGACGTGTTTGTAAAGATGATGAGAATGGAGTAGAGGGCCTTACCAGCTCTTTTGTTCTTTATTAGCTATACAGAGACGGGAGATACGCCATAATCATAGATACGACGATCAGAATGACGAGTACCCACCAGACAATCTTTATTTTGTTGCGATGTTTCTGATCAAAAAGCATAATATAAGTATATCATGAAAGAATTCCAGGAACGTAGGCGGTTTCGAAAATTACTCCATTCACGCTATGTCATAGCGATTTTGTTTATCCTCTGCATACTACTCGGTCGTGCCGTCTGGAATATGTATGGTAAATATGAAAAGAGCAAAACCATAGCCGAGAGAACAAAAGTCGAATTCTCGGCCTTGGAAAAACGTGAGAAGTTGCTTAATCAGGGAATAACTGACCTCAATACGAATCTGGGCAAGGAAAGAGAGATTCGCGAGCGTTTCAGGGTTGTAAAAGAGGGGGAGAGAATGATTGTTCTAGTGGAAAATGAGTCTTTGAGTGAATCAATCTCATCGATTGCATGGAAGAGTTGGTGGGACAAGCTCTCTGGTTTTTTTGGTTTTTTCAGGCGAGATTAGTTTAGTGGCAGAACTGGTGCTTCCCAAGCATCGGGCGCGAGTTCGATTCTCGCATCTCGCACATTTCAGGCAATTTGTTATAATACTTCGCATATGAAAAAAGTAGAAATATATGGAACGCCGGTTTGTACGTACTGCGTTATGGCAAAAGATTTTTTGAAAAAGAATAATATTGCTTATACGGAGTACAATGTAGCAACGAACAACGTCAAAAAGGAAGAAATGATAGAAAAAAGCGGCCAATTCGGTGTGCCAGTCATCGTGGTGGATAATGAAAATATCGTCGTAGGATTTGATGAAAAAGTTTTGAAGAATCTATTGGCAGTAAAGTAAAAAGGATCGTGTTATAGTCTTTTATACGCCCCCGTAGTTCAACGGATAGAACAGTGCCGTCCTAAGGCGAAGATGTCAGTTCAATTCTGGCCGGGGGCACTTTTATCTTATATACTTTACATATGACACCCGAAGAACATCGCATACTCATTGAAACTCGTGAGCTCACAGAAGAAAATGCCGTGATTCTCAAAAGCATTCAACGATCAAATCGTTTCTCTCTCGTTTTTCGAGTTCTCTACTGGGTAATAATTATCGGCTCTTCAGTGGGGGCATATTACCTCATACAGCCTTATGTGGAAACTTTGAAACAAGCTTATTCGAGTTTGGGCGTATTTTAGATAACGTTTGCAAATCACTTGCTTCGCTCACAAAAAAAGCTTAAATTGTATAAATGCTTGGATAGCTGTTTTGGTAGTTAAACGGA
>ERZ1292623.1574-Hain-H51-01um-R1-1574-length-21771-cov-11_pt3 | contig 10169 bp, 10 predicted proteins | sample MGYA00564398_ERZ1292623 | MGnify/ENA primary metagenome ERZ1292623 (study PRJEB36523, sample SAMEA6512633) | groundwater metagenome | collected 2019-01-07 | study: AquaDiva: Metagenomics assemblies of 32 groundwater samples
TGTGACTCTACGGGGAATCGGACCCCGATTCCAGGCTTGAAAAGCCTGTGTCCTAACCGTTAGACGATAGAGCCAAATAAACATAAATTTAAAAACAACTTACCAAATTCGATCCGACTTTTCAAAAGCCCGTGTTCGCTATCCTCTAATTTGGTTAGACGATAGAGCCAAATCTAAAAACTTAAAACCACGCATAAAAATATATCATTTTTTGTCTAAAAAGCAAAAAATGATAGTATTTAAATCACGGAGGGTTGGCAGAGTGGTCTAACGCGCCGCACTCGAAATGCGGTTGGGGAGTAATCCCCTCAGAGGTTCAAATCCTCTACCCTCCGCATTTTTGCGCGTATAGCTCAGGTGGTTAGAGCGTTACATTGACATTGTAGAGGCCTCTGGTTCAAGTCCAGATACGCGCACAAAGTAAGTACAAAATTAAATTATTTTTATTTTTTTGAAAGATATAGATAAATATCTTCCAACGCTTTTATAGCGTCACCTGCAGCAATGTTGTTTTGATGATATAAACCATTAGAACAATCGCCGGCAGACCATACACCTTCAGTAGAAGTTCTTTGATTTTTAGGGTCAACAATTATTTGATTATAATTATCTAAATTGACTATTTCCTTTGCAAAAAACGTAGTTGGTTCACTTCCAATTTCCACAAAAATCCCTTGAGTTTTTATTTCTTCTTCTCTGTTCGTTTTTGTATTTTTACAAACAAGTGATTCAACAAATTTTCCACCTTTTATTTCAATTATTCTCGAACAGGAAACATTTCTTACTTTTTCGTTTGAAAGAATTTTTTCAACAATAATTTTATCTGCACGTGGTCTATCTTCATCATAAAGTAATGTGACACTTTTTGTATATGCGATTAGTTGTGCCGCCGTTTCAAATCCTGAATTGCCTCCGCCAACCACTACAACATCCATTCCTGTAAAAATAGGTCCGTCACAAGTTGCACAATATGTGATTCCCTTATTTTCAAATTTTTCCGCTCCAGGAACGATAAGTTTTTTTCTCTTACTACCTGTCACAATCAGAATTGTTTTTGTTTCATAAATGTTATTCGCGGTTTTTATTGTGAAGTTGTTTTCATTTTTTTTTATATCACTAACAAATTCTTTTTTTATGTCTAAAACATCATCGGCGTATGCCATAATGTGTTCTTCTAATTTTTTTGAAAATTCTTTTCCAGAAATAGATTTAGAACCTATCCAATTTTGAATATCCGCCGAAACAGAACTTTGACCTCCAAAAGAGTCGGTTATCAAAAGTGTTTTTAGTTTTTTTCTTGAGGCATAAACGGAAGCGGCCGAACCCGCCGGTCCACCACCAATTATTATTAAATCGTATAACATTTTATTTCATAAAATGCGCAGATTGACGCAGAACATACGCAGATCAACGCAGATAACTCATAATTGAATTGAATTATATCATAATTTAGAGATTAAAATAAAAAACACCCCAGTAGGGCATTTTTTATAAAAATATTACTTGTCCCGTAGTGAGCTTTGCTCTACTACTGGGATGGATTCAAAAGACCGAAATAGAATTAAAAACTAGCACGATTCTTCAAAACTTCATTTGGAAGTTTTGAAGTTAGGTCTTTTGAATTTATTTTTTTCTTCTCAAAAACGCTGGAACTGCGCCCCAATCATCTTCTTCATCATCGTTTTTATTGTCTTTCTCTGTTTTTTTAATATTTTCCTTATTTTCAATTTTGTTTTCTGCTTTCTTTTCTTCGCGTTCCTTTTCATCCATTTTGGCCTTTGTTGTTTCTTGCATAGGAAATCCTTTATCCATTTTATTTAAATCTTTTGAAGAACCAAATTGGAATAATGATTTACCACCATGGGTTACTTGATTTTCTGGAAATCCAGAAGCAATTACTGTGATTTTAATTTCATTTTTCTTTAACCTCTCATCTTTTATTGCTCCGAATATAACTTTTGCATCCGGGTCAATTGATTCTGTTATTACTTTGGCCGCTTCTTGGATTTCATTCATTGTTAAATCATCTCCACCTGCTATTGCGAACAAAACGCCTTTTGCGCCATTTATTGATACATCAAGAAGTGGAGAATTAATAGCCGCCTTTGCCGCTTCAACGGCCCTGTTTTCTCCGGATGCTTTTCCAACACCCATAAGCGCCGAACCCGCGTTTTCCATGATTGCTCTTATATCCGCGAAGTCAACATTTATTATTCCGGGAGTTGTAATTAAATCAGAAATTCCTTCAACAGCTTCGTGTAAAATTTCATCGCACATTTTAAAAGCATCTTTTGCGGTTGTATGTTTTTCGATGTTTGTTAATAATTTATCATTTGGTATTACAATTAGTGCATCAACTTCTCTTTGTAGATTTTCTAATCCAGAATTTGCTAACCTCATTCTTTGAGCTCCTTCAAAGAAAAATGGTTTTGTTACAACCGCAACTGTTAATGCCCCAATTTCTTTTGATGTTTTGGCGATAATTGGACTTGCTCCTGTTCCTGTCCCACCTCCCATTCCGCAGGCGATGAAAACCATATCCGCGCCTTTTAATGCTTCCAACATTTCTTCCTTAGTTTCTTCAGCGGCTCTTTGTCCTAGTGTTGTATTCATTCCAGTTCCGAGTCCTTTAGTTAGATTTTTCCCGATATGTATTTTCTTTTTTGCCTTTGAATGATGAAGGTCTTGGGTATCCGTATTAACTGCTATAAATTCAACACCTTCTAAACGAGATTCTATCATGTGGTTTACGGCATTTTTTCCAGAGCCACCAACTCCTACAACTTTTATTCTGGCAAATGTTTCTACTTTAGGTTCAATTTTTTTAGACATGTTTTTATTACCCGAGGGCTTAATTAATTTTCTTATATTTTATTATTCAAAATGTAGCACAAAAGTAGAGAAAAGAAAAACACTTGACAAAAAAATTATATTTGATGTATTTAGCTTTAAATTTGAGGTTTTTAAGGTCATGTTTGAAACAAAAAAAAACATTTTTTATGTTCTTTTTTATTATAAACATAAACTAAATAAATCACGGTAATATTTGTTTAATCCAAGATATTAGATTGTTTTTTGTATTTTTTGCTATACGAATTCCAACTGATTCTCCTTCATCTGTAAACCCGAGGACACATAATCCGTATGCAACCGTCCAATATGAATCCTTAATTTGTATTTTTGAATCCGCAGGATATTTTATTTGAGCTATTTTTGAAGGAAGTTTTAATGTTGCTTTTGCGAGGTCTTCAGTTGTTGAAATTCCTGAACCACCACCGGTTATAATTATACCAGCAGGCAATAATCCATTTCTGTGAATTTTTTTGAGATGGGAATCTATCATTTCAAATATGTCAGTTAATCGCGCCATAATTATTTCATCCAACTTTCTCTTTGAAAAATCAGTTCTTGTTAACGCCCCGAGTTTTATTTTTTCCGCTTCTTCTAATGGAATTTTCAATCCAAGCGCTATGTCATTTGTTATATGTGTGGAACCTATCGGGAAAATTTTTATAGAAATAGGAATATTATTATCGTAAACAATTATTGATACTGTTTCCGAACCAATATTTGCTAATACGACGCCAGCAATTTTCTGCGCTCTTGAAATAGCGACCAAACTTGCCGCTATTGGTGCGGCAACCACGTCTTCAACTTCTATACCACTTTCTTCAACAGCTTGCACTAAATCTTGAAAATGTTGGTCAAGACAAGTTACAAAAAGTGTACTAACTTCAAATTTTATTCCTTTCATTCCGATAGGTCTTCCCAAAACAGTTTTCCCGTCAATTTTGTATGAAAGAGGAATAGTGTGGATTATTTTTTTGTTTGTAATTTCTTGATGTGGAATATTTTTTTCGCTTGATTCTATCGCTTTATCTATATCCATATCAGTTATTTCACTGTCTCCTCTTGATATCATTGCTGAACCATTTGAAACCAAGCTATCCAAACTTATTCCTCCTGTTGAAATATATGCTTTTTTGATTTTTACTTTTGATGATTTTTCTGCCTGGTCTACTGCTTTTCTCAAACTACTTTTTACATCATTTATATTTATTATATATCCATATCTAAGACCGCGTGATTCAGAAAAACCAAGACCAATAATTGAAGGCAATTTTGAATCCTTTTTTTCATATTCAGCAACCACAACTTTTATGTTGTATGTTCCTATATCTATTCCTGTTATTATGTTTCTTGACACGGTAAAACAAGAAAACAAAAAAGCTAAAAAACAAAAAAGCAAAAATAATTTTTATTAGACCAATCCTTTATTTTTTGATTTTAAATTTTTTCAAGATTTTTTGTTCCTTGCTCTCCATTTTACTACTATGTTCGTAACCTTTCAAATGAAGCAAACTGTGTATAAATAGGTATTTTAGGAAATTGTTAAAATTATACCCATTAATCTTGCTTTGTTTTTTTGTTTCGTTTATATTTATAAAAATTTCACCGTCATTATCCGTGAGAGAAAAACTCAAAACATTCGCTTTTTTGTCTTTTTTTCTATATTTTTTGTTTAATTTTTTAGAAAGCTTATCTCCTATAAAAACCAAACTCAAATTATAATTTTTACCGACAACTTCATTTTTTAAATTAACAAAAGGCAATCTGCTTATAGCCAGATTGCCTTTTATAGTTTTTGTTATGCTAAATTTTTCGTCATTAGGCATCAATGTTTTGTTTTTCCCCGGAGCGATTGTCAGGAAGTTTACCAAATCTAATTAATTTCTCTATTTCTATTTTTCTTTTTATTGAACGAAGGGCTTGTTTTTTTCTGGTGAATTTTGATGCATCTCTAGTTTTATAACGAATTGCTCTAACTTTTTTTATAACACCAGAAGAACGAACACGCTTAGTAAACCTCCTCAAAAGATTCGCATTACTTTCATTTTCATTTCCTATTATTTCTATATTTATCATACAGTTTGACAGATTATCATATTAAGAATTATTTAACAACCTGTTTTAAATAAATAGGTAAATGTTCAATGCTTATTGATTCTTGTGCATGTGTTTCCATATTTCTTACGATAACAAATTTTTCCCTCACCTCTTTTACGCCCATTATTATTGTGTGTGTAACATGTGTGTCTTCTGCATTAGCCATTTGTTTTATTAGTCCATCCTCAATTATGGACTGTAGTATTGGAATATTTCTTCTTCTAAGATTTTCTATTATATATAAACTTTGAAGTCGTGCTTCGTGGCCAACATGTACAAAATAAATTTTTTTATCACAGTTTTTATTTAGGCAGTGATTATTTTTAGGAATTTTTTTAGTATTTAATAAATTTAAAGAAGTATAAACGGAAGGCATTTTTTTCTTGCTCTTCATATTTTTCAAAAGGTGTTCATATCTTTCTCCTTTGGCTAAAATACTTTCATCTTCAAGATTTTCGCTTCGTCCCATTTTTTTTATTTGAAATATTATATTTGGGAGTCCTTCATTGTTGTCATGAGAGATTAAATTGCTATTAATTTTATATGGAATATTTGTAGATTCAAGATATTCCAGTATCTCTTTAAAATGTCTTATTTGGTCGTCATTCAAATACGAAATTGGTTTCGGCGCGTCTTCTTTTAGGAGAGTACATTTTTCACTTTTACAACCGAATATTTTAAATATATTTTTTTCGTACCTATTCTTACAGCCAGAACAAATAAAATCAATATTTTTTTTGTAATAGTAATGTATGTCTCTCAAGAAAGTTGAAAAAGAACGATTGTCTCCTAAACTATTTATATCAACGAAAATATCTTCATACCCGTAATCATTTAATATGGACATCGATGTTTGAATAATCAATGCTTCCGCAATACTTTTTTTTGTATTAAAAACACTAAGACAAAATTCTTTATCTTCTAATTTATCAACTTTTATATTATAAAACATTGAATAATCAGAATTTGGTACTTTGTTTTCTAAATAAACACCCTGTATCAGATTTCTTTCATTTTGTGTTATGCAATCTTTCCAAGAACTGCATTTTTTATCATAAACTGGATTTATTGGTTTAAATCCATAATAGTCAGCAATAGAAATAGCCGTTTCAAAAGGTTTTATTTGTTGAGCCCTTAAAATACCTTGTTTTGTTTGCCAGCCAGTTGACCGTATTATTTGTTTTTGCATTTTGTGTTAATAATTATTTAACAGGGTAAGCACAAAATAACCACTTGTTTAATTTAAAATTTATCCGGCAATACCCCAATCTTTTTTATTGGAAATAGTTGTAAAAATGTTTTTCCAACGATAAATTTTTTATTCAACGGACCCCAAATTCTAGAATCTGAACTGGCATTTCTGTTATCTCCCATAACAAAATATTCGTTTTCTCCCAGTTTTTTTACCATATTATTATTTCCACTATTTGCTATATAAGTTTCTTCAAGTTTAAAACCTTCAGGGTATTTTAAATTTTTTATAAAAACATCCGAGCCAATCATTTCAACCGTTTCATTTGGAAGACCTATTATTCTTTTTATGAAAAATTTTGTTGTGTCGTTCGGATATTTAAATATTATCACCTGCTGTCTTTGTGGCGTGCTAAGTTTGTAGGATACTTGGTCAACAATTAAATAATCCCCATTTTCAAATGTTGGACTCATAGATTCGCCAAAAACTATAAATGGCTGTGCAATAAAAACACGAATTGGCACGACAACAAACACTACGAGGAGAACAACAGTAATTATATCTTTAATGAATCCTCCTTTTTTTTCTGGCGGAAGAACTTTTTCATTAAAATTTTCTGTTTCCATGCGTGTATTTTATTCTTAAATATCATTTGATACAAGGGCAAAATTATGTCATAGACATGATTTTGCCCTGAAATGTAAAATGTAAATCTCCCTGCCTGCGGTAGGCAGGAAAATGTAAAATGATAATCCCTTCGGGAGATCTCCCGTAGGTAGACAATGTAAAATGTTAAAGTTATTGGACAAATTTTCTTTTAGAAAATTTGCAACTGATTGTTTGTTCGTCCTTGGCGAACTCCACAACTTTGCACTTTGATATTTGCATTTTCAATTTTAGTGTGTGATATAATATCACACACTATGAATTATATTATCGTTGGTTTAGGAAACCCGGGCAAAGAATATATAAAAACAAGACATAATACCGGCAGAATAGTGCTTGATTATTTTGCTAATAAAAATAATTTTGACGAATTTGAGAAAGATAAAAAAACAAACGGGCTTTTAACAAAAGAAAAAATGGGAAAGTCGGGTATAATTCTTGTTAAACCGGAAACATTTATGAACAAATCCGGTGACTGTGTTTCAAAATTTATTAAGAGTAAAAAAGATGCGCTTGGACTTGTGGTAATACACGATGACTTAGATTTAAGAATGGGAAAATTTAAAATTTCTTTTAACAAAGGTTCGGCGGGACACAGAGGTCTTGAGTCAATAATTAAAAAAATAAAAACAAATGAATTTACTCGTGTGCGTGTCGGAATTTCGCCAACGACTCCAAGTGGAAAAATAAAAAAACCAATAGGGGAGAAAAAAATTCTGGATTTTATAATAGGGAAGTTTAGTAAGAAAGAAGATGAAATTATGAAAAAAGTTATGAAAGAAGTTTCCGAAGCGTTAACTGTTATTATTGAAGAGGGGAAAGATAGAGCGATGAATATGTTTAATTAAATTCAAAACCTCTGGGAGAGGTTTTGAATCCATAATATTTTTTAAAATCATCCCAGTTAAATTTCCAGCGATTGAACCGCTGGAAATTTAAAATTAGCGCCTATTTATACTTAAAACAAACATATTGACAAAGTATGGTCTATAGTGCTATAATATATGTAGCTCAGTTAGTTCTTTGAGCATTAAATAATTTTTTCAAAACAGACTAGGTCGGAAGACCAAGGAGGAACAAATGTCTGAGATATCATTTCAAAATATTTTTTGGATGACATACTATGTTGTCCTATCGTTAGCTATCATTTTTTTTATTTGTAAATTGGGTTTATTTTTCTTCAGAAAACAAATGAAAAAAATGAAGAAAGAAAAAGAGAGAAAAGAAAACTTGGATTATGTTTTTAATTGGATTATCTCTCTTTATCACAATGCAAGTGTTAAAAAAATAGTGAATGAGATATTTCGAAGTTTTCCACAACATGTTAAAACTTTCTTACCAAATACCCATCAAGCATATCTTAGTTATACACTCTCGTCATCAAGATATGTTAACAGGAATGATTTAAAAAATCTGATTCTCCTCTGTGTATCTTGTGAGTCTCAAAAAATTAAAAAAATTTTTGATGTAGAGAAAAAAATTCAGAATATACTTGCCAAAGTAAAGGAAGGCAAGGAAAAAATCAAAGAATCTGAATTTTTATCTTACGCTTCTTTAGTTCAAGAAAAAGAATTAGAGAAAACGAGGATAGAAGAATTAGGTAAAAAAATTATTTCTCTCGGATTGTTGGAAGAAAATTTTTTGAAGGAGTTTAAAGAATTTATTCTTCTTTATAATCCGGAAGAAGAGGAGAAAGAAACAGAAAGAAAAAACCCCAATATCATGGGGCCAGAAGATGGAGATTAGAATATAACTTAAGGTCGCGCTCACGCGCGACCTTTTATAATAAAAATCCTCACTTGGAAACTCGGTTTCCAAGTGGGGATTTCTTGTTTTGTTTCAGTAATTTTAAGATTTTGTGATTTTCTGGTTTTCATGTCCCGCCAATGCTAACGCCATCTTCCTTTCTTTCGGTTCAAACACAGTTATTGAGAATTTATATTTTTTACCAAGTTCAAGTTTTTGTTTCAATTCTTCTTCAGATGCAAATTCTGAAATATGTACCAATCCTGCGATTCCTTCTTCAATACTTGCGAGTGCTCCATGTTTGTTGAATTTAATTATCACACCTTCAACCTCTTTTCCTTTTTCATATTTTTTTTCTGCCTCATCCCAAGGATTTTTCTTCAATGCTTTTATTGATAAAGAAATTTTATCACTTTTGATTTCTATTATTTTTGCTCTCACAACTTCTCCAACCTTGAATAGATTTTTTGGATTTTCAACCAAACCCCAATCAAGTTCAGAAATATGAACAAGCCCTTCAAGTCCTTCTTCAATCTTTACGAAAACACCAAAGTCAACAATTCCAGTTATTTGTCCTTCAACTTCGTCATTAACATTATATTTTTCTACCATATCAATTTTTTCATTTTGTTCCGGTGTTCTTTCGGAAAATATCAACTTACCCTCTTTTGGCGACACGGAAATTATTGACACAGATAATTTTTGTCCCACCAAATTTTTCAATTCTGATAAAATTTTATCTTTTTCCCCGTCCTCAACTCTTGGATAATGTTCTGCATTAAGTTGTGACGCCGGCAAAAACCCCTGAAGCCCCTTCCATTCAAGCATAAGTCCGCCTTTGTTTGCTTCTTTAACTAATACATCAAAAACCTTTTTGCTCTTTATTGCTTCATTTGCCTCGTTCCAGATTATTGCTTGCCGTGCTTCTTTCAAAGATAATTCTATATAACCATCCTCATTTTCTGTTCTAACTATTTTAGCGGATATGCTATCACCAATATTAATACCTTTTATAATATCTCTGGCATTTATGAATTCTTTACCATAAATGATACCCGTACCGTATGGTGGCAAGTCAACATATATGCAAGATTTTTCAATTGCAATAACTGAACCATCAATAAGTTCTCCCGTTGTCGGAAAATTTTTTGTTTCACTCAAAAGAGCACCCATTTTGGTAAGTGGTTTTTTTATTTCCAGGGTGTCTATTTTTAATGTAGTTGTAGAATATAATTTCTTTTTTGTTTCTGTTTGGATATGTTCGTTTGTTATTTCCTTTGTTTTTTTTACTTCTTTTACTTCACTTTTTTTAAAAATACTCATAATTATTATATATGAAACAATATTTCCGTTTTTTCATAAATTAAAATATAAACGGTGTTAATATTGTTAATTTCTTATAATAGAACAAGTATATATAAATGAAAATTGTCGTCAAGCGACAATTTTCATCCCCGTTCTTTAAAACCTCCGGGGGAGGTTTTAAAGAACAACTACAGAATTTTAATCTTTATTTTTAAAATTGTCGTCAAGCGACAATTTTCATCCCTTTTTATTTTTTTTAAAATTGTCGTTAAGTGACAATTTTTAACCCTGTTTTGTGTGCAATCTAAATCGC
>ERZ1292623.5437-Hain-H51-01um-R1-5437-length-10168-cov-9_pt1 | contig 10168 bp, 21 predicted proteins | sample MGYA00564398_ERZ1292623 | MGnify/ENA primary metagenome ERZ1292623 (study PRJEB36523, sample SAMEA6512633) | groundwater metagenome | collected 2019-01-07 | study: AquaDiva: Metagenomics assemblies of 32 groundwater samples
GTAGTTACCCTATGCGATAGTCTCCATAAAGCTTCTCTGTCTGGAACTTCAAGAAGAATAACCTTATCGACATGATTTGTGAATTTTTTTGCCTGCTCATCTGTTCTTGGAAATCCATCTAAAATATATCCTTTTTTATACTCAGGTTTTGATAAATAAGTATTTACTATTTCAATAGTCTTATCATCTGGAATTAGAAGTCCTGATGTCATAACAAGTTTTACAAAACCTCCTAATTTTGTCTTAGTTTTTGCAAGTTCTCTAAAAATATGTCCGGTTGAAAGATAAGGAATACCCAGTTGCTTTGAAAGTAAATTACCCTGTGTTGATTTTCCTGAACCTTGAATTCCGATTAATACTAATTTCATATTTTATTTATATTACTAACCTAACTTCTTTTTTTCCTTATGAGAAGTATGTTTTTTACAATGATTACAATATTTATTTAACTTTAATGGCGCTTGCGTATTAACTTTATTTTTTTGTGTTATATAATTTTGCTTATTACATACTTCACAAACAAGCCCAAGTAAAACTCTCGATCCTTTTTTTGCCATATTATTTATTAAATTCTAATTATTGTACAAACTTATCGTAATTTTTCATTACAAGTTGAGCTTCTATCATCTTAAACATCTCCAAAATTACTGAAACAACAATTAATATCCCCGTTCCTCCAATTATCAAATTCTGTAAACCAGTTACCTTTGATATTATAGCTGGAAGAATAGCAATTATACCTAAAAAAACAGCACCAACTGATGTAATTTTATACAAAACACTTTCTAGGAACTGTTTTGTTGCAAGTCCTGGTCGAATGCCAGGGATAAATCCTCCATTTTTTTGAATTTCTTCAGATATTTTTTGAGGATTAAAAATAACAACTGTGTAAAAAAATGTAAATCCAATAACAAGAATAAAGTAGAAAAAATTATAGAAAAAACCGTTTGGATCAAAAAGTCTAACTAAAAAGGACGCCGTATTTGCAACTGCTGGATTTGAAGCAGATGCTAAAAAATTTCCTATAAGTTGTGGAAATAAAACAAATGAGACGGCAAAAATTATTGGAATGACTCCTGCTTGATTTAGTTTTAAAGGAAGATAATTACTTGCGGCTTGATAGACTCTATTTCCCTTGATTCTTCTTGCATAATATACAGGAATTTTTCTAATTGCTTCATTTATAAATACAACAGAGGCAATAACAAATACTGATAAGAGAACAAAAACTACAACATTAATAATTGTTTCTGGATTAATTATTCCAAGTGTTTGACCTAAAACTACTGGAAGTCTTGAGACAATACCTACAAAAATTAGAACAGAAATACCATTCCCAAGTCCAAATTCAGTAATTAATTCTCCAAACCAAATTAAAATAAATGAACCAGCTACTAAAGTTACAATAAAGGAGAAAAAATCAACAAAACTTAACACGCCTACTATCCCTTGATTTTTTAATAAAAAATAAATTCCAACAGCTTGAACAACAGTAAGTGGAAGTGTTAGAAGCCTCGTGTATTGATTAATTTTTGTTCTTCCGTATTCCCCTTCTTTTGCAAGTTTTTCAAATTTAGGAATGATAGCGGTTAACATTTGAAAAATAATAGAAGCATTTATATAAGGGTTTAAACCCAAAGCCATAACTGAAAAATTAATAAGAGTTCCACCTGAAAAAATATCAAGAAGTGATAAAAATTGATTTTGCGAGAATAATATTCTTAGTTTATCTAAATCAATCGTAGGAACTGGTAAAAAAACAAATACTCTAAATATGAATAAAATAAATAACGTAAAAAGAGTTTTCCTTCTAAGCTCTGGGTCTCTAAATAGAGATTTTGCTTTTTCTATTATTTCTTTCATATCTTAAATTTTTTAGACTTTTTTTATAGCATCAATTACAGATTTAGAAGCATTTACATCTAGTTTAATTTTTTTACTCAATTTCCCCCTATTTAATATTTTAACTTTAACATTTTTCAGAGTCTTATCTACAAGTCCTATTTCCATTAATGATTTAATATCAACTAATTGGCCGTCTTTAAATACGTTTAATTCGTCAAGATGAATAATGATAGTCTTGGTTTGTCTTGATTTATTTCTACTTTTTCCTCTAAGTAAAGGATATTTTTTAGTTATTTTTGCCTGACCACCTTCAAAATGTAAAGGTATCTTACCCCTAGCTTTTTGATGCCTTGTTGTTCCTCTTCCTGATTTATCACCCTTACCACTTCCACCACCTCGACCTAATCTCTTTTTCTTAGTTGTTGTTATCTTTGGTAATTTAGATAGCATATTATTTTTCTTGCCCCTCGGAGCTCTTCTTGTCACTCGTAGCCATTTGGGCGGAGTGTGATGAGCGAAGTGGGGTATCTTTTGAAACTAATATTGGTTTTAATTCCTGAAGTGCTTTTAATATCGCATAAGTATTAACAATTTTATTTTTTGATCGAAGTATCTTTCCTGATGCATTTTTTATTCCTGCAAGTTCAAGCACCGCTCTAGCAACGTTTCCGACTCTCAAACCGCTACCTTCTGGAGCAGGTTTTAAAAGTACTTTAGCCGCTTTGAATTTTGTAACAATTTTGTGAGGGATTGTTGATTTATACATTGGAACTTTAATTAAATGCTTTTTTGCATAACTTATTGCTTTTTTAATTGCTGGTGGAATTTCTTGTGCTCTACCCATTCCAGCACCGACACTTCCATTATTATCACCTACTATTACAAGGGCTGAAAATGTAACGTAATTTCCACCTGTGGTTTTTTTTGATATTCTCCTAATTAATAGGACTCTTTCTTCTAATTTAATTCCATCAGCTGTTTCAATTATTCTTTTTTCCATATTTTTTTAAACTTCTAACCCTCCTTCTCTCATACCTTCTGTAAATGCTTTTACCCTACCTAAATATGCATAATTTTTTTTATTTAATCTAACTTTTTTATGTTTTTTTTCTAATAAATTCTTAGCAAGCTCAATTCCAACAAGCTTTGCTTCTTGAGTTTTATTAACCTTTTGTTTTTCCTTTTTATTTAAATTTAAACTTGAATACGAAGCTACTATTTTACCTTCGTCAATTACTTGCGCATAGATATATTTGTTTGATCTAAATACCATAACCTCTAATCTTTTATCTAAATTTTTTACTATATTTTTTTTCATATTTTTTTATTAACCAGCTTCTTCTGTTTTTGCTTTCTTTCCTGGTTTAATTCTTAATATTTCACCAACATATTTAATTCCTTTTCCTTTATAAATATCTGGAATTTTAATTGACCTTATTTTATTTGCTATTTCCCCAACTTTTTGCTTATCTGACCCAAATACAACGATCTTTTTGTTCCCTTCTACTTTATATTTAATTCCATCTATCTTTTTAAAAATAACTGGGTGTGAAAATCCAACTTTAATTTCTAAATCCTCGCCGATTAACTTAACAGAATATCCAGTTCCTGAAACTTCTAAATGTTTTTCCCAAGGTTTTGTGAGACCAGAAACAGCATTTTGAATAAGACTTCTATATAATCCATGTAAAGACTTAACTTTTTTATAATCCTTTTTTCGATCTATAAATATTTTATTATCCTTAATTTCAATCGAAAGGGATTTTGGCAAATTAATATCAAATTTTCCATCTGTTGCTGTTAGAATTATATTGTGATCTGATATCTCAGCTTTTACCCCTTCGTTTATTTCTATTTTTTTATATCCTATTTTTGACATATTTTTACCAAATTTCAAATAATAATTCCCCACCTAATTTATTTTTTTTAGCCTCTTTATCTGTCATTATTCCCTTTGATGTTGTTAAAACTTTGTTTGTTATTGATAATTTATCATACTTAATTTCTGTTGATTTAATATAAAATTTTCGTCCTGGTTTGGAATAAATCTTAAGATCAGTCATACGACCTATGCCGTCATCATAAGCTAACTTTACTTTTAATGTTGGTTTATCTTTTTTGGAAGCAGAATAATCTTCAATAAATTTCAATTTCTTCAGAACCTTAAGAATTTCTTCTTTGAATTTTGAATGTTGTGCCATAATGACTTCATTACCCGACATATAACCGTTTTTTATTCTAATTAATAAATCTATATATGATCCTTTCATAGTTTAAATAAAATTATGTTGCTGTTAATACACGTTTTGTAACTTGTCCGTGTCCCCTAAATGATCTTGTTGGTGAAAATTCTCCCAACCTATGGCTAATCATTGCTTCTGAAATTAATACTTCAATAAATTTTTTTCCGTTGTGTATTGCAAATCTATGACCTACAAATTCTGGCGCTATTTGTGAATTTCTAGCCCAAGTTTTAATTGGGGTTTTGTCAGATGACTCTTTTTGTTTTAAAACCTTTTTTAATAACTTAGCGTCTATATAAGGTCCCTTTTTTAATGATCTACTCATAAGCTTACCATGTAACTTTTTTAACTCCTGGGATTTCACCAACTAATGCTTTTTCCCTAAAACAAATTCTGCAAATTCCAAACCTTCGTAAATAACCTCTTGCCCTACCACATAAGTGACATCTGTTAACATTTCTAACATTGTACTTCTGTTTTTTTAAAAATTTTACAACACTTGATTTTTTTGCCATATTATACGCTAAAAGGAATTCCTAATGCTTTAAATAACTTAAGTCCTTCGTCTTTGTTTTTAGCACTTGTTACAATGGTTATTTGTAAACCTCTAATTTTATCAATCTTATCAAAATCTATTTCTGGAAAAATAGTTTGTTCTGTTAGACCAACATTCAAATTTCCTGTTTTATCAACATTGTTTTCTGATAAACCTCTAAAATCTCTTACTCTTGGTAAAACTATTTTTATAAATTTTTCTAAAAAAGAAAACATATTCTTACCTCGAAGCGTAACCTTAACGCCAATTGGCAAACCCCTTCTTATTTTAAAAGCTGATACTGATTTTTTTGCTTTTGTAATTACTGGTTTTTGGCCTGCAAGATTTGCCATTTGTTCTTGAATTTTTTCTAAGACGTTCTTATTTGAAACGGCTTCTCCTGCTCCAACATTAATTACTATTTTTACTAAATTTGGTACAGCCATAGGATTTTTTAATACAAGTTCATCTTGCAACTTTTTTTTAACTTCATTTTTAAAAAAATCTATAAATTCCATATATGTAATTAAATTTAAATTATTGATTTGCATTTTTTACAAACTCTTAATTTTTTTCCTTTTTCTCGTTTAATTCCTATTCTTGTTGGTTTTGAACATTTAGGACATATAAGAGCTACTTTTGATAAATCTAGCGCCCTTGGCATTTCAACAATTCCACCTTTAGGTGATTGTTCACTTTTCTTAACGTGTTTTTTATATATGTTTATACCTTCAATTAAAACTTTGTTTTGTTTTTTATAAACTCTTTCAATCTTTCCTTCTCTTCCCTTATCTTTTCCGACCATTACTTTAATTTTGTCTCCTTTTTTTATTTTCATATTTTATTAATAAACTTCTTCTGCAAGGCTTGCAATTTTATTAAATCCTTTATCTTTTAACTCCTTTGCTATTGGTCCAAAAATTCTTGTCCCTTTTGGATCTTTAACATCTTTTGACATAATGACAACACATGCATTATCGTCAAACCTAATATAACTACCATCTTTTCTTCTAAATTCTTTCCTCGTTCTTACTACAACAGCAGGCAATATATCTCCTTTTTTAACTTCTCCGTGTGGTAATGCTTCTTTTACTGAAACCATGATAATATCACCAATTCTTGCTATCCTCCTGTTTCCCATACCAGGCATTCCTATTAACATAGCTTGTTTTGCTCCTGTATTATCTGCAATTGTTAAAATTGATCTTACTTGTAACATATTATTTTTTTAACTTATTTTTTAAAACTTTTATTATTTCAAAATATTTTTCTTTTGATATTGGCTTTGTTTCTTTAATTATTACATCATCACCTAATTCAATTTTTAAATCTTCATAATGTGATTTAAATTTCTTACTTTTCATAATTACTTTTTGATATACAGGATGTCTCATTTTTCTTTCTGTTAAAACAATTGCTGTTTTTGGTGTTTTAATAGAGATAACTTTTCCTTCAAATGTTTTTTGCATATTATTTTTTAACTTCTAATTTTTCTAATTCATTTTTTTCACTAAGTATTGTCATTAATACAGATAGCCTCTTTAACTTATTAGAAATAATATTTGTATTTTTTGGTTTATTAATTCCCCACTCAATTTTTAACTTATTAATTTCATTTTTAAGTTTTATATTTTCTTTTACTAATTCTGCCGATGTTTGTTTTCTAAATTCTTTTGCGTATTTTTTCATATTCCCCTTTCTTCAACTTTTGTGTTAACTGATAATTTTGACGATACGACTCTTAAAACATTTTTAGCCTCATCTCGTGTAAGACCATCGATTTCAATTAGAATTCTACCGGGAGTTACTGATGCTACAAAATGTGAGACATCACCTTTACCAGAACCCATTGTAACTTCTGGGGGTTTTTTGGTATATGGTTTATCAGGAAAAATTCTAATCCAGTATTTGCCGTTTTTTCTTGTTGCTCTAGCCAAAACTACACGTGTTGCTTCGATTTCCCTATCTGTAATCCAGCCAGCTTGCAAAGTTTTAAGTCCGATATCGGCAAAATTTAAGTGATTCCCCTTCACAGCTATCTTACGCCATGTCCCCCTGAATTGTTTTCTATATTTTTGTCTTTTTGGTGCTAACATATATTTATTTCTTACATATCCAAACTTTTACCCCAATGTATCCTGATCTTGTTAACGTTGGGAATTTTGCAAAATCGACTTGTTCTCTAATTGTAGATGTAGGAATTGAACCTTGAAAATATTTTTCTACTCTTGAAATTTCTGCTCCACCAATTCTACCACCAAGAACAATTTTTATACCGCGGGCTCCACTTTCCATTGCCCTATTCATGATATTATGAATAACAGATCTGTGTGGAAAGTTTCTTAACAATTTTTCAGCGACAGATTGTGCTACATAATATGCGTTTAAATACGGCCTTTTTACTGGCTCTATTTTTAAATCGACTTTGGTTTCTTTACTTGATCCTGCAAGTTTGAGTTCTTTTAATATTAATTTTTTAACCTCTTCAAGACCTTTTCCACCTCGACCGATTATCATACCGGGTTTTACAGAATAAATTATTACGTTGATTTTGTTAATAGCCCTTTCAATATCGACTTGTGTTACTGAAGCAAATTTAAATTTCTCCATAAGATTGTCTCTAATTTTTATATCTGACATCAGGGTTTCTTTATATTTCTTTTTATTTGAAAAAAACCATCTTGAATTCCAGTTGTATATTATTCCTAGTCTTAAACCTTTAGGATGTACCTTTTGTCCCATGTTTTTTTTCTTCAACTTCTAAAACTACTTTTATATGCGAGTATCTTCTTAATATTTGTTTTGCCGCTCCTCTTCCACCTGCTCTAAACCTTTTTAATTTTCTTCCTTCTTCAGCAAGCAATGTTTTGAATTTAATTTTAGGATTTTCATTTAACTTCGTTTTTGCACTCTCTATAGCTGATTTAATAGCTTGATAAAGTATTTTTGCTGACTTTTTTGGTGTGTAATACAAGTGTTCAAGGGCTTTATATGGGTCCATTTTTCTAACATCATCCAATAAAAATCTTAGTTTTTTAGCTGTAACTTTTACGTTTTTTATGTATGATTTTGATTCCATATTAATTTCTTCTTTTAACGATTAACTTCGAGCTTGGTTTTTTCTTATTTCTTGTTCTGGTACCTCTAGCTGATTTTCCCCAAGGGGTTTTTGGATGCATACCTTCACCTGATTTTCCTTCTCCTCCACCGTGTGGATGTGATCTTGGATTTTGTGCTGTTCCTCGTACTGTTGGCCTAATACCCATTCTTCTTTTTCTTCCAGCTGTACCTAGAATTCTCATTTTGAATTCTTCTTTACTTATAGCTCCAACTGTCGCTAAACATGCATTAAAAAACTTTCTAATTTCTCCAGATGGCAATTTAATATGTGTATATTTTTCCTCTCTTGCAACTATAACTGCAGAGTTTCCAGCTCCTCGTACCATAACTCCACCTCTTCCTGGATATAACTCAAGATTATGTACCTCAATTCCTATTGGAATATTACCAACAGGTAAAGTATTTCCTACTTTAATTTCTGCGTTTAATGAATATAAAATTTTGTCTCCTACATTTAAACCCTTTGGGTGCAATATATATCTTTTTTCTTTATTTTTATATTCTATTTTTGCAATATCTGCATTTCTGTTTGGGTCGTATTCAATACCTACAACTGTTCCAGATTCCCCTAATTTGTCTCTTTTAAAATCTATTACTCTGTAATACCTTTTATGTCGCCCACCTCTGTGTCTTATAGAAATTTTTCCAGTGTTATCTCTTCCTGAATGTTTTTTTAATATTTTTATTAATTTTTTTTCTGGTCTAATCATAATATTTATACTTTAGGAAAGATATCAAGTTTTCCTTCTTTTAAACTTATATATGCTATTTTTGTGTCACTTAATTTTTTAATCATTTGACGTTTACCTTTTTTGACATTTTTTCCTTTTCTTTTATAAACATTCACATTTTTTACTTTTACAGAAAATGCGCTTTCAATAGCTTCTTTTATTTGATTTTTATTTGCCTTTAACCCTACAAAAAACATATATTTATTTTCTGAAGCTAATTTAGTAGCTTTCTCAGTAAGTAATGGTTTTATAATAATTTGATTATTTTTCATTTGATAAATAATGAGTTTTTAAACTTACTAACGCGTCTTCAAAAAACAAAATATTCTGATGTGATAAAACGTCATATGCATTTAATGTTCGCACTTCTACATATGATAAATTTTTAATATTTCTTGCTGAAAGAATTAAATCTCTTGAGCTCTTTTTTAAATTTGAAAAAACAAGTAGAATTCTTTTATCATATAACTTAAGATTCTTTAAAGCTTTTTCCATTTGTTTTGTTTTTGGAGATGATTTAATAGTAGAATCAGGCAAAATAAAAATTCTTTTTTCTTTGTTTGCTTTTGAGAGCGCGCAAAATAACGCTATTTTAATTTGTTTTTTATTTATTTTTAATTTAACATCTATTAGTTTTGGACCATGCGCCTTTCCTCCACCGACAAATATAGGCGCAGAAATTGCTCCATGCCTCGCTCTTCCAGTTCCTTTTTGTTTATAAATCTTTTTTTTAGACGCTTGTACATCTGCTCTTGTTCTTGCAAATGCTGACCAAGTTCTTTTGTTTACTAGATAAACTCTGACATAATTAGCCAGAAGTAGATCGTTTGGTTTTTGATTAAAAATTTCCTTTGGGAGATCGGCCATATTAGTTTGCTTTAGTCTTGATCCTTAATGAGGATCTAACTTCTAATAATGTAAGCTTACTTCCTGGTACTAATCCAACTAAAAAAACTCCATCATCTGTAAAATCAAATACTTTTAAATTTTTTACTGTGATTCTATCCATTCCCATTCTTCCTGCCATTTTCTTTCCTTTATAAACTCTTCCTGGGGTTGTTGTTTGACCAATAGACCCTGGCGCTCTCCATCGATCTGATTGACCGTGAGTTTTTGGACCACCTTTAAATCCATGTCTTTTAACGCCACCTTGGAACCCTTTACCTTTTGATTTTCCGCTAACATCAACCTTTTCACCTTTTTTAAAGATATCTACAGCTTTTATTTCATCTCCTATAAATATTTTTCTTTCGCCAATTTGAATTCCGATTTTTTTGTCTTCTTCAATAAATTTTATTTCATCAGTATATTTATCCATTCTAAATTCTTTAAAAAAACGAAGCGGGGTTTTAATCCCCGCCTTTTTAACTTCTCCTTGAACTGATTTTTTAATATTTTTTGTTGCTTTAAATCCTAATTTAATTGAAAAATGTCCATTTTTTTCAATTGTCTTAACACCAATTAAATAACAAGGATTTGTCCTAATAAAAGTAACTGGCAACCTAATGCCATCTTCTGTAAAAACTTGTTTTTGATCTAATTTTTCTCCTAAAATAAATCCTGCCATATTTTTATTTAACACTACAAAAAAAGCCCCAGATTGGGGCCTTCTGAAAGTGTCCAATCCGCAAAAATTACTTGATAATTTTTTTCCTGTTGCGGAAAAATTTCATGTAAGATGTATTATATATAAT
>ERZ1292623.2995-Hain-H51-01um-R1-2995-length-14715-cov-7_pt2 | contig 10167 bp, 10 predicted proteins | sample MGYA00564398_ERZ1292623 | MGnify/ENA primary metagenome ERZ1292623 (study PRJEB36523, sample SAMEA6512633) | groundwater metagenome | collected 2019-01-07 | study: AquaDiva: Metagenomics assemblies of 32 groundwater samples
TCATTTTATTTTTCTCTTTATTTATTTTTATTTTATTAATTATTAATATAAAATCTGAGAATCTGGAGTTTATAAAGCTTTCTATGTGTGTTTACTGAGTAGGGGTGACAAAGGCATCTTATTAGAAAATGTCTAGAAAGGTATCTTTGTTTTCATCTGTAATCTCTATTAGTTCTTCTGGATCTATTTTTTCATCTAAAGTTTCTTGATTTTTTTCTTGATTTTTTGGTTGTTTATTATTTTCTGTACCTGATTTTCTTGCATGTTTTTCCAGTTGTTCATTTATTCTGGATTCAATATGCTTGCCTATATTTGTGAAGAAATTATGTTTTTCTGTTTTTTCTTGATTAGGTTCGTGATTATTTTCTATGTTACCCTGTTCTTCATTTCCTTCTTCATTGGCTGAACCCATTTCAGCATATTGTACCTGTTCTTCTGAATTAGATTCAGAATCAGAATTGTAATTGTCATAACTATTTTTTTCAGGGTATTGATGAGTTGTAATTATTTGGTTTTCTTTTTCACTCTCTTCTATATTTTCCTCAAGATTGTTGAATGATTTTTTTGCTTCTAATTCTGCAACATATTCTGAAATTTCACTTGCAGCATCTGCGTTAACTGAGATGGAGTCTATATCATTTTCTACAAGGAATTTTACCATTTCTTTATTACTTCCTGCCTGACCGCATATACTTGATTCAACTCCAAGTTCTTTACAAGTTCTTATCACTCTTTTTATTGCGTTTAAAACAGCAGGATTTAATTCATTATATAGGTTTTGAATTGATTCATTATTTCTATCAATAGCTAGAGTATATTGTGTTAGATCATTACTTCCTATGCTGATAAAATCTAAACCTTCTCTTAATAAATTTTTTATCACTAAACAGGCTGCCGGTGTTTCAACCATTATTCCAAGTTTTATATTATCTAAGGGAATTAAGCCTACTTCATGAGCATATACCTTTGTTGCTTTAACCTCTTCAACAGAAATTACTTGAGGTATCATAACTCCAAATGATTTGTTTGGGAATGATTTAGCACATTTTTTTATTGCTTCAAGCTCTGATTTTAATATTTCAGGATACTTTAATGAGAATCTTATTCCATGAAGTCCAAGCATTGGATTACTTTCTGTTGTTTTTGGAGAGCCTTCTAAATTTGAGAATTCATCACTTCTAATATCTGAGGTTCTTATCCATATCTCTTCAAAGTGCATTGCAATTTTTTCAATTCCATTTTGAATTATTTTTGTGTATTCTTTTAGATTATCTTCTTTCAAGAATTTCATAGGGTGCTTTCCTGATGAGGCAATTATTCCCTCAAGTCTTAAAAGTCCTACAGCTTTAATCTGGGTTTTTGCTGCTCTCTCAGCAAATTCAGGTATATCAAGAATAACTTTTATTTTAGTATTTGTTTCTTGATTAATAGGTTTTATTTCAACTATTCTCGCTTTTGATTCTCCTTCATAAACCATCCCTTTAAATCCATCAACAGTTACTATCTGGCCATCTTTCAAGATTTTTGTTGCGTTGCCTGTTCCAACAACTGCTGGTATACCCATTTCTCTACTAACTATTGCCGCATGAGATGTTACTCCTCCTTCATCTGTTATAATTCCTGCAGATTTCTGCATTGTTACAACCATATCTGGATTTGTCATTTCTGTAACTAAAATATCTCCTTTCTGGATTTTATTTAAATGGGCTAGGTCTTTGATTATTCTTACTTTACCCGAAGCTACTCCTGGAGAAGCTCCTAAACCTGAAAGAAGAACTTCTTTATGTTCATTATCATCTATTTCTTGAATATCTTTATCTTGAGATAGAGTTGTTATTGGTCTTGACTGAACAATATAAATATCTGATCCTTCAATTGAAAATTCTATATCTTGGGGTTTTCCATAGTGATGTTCAATTCTTAATGCATAATTTGCAAGAGATTTTATTTCATGTTCTTCAAGGACTTGAGAATTACTTTTAACATGAGTTAACTTTACTTCTTTTGTATCTCCTTGAGAATCTCTTACTAAAGCTATTTTTTTCTCAGAAATTTTTCTCTCTACTATTTTAAGGTCGTCTGAAACCTCATAATGATCTGGTTTAATCATTCCTGAAACTATTCCTTCACCTAAACCAAAAACAGCTTCTAAAACAACATTATTGTTCTTGTTTATGGGATTTTTTGTGAATATGACTCCTGATTTTTCAGAGTCAATCATTTTTTGAACAACAACTGCTAAAGCAAATTTTTCTTTGCTAAATCCACGTTTTTTTCTATAGTAAATTGCTCTTGCTGTGAATAAGCTTGCAAATACTTTTTTTATTGAAAGCATTAATTCATTGTTCCCCTTTATGTTTAGATAAGATTCTTGTTGGCCGGCAAAACTGCTATCATCTAAATCTTCTGTTGTTGCACTAGAACGTACTGCAACAAAAATTGGTTCTGAAGTGTGTTTTAGAATATGATGGGCATACTTTCCTGCACTTGACATCATTGTTTTATCAACACTTAGATCCTCATATGCATCTGAAATTTCACGTTTTATATCTTGAGGAATATCTACATGAATTATAAGCTGTCTTATTTCTTTTGCTTTTTCTTCCAAATCTTGAGTGTCATCAACATCTATACTTTCTAAAAGGTCATATATTTTTTCTTTTATTCCTGTTGATTCTATTAAATGATAATAGGCTTTTGTTGTTATAACAAATGCCGGAGGAACTGGAAATTTAGAATTGAACATTTCTGCAAGATTTGCACCCTTTCCGCCGGCTATAGGTCCTGAAGACTTGTTTAGTTCAGATAGCCATCTAATATACTGGGTCTCTGGAAGAACATCACCTCTTGCTGCCATTTTAATTTAAATAACTTGAAGATTAATAAAGTTTTGTGTACACAAAACTTATGGTTGAGGGGAAATTTAATAAAGAGGAATTTCTTTTATTGATTATGGATATTAAAAAAGCTAGCTTAAAGGACTTAAAAGATATACAAAAATTAAATCTTCTTCTATTTGAAAAAGAATCTAAAGAATATGACAAATTTTTAAACTGTAATTGGACATTTGGAAAAACTGGTGAAAAATACTTTAAGAAGAAAATACTAAATAAAAATAACTGTGCTTTTGTTGCTTTGGAAAATAATCAAGTTGTAGGTTATTTAGTCGGAGGAATAACCTCTGGAGAATCTATTAGAAATCTACCAAAAACAGCTGAACTAGAAAATATGTTTGTTTTAAAGGAATATAGAAATTTAAAAGTTGGAAGTAAGCTTTATGAAGAATTTCTTAAATGGTGCAAGAATAATAAAGTTAAAATTATAAAGGTTGAAGCATCTGCTCAAAATACAGAAGCAGTTAAATTTTATAGAAGTAAAGGTTTCAATGACTTTACTCTTATGTTAGAAAATTATTTGTAAATATATTAGATACATTTTAGTTGCATTAAATTTATAAATAAACTAAGATTTTAGAAAAGATGATAAATGTAAACCTTTCAAAAAGGTTTCCAAACAAGTGAGAGTACAAAAATGTTAAATATAAGAGGTGTTAAGATAGAGTTTCTTGGGCATGACGGGTTTTTTATTACTACACTTGATGGAAAGAGGATTGTTATTGATCCCTATAATGTCCCTGATAAGGTTGGGAAAGCTGATTTGATATTAATTACTCATGGGCATCATGATCATTGTAGCTTGAAAGATATTGAAAAATTGTGTAAAGATGATACAGAGATAGTAATTCCAATTGATTGTCAGAGTAAGATAAATAAAATTCTTGGCGATAAAATGTTAAAGATAAATATTGCTAGTGTTGGATTTAAACTAAAAGCTGCTGGCTTAGATATTTATCCTTTCCCAGCATATAATATTGGAAAGGAATTTCATTCAAAGGATGAAAATTGGATGGGTTATTTATTGAAACTTGGAAATGTTATAATTTATCATGCAGGAGATACTGATAAAATTCCAGAGATGGAAAACTTGAAATATATTTCTCAAGAAGGCGAAGAGGTTATTGCTTTATTGCCTGTTTCTGGGACTTATGTTATGACTGCTGAAGAAGCAGTGGAGGCGGCTATTGTAATAAATCCTCATTTAGCAATTCCAATGCATTATGGTGCTGGAGTTGTTAAAAGCGCAGAAGAAGGAGAATTTGAAGATGCACAAAGATTTGTTGAATTGTGTAAGGCTAGGGGAATAAATGCACAGATTTTAAATAAGGCTGCTTATTGAGCAATAGGTAATAATACTAATAATTTTTAAAATATAATTTGGATAATTAAATGTTAAATATAATTTCTATATTATTTTAAGTCCCCACATAATAATATTTTATTTTTTATATAATAAACCTTTATATAGTATCTTTTAATTTTCATCTTATTATGTCTAATAAAGAAATTGATTTTAAATTTTCTGCTGGAAGTAATGATAAATTTTTAAAATTTGTTAAAAATCTTAACTCTAAAGATAGAGTTGCTTTGATTTCTCATACTGATCTAGATGGTCTAACATCTTGTAAGGTAAATTATAAAGTTGTTTCTCAAATTGTTAAACCAAAGCTAATAAAACTTGTGGGATATGATGAAATAAATAGCAATTTGATAAGGGAATTAAAAGCTAGAAAAATCAACAAAGTGATATTTAGTGATTTATCTGTTGATGATATCCAAATTGTTAAAAAAATAGGACTTTTTGCTGATATACTATTAATTGACCATCATTTATTTAATGAAGACTTTAATTCTAATAAAATCACTTTTATTAATGTTCAGGGAGAGTGTGCGGCCTATCTTTGTTATAAGCTTTTTTCTCAAGTTGATAAAAATAAAATTCTTGATAAAATTGATTGGTTAGTTGCCGTTGCTTGTATTGGCGACTGGCAGTATTTTAACAATCAAGAATTTATGAAGAAAATATTTTTAAAATATGGAGATAAGTTCGAGATAATTAAGAATGATCATGGTGAAATAAGAAAATCAGGAAAGTTCTGGGATTTACAATGGGAACTTGTTTTAAGTTTAATTTATTTTAAAGATAATTTGAAGAAAGCTTTTGATATGCTTAAAGATAATTTTGAGGATATTAAAAATCTTAGAAAGAAAGCTGAGATTATTAAAGCTGAAATAAAAAAACAGTTAAATAATTTTGAAAATGAAAAAGAACTTTTTGAAGGAGTTTATTTTTGTGTTTTAAAAAAAGAAAAATATCCTGTAAGGTCTATTGTTGCTACACTCTCTAGTGTTAAATATAGAGATAAAACAATTTTGATTCTCTATAAGAAGGGAAATAAATATATTATATCTGCAAGAAGGGCCGATAAGAAAATAAATGTCAAGGAATTTTTAGGAGAAATTTTAAAAGATTTTAGGGGAAGTTTTTCAGGAGGTCATGCTGCAGCAGGCGGAGGACATATTTTAATTGGAGATTTAGATAAGTTTAAAGAAAAATTAAGAAAATATTCTTCTTAAAACTCCAGTAAATTAATATTTAAAAAGCCAGTTTTATTTATATTCAAACTGATGAAAGAAGTTGTTAGTTCTTTGGAGAGATCTATAGGATATTTTGTTAATGAAATGTCTGAAGCAGTTTATGAATTTAATAAAAGATATATTATTCCTTCAGCAGTTATTGGAACTTTTATCCTTGGAGGTTTTTATTTTGCCTTTTGTCCAGCTGTGAAAAACTATCTTATTCCTACAGTAGATCAATATATTAGGTGGGATAATAACTCCTTTGCTGATCACAACATTCCAAAGTATAAAAAAGAAATTAAGGAAAAAAATTCTAATGTAGAAAAGAAAAAAATAATTGATAGAGAAATGCAAAGAATTAATGCAATTCTGGATCAGAGATTGCAAATTGAGGAGACTGAAAATCTTATGGAAAGACTTGATATTTTGGGAAAATAAATTTAACTTTGGTATTTTTCTATTTTTTTGCTAGAATAAAAATAAACCTTTTTGAAAAAGGTTAATAGGAATAAATTCCTATACTTCAGATTTTACAATCTAAAGTTTCCAAAATAAGGGAAGTATCCCAATAAAAAGAACCAAGGTTCTCTTCCAGGAGAATGAAATTCTCTGGACCAAAGAATCTATGATTCTTCTGGTTATGAACTCTCCTTTCATAAGGCTGGATGCATAGAAACCTGCAAGGTTTTTATTTATCAACCCTCAACAATTTTTCCAAAACTAGATTTTTTGTTAGAATAAACTATATAAATAAGCTATTTGTTGTTTATTCCATATAATTGAAAGGAGGTTTAAAAAGAGGAGAAATGGTTTTGGATTTTGCAAAGGAAGCAATACAGAATGCTGAAGCTCATAGCATCAATTTCAATGAATTAAGAGCTGGAAAGGCTAATATCAAGGTTTTTGGTGTTGGAGGAGCAGGATGTAATGCTGTTACTTGGTTATTCAACAAAGGGATAAGTGGAGCAACTGTTTATTCTGCGAATACAGACGCCCTTCATTTAAGTATTACTAAATCAGATGAAAAGATTTTGATTGGTAAAGAGCTTACAAGAGGACTTGGTTGCGGAGGATACCCTAACAAGGGAAGAGAAGCTGCTAAAGAATCTTTAGGTGAAATTAAAAAATCTGTTTCAGGAGCTGATATGACTTTTATCATTGCTGGAATGGGTGGAGGGACAGGGACAGGAGCTGCACCAGTTTTTGCTCAGATGTCTAAAGAGGCTGGAGCAGTTGTAATTGGTGTTGTAACAATGCCCTTTGAATGTGAAAAATCAAGAATTGATAAAGCAGAATTTGGTTTACAAGAACTAAGAGATGCTGTTGACACTTGTATTGTTATTGATAACAATAGGCTTGTTGATATTGCAGGAAATCTACCAATCGAACAGGCTTTTGCAGTTGCAAATGAACTTGTTAGTACAATGATAAAAGGAATCGTGGAAACAATTACCTTGCCTTCATTGATTAACTTGGATTATGCAGATGTATCAGCTATTATGAAGAATGGAGATGTTGCTGTAATAGGAATCGGTGAATCAGATACTCAAAACAGAGTAGATGAAGCTGTAAGACAGGCTTTAACTCATCCGTTATTGGATGTAGATTATAGAGGTGCAACTGGAGCTTTAATACACATAACTTGTGGTCCTGATATGAAACTTGAGGAATTTAGTAATATAGGAAACTTAATTACTGAAAACCTTAACCCAGAGGCACAGGTTATTATTGGAGCAAGAATTAACAAAGAATTCGCAGGAAAGATTAGAGTTATTACTATCATGACTGGAGTTAATTCACCTTATGTACTTGGAAGATCTGCTTATGAGTCAACTAACTTAAGGCCACAGATGTCTGATTTAGGCATCCAGACTTTTAGATAAGTTGATTTAAGAGAAGTTAATTAAATTTTTTTTGGAGGTTTTCCTCCTTGTTTTTTGTTTTATAATAATGTTTAAAAATACTAAATAATTAATTTAGTTATGGGTGAAAAATATACAAAAACAGTTTTATTTGATTTACGCAACCTATCTCTTTTAGAAGATCTTGTTCAAAGAACTGGTTTAAGTGAAGGAGAAGTTATTAGAGAATCATTAGCAGCAGCATATGAAATGCATAGAATGGCTGATGATGGATATATATTACCTATTTTGGAAAATCCAAGTAATGGTAAACAAAGAATTATTGTTTCACCTGTTTTACCAAAAGATTCTAGAGGAATAGTAAGAAGATGTTATCCTACTGTAAAAGGTTATGTGCAAGATGTCTTTTCTGAATAAGTTTATTCTACAATAATCTTTAAATATTTTAAATTTCTATAATTATTATGGGATTATGGGATTACCTTGGAATTAGAAAATATTTTCCTAAGGCAACTATAGGAATTGTTTTAAGCCCTGAAGAAAAATTAGGACAAGACAGATTAAGAAAATTGGAAGGTGAATTAAATGATTTTCCTCACAGCAATTCTGAAATAGAGTATGTTTATTTAAAAGAGCCAGTTATGAAAGCAATTCTTAGAGATTGTCACGATCCTAGTATTCCTAGTGATAGTTTAGATGAATTTTCTGAAAGACACCATAGATTAATGGGACAGCAAAGAAGGTATCAAGCTTCAGGAGCTGCTTTTGGATTAAGTAGTCAAGATTTACTTACATATAAAATTGAAGAAGCAAGAAGGACTGGTAATGCTTCTATAAAAATGAGATTGGCTTACTATCCTCAGATATAGATGAAAGCGAGTTACAAAAGCCTTTAAAATACTACATTCTTCTGGTTTACATGGACTTAAGCAAGGGAACTGTGGAAGAACTTGATAATGCTAGAGATATTGAAAATCTTAAGAAAGTAGAAGCTGCTTTATTTATTTCTGGTAAGTTTTTAAGTGGAGAGGAGCTTGTTGCTTTAACTGATTTAAACCCTATTTTATTAAATCAGTGTTTGAATAAAATAATTGAAAAATATGATGAGGGCTCTGCAATTCAAATTATTAAAAAGAGCGATATGTGGAAGATGGATGTCAGACCAGAGTATATAGACATAGTAAATAAATTAGCAACAGGGAATAATGAATTTACAAAGGCAGAACAGGAGACTCTTGCTGTAATTGCACATAAACAACCCGTATCTCAAGCTAAAATAATTGCCATGAGGGGGAATAAAGCGTATGAACATATAAGGAAATTTGTTGATTTAGGTTTAGTTAATAGCAAAAGATCTGGAAGAACAAGAGAGTTAAATTTGAGTGAGGAGTTTTATAATTATTTTAACTTGGTAAAGAAAGAGAAAAATAAAATTAATGAATCTGATAATGCTAATACTCCTAATGATAATCAGGAAGAATAATAGGTAATGTAACTATTAATGGAATAAACATAATTACGAATGTATTAAATAATGTAAAATAATTTAGATGTATTACATATTAAATTCATGATAAAAATTAAAAATGGCCTTAAATTTTATAGAAATAATATTTTTCATTTACATTTTTATCGGACTTTACATGATTTCCTTTTTATTCCTTGTTTTTTTACAGAATAGAAAAAAACTATTTGATTATCCTGAGGTTAAGGAATTTGAAGGTATTAGTATTGTAATGCCTTGCTATAATGAGGGAGAAGTTATTGGCGAAGCTATTGAGGCTTTGTTGGATTTAGATTATCCTAAAGATAAAATTGAAATTATAGTTGTTGATGATAGATCTAAAGATAATTCTGCTGAGATTGTTAAAAATTATGCTAGCAAATATTCTAACGTTAAATTAATTGTTAATTCAAGAAATTCTGGAGGTGCTGCTGAGCCAACTAATCTTGGGATTAAAGCTGCTAAATATGATTATATTGCTGTTGCAGATGCTGATTCAATGCCTAAAAAAGATGCTTTAAAAAAAATGCTAGGATTTTTACAGCAGGATGAAAAGGTTGGTGGGGTTACTTGTAGTGTTCTTGTTAGAAATCCAAAAACATTTATGCAGAAGTTACAGGCTATTGAATATGCCTCAATTGCTTTTAGTAGAAAATTGTTAGATATGGTTGATGGAGTATATGTTACTCCAGGTCCATTTGCATTATATAGAAAAAAAATACTTCTTGAGGTTGGTTTATTTGATGTTAATAATTTAACTCAGGATATTGAAATTGTATGGAGGTTGTTAAAAAGAGGATATGTTGCTAGGATGTCTTTAGCAACTAGTGTTTATTCTCACTCTCCAACCAAATTCAGAGAGTGGGCAAGGCAGAGAATTAGATGGATTATTGGAGGAACTCAGACACTTTGGAAATATAAAAAATATACTTTTAGAGAAAAAATGTTAGGACTTTTTGTCATTCCTTTCTTTGCAATTTCAACTTTCTTAGGTCTTATGGGACTTTTTGTCTTTGGTTATCTTATTTTCAAAAGATTTTTATCATATTATCTTGTTACTAAATATTCTATATATGGGGGCACTGCTTTACTTTATTTACAAGATATTAATTTTGCTCCCAGTATCTTAAATTATTTTGGAGCTGTAATGTTTTTACTTGGGGCTTTTTTCACATTTTTTGGCCTTTATTTAATAAAAGATAAAGAATTAGGAGATAAGAAATTTATTTCAATACCTTTTTATATGATTGTTTATTTGACTATTTATCCTGTTTTATTGATAGTTGCTTTATATAAAATGGCTATAGGAAAATATAGTTGGTAA
>ERZ1292623.5438-Hain-H51-01um-R1-5438-length-10167-cov-22_pt1 | contig 10167 bp, 8 predicted proteins | sample MGYA00564398_ERZ1292623 | MGnify/ENA primary metagenome ERZ1292623 (study PRJEB36523, sample SAMEA6512633) | groundwater metagenome | collected 2019-01-07 | study: AquaDiva: Metagenomics assemblies of 32 groundwater samples
TAAAATTGTTTTGGAGATAATTCAAATATGAAAAACGATTATCAAATTGTCACTTTTAAGGATAAAAAAATCCGTCGCCAATGGGACGAAAAAGAGGAAAAATGGTATTTTTCAGTCATTGATGTCATAGAGGCATTAACTGACAGTACTATTCCCAAGCGTTATTGGAGCGATCTTAAAAATAAATTGAAAAATGAAGGCAGTCAGGTGTACGAAAAAATCGTACAACTGAAATTTATAGCCTCTGATGGGAAAAAATATACAACCGATTGTTTTTCCACTCAAGATTTAATTCGCGTTATCCAGTCTATTCCTTCTCCGAAGGCGGAACCGTTTAAATTATGGCTTGCGAAAGTCGGTTACGAGAGACTGCAGGAAATCGCTGATCCGGAAAGATCTTTAAACCGCGCAAGAGGAAGCTGGCAGAAACTAGGCAGAAGCCAAAAATGGATTCAACAAAGGATGATGGGACAGGAAACAAGAAATAAACTTACGGATTATTGGAAAGATCATAATGTAGAAGAACAAAATGAATATGCGATTTTGACCAACATTATTCACGAGGAGTGGAGCCATTTATCAGTAAAAGGACATAAACAGTTAAAGGGTTTGAAAAGTGAAAATTTGCGCGATCATATGACTGAGGCGGAATTAATCTTTACAGCTTTAGCTGAGTTATCAACCAGACAAATTGCCGAAAGCGAGCGATCCAAAGGACTTGAGGAAAATAAAATTCCAGCGAAAAAAGGCGGACTGATTGCTAAAAATGCCAGATTGGAATTGGAACAAAAGACGGGAAGAAAAGTGGTAACTACTGAAAACTTTAAATTTCCTGAAAGAAAAATTAAAAAATTGAAATAAAGTAATTCTCTGCTGTCTATACCCCTCTGCCCCGATCAAATCGGGGCTACGGTAGGTATATACCAATTTATCACAAAATGATTGCGGAGTGGTATATAATCCCCATTTTACCAGTGCTAAGCGCACTTGTACTGAGTATAGCCGAAGTAGTCGAATCACCTGTGCTGAGCGAAGCCGAAGTATGGTAGAATAAGTTTGTATGTATACGCCGAATAAATCAATTATTGATAATGACAAGATTAAGCTCTTTACCGAGCTAAAAATCAATCGGCATACCAGTTAGTTCGTTCAATTTTGGTTAACATATGTTGCATGACTTTTGAAAACGGATATGCTATAATGTTGGGTAATATGAATCGGGATAAGTATATCACGACCGCGGAGCTTGCGAAAATGCTCGGAATTTCCCGAGTGTCAGTGCATAAGAAAATTAAGTCCCGCGAGATAAAAGCAATTGCCATGGGCAGGAACTATGTAGTAGAAAAAGATTCTCTTCCCTCTCAAATCCGAGAAAGAATCCAAGAGAAAAAGAAACAAACTGTTGAGGAAATTATTGAGTTAGGCGAAAAGCCTAAAGCAGACTTAGAATTTCAAAAGGAGCTTTGGAGAGCAGCAGACAGGCTTCGCGGCAATATAGATGTCTCAGAGTATAAACACGTTGTTTTAGGGCTTTTATTTCTCAAATATGTCTCCGACATTTTTTACCAAAGAAGACGTCTGCTTGAGGAATGGGTAAGTGATTCTAAAAACAAAGAATATTATCTTTCCAATGAAAAGGATCGAAAACTAATCATTGATGATAAAGATCAATACCAAAGTATCGGAGTTTTCTATATCCCGGAAACTGCCAGATGGGAATACCTGCGACAGCATGCATTCCATCAGGATATCGGTCGTTACCTTGATGAGGCCATGGATGCAATTGAAAATGAAAATCCAAAGCAGCTTAAAGGAGTCCTTTCAAAAATTTACACAAGAACACAACTTGAACCCCAAACTCTAGGAGAACTGGTCAATATCTTTTCAAAACTTAAGTTTGACGACGATATAACCTACGAAAAGGATGTATTAGGAAGGGTCTATGAGTACTTTCTGGGTCAATTTGCCTCTGCAGAAGGTAAACGCGGCGGGGAATTTTTTACTCCAAGATCAATTGTCCAGGTGCTTGTAGAAATCCTTGAACCTTTTGAGAACGCCCGGGTATTTGACCCTGCAATCGGCAGCGGAGGCATGCTTGTGCAATCTCGGGAATTTTTAAAAATGCATAAAAAAGACCCAACAAAAATATCTTTTTATGGCCAGGAATCAAACCCAACAACCCTTCGCCTTTGCAAAATGAACCTTGCAATACGAGGGATTTTTGGACAAATTGAGCTTGGTAACTCATATTACGATGATAAATTCCCTGATCTTAGAGCAGATTTTGTCCTGGCAAATCCACCCTTTAATGCAGAATGGGAACCGGGACGTTTAAGCGATAAAGACCCCCGTATCAAATACGGAACTCCCCCATCCGGAAACGCCAATTTTATGTGGATACAGCACTTTCTCCATCATTTAGCGCCAAATGGTATAGCCGGTTTTGTTATGGCAAACGGAGCCTTGGCGGTATCTGGCCGTGAGGGGGAAATAAGAAAGAAAATTATAGAGGAGGACTTGGTTGATGTCATATTAGCTTGCCCACCCAAACTTTTTTTCAATGTTTCCCTTCCTGTTTCCCTTTGGTTTTTAACCAAGAATAAAAAGAACGGACGGTTTAATGAGAGAACCGAAAAAACACTTTTTATTGATGCCCGGGATAGTTTTGAGTCTATATCAAGAAAACAAGTAATTTTCAATGCTGAACATATTAAAAAAATAGTAGGAACTGTTAGGGCTTATCGTGGTGAGCAAGGAGCAAAAGAATACAAAGACATTGCCGGATTCTGCAAAGTAGCAAGCCTTGAAGAAATCGCCAAAAATGGCTATGTACTCACCCCCGGCCGATACGTAGGCGTTGCCGAAGAAGAAGACGACGGTATTCCCTTCACCGAAAAAATGCAAAAGCTGGAAACAGAATTAAAACAGTATTTTAAAGAAGGCGAAAAATTAGAAAAAGAAATTCTAGAGAATTTAGGGAAGGTTAAAGTATGAAGAATCTTAACAAACAAAAAATATACGCATTTATTGATAGTCAGAATTTAAACCTTTCGGTAAGAAATGACATTATCCGAAAAAGAAAAATAATATATAAAGGATGGCGGCTTGATTTTGAGCGTTTCAACGTTTATATAAAAGCAAAATACCATGTTACTAAATCCTTTCTATTTATCGGGTACAGAAAAGAAAACCGGAATTTATATGATCGCCTAAATGCGGCAGGATACAATCTTGTTTTTAAACCAACTCTTGATTCCCAAGGAAAAACAAAAGGAAATGTTGATGCAGAATTAGTTCTCCATGCCGTGGATAAAATCCGGGGATACGATAAAGCTGTATTAGTAACAGGAGATGGCGACTTCCACTGTCTTGTAGAGTATTTAATCAAGAAAAGGAAGTTATACAAAGTCCTTATACCCAATCAACACAGCTACTCGTCCCTTTTAAGGAAATTTAAACAATATATCTCTTTTGTTAATGTATTAAAGAATAAGCTGGAAAGGAAATAAAAAAGACAGGCATTTGCGCGGCATGAAAGCCTTTGCAGGAGCCTGTCATCGTGATTAAAAATAATATATCAAATATGAAACAAAAAGTCAATAGATATATTTCCTGAGGTTACCCCACTTTGTATTTGTTTTTCGTCATCCTGGTAAGCGAGGAACGAGGGCATCCAGGATCGCTGCCGCAGTAAAGAAAAGATTCTGGACAAGCCAGAATGACGACAAAGATTTGTAGTGATTTGAAGCTAAAGTGGGGTAAGGTCAGATATATTTCTATGAAGTTAAGTATGAATAATGTAAATTTAGAAAAAGAAATTTTAGAGAACTTAAGAAAGGTAAAAATATGAACAAAAAGGCAAAAAGGCATACGGTTTACGCTTTTATAGATAGCCAGAATTTAAATTTGGGCACATCCAAAGATATATACAAGGGACATAAAAGAATATATACCGGATGGAAACTTGATTACAAAAAATTTAGGAAGTATTTATTTGATAAATTCCGCGTGACAAAAGCGTTTCTGTTCATAGGCTTTATAAAGCAAAATGAACGTATGTATAAAAGTTTACGTTCGTATGGTTATGACTTGATTTTCAAACCGACAGTAAAAGATAGGCAGGGAAAGCCTAAAGGTAATGTTGATGCTGAGCTAGTCCTTCACGCTGCTGCGATAGAGTATGCAAACTATGACAGGGCAGTAATCGTTTCGGGAGATGGGGATTTTCGCTGTCTTCATGAATACCTGGAGAAAAATGGGAAGTTGCTCAATATTATAATCCCCAACGAGAAATCGGAGTCCTCATTATTAAAACCTTTTCAGAAATATAAAACATTCCTTGTATTTGATAAAGATAAACTGGAGTACAAGGCATGAAAAATGGGAGGCGTTGCTCATAGACACGCAGTCTATGGTTCGTTTTCTCCCTCGTGATGATCATATTATATAACAAGCCGCTTGCTATAGTCAAGTATGAATAAGGGGAAAAAATTAGAAAAGAACCTACTGAATAAAAAATAGCTATGCAAAATCAGATTCCAAAAAATTGGCAAAAAGTGAAATTGGGAGAAGTATTAGATATGAAATATGGTTCTGGTTTAACTGAAAAAAACAGAACAACTGGCCAGATTCCGGTTTATGGCTCAAGTGGAATAGTTGGATATCATTCAAAGGCCTTCGTAAATAAACCGGGGTTAGTAATTGGCAGGAAGGGCGTTGTTGGCAGTGTTTATTATTCAGAAGAACCATTTTATCCAATTGATACCGTTTATTTCGTCGATGATCTCAAAATTCCTGGAGATCTAAAGTTTTTCTACTATTTTTTGAAGCGTGTTCCATTAGAAAGAATAGGAAGCCATAGTGGGGTTCCGGGTTTAAACCGAGACTTAGCTTACGGGTTGGATATAAATATCCCAGACGAAGAGGAACAAAAACAAATTGCTTCTATTCTTTCTGCTTTTGATGACAAGATTGAGGTGAATAATAAAATTGCAAAAACTTTGGAAGAAATGGCCCAAGCACTTTTTAAGGAATGGTTTTCTAAAGGCGAAGGGAAAGAATACTCGCTTTTAGACGTAGCAAATTTTATTAATGGTGGCGCTTTTGGAAGAATTATCAACAAGAATAAAAAGGGACTACCGCTTATAAAAATTGCAGAATTAAATAGAAGTATTACAGAAAATACTGAATGGATAGATCGCAAAGTGGATGACAAATATAACATTAAGGATGGTGATCTACTTTTCTCCTGGTCGGGTACTGTTGATTTATTTATTTGGGATAGGGGTACAGCGATTTTAAATCAACATATTTTTAATGTTATACCCAAAAATAATTTTCCCCTAGGTTTTCTTTATTTCTTACTTAAATCAAAAATTAGGATTTTTAAACATACAGCAGGAGCAAAGGCAACAACAATGGGTCATATTAAGAAGGAACATTTGAAAGATAAAAAAATATTTATTTCTCGAGATAAAGATTTAAAAATTTTTGACGATATATACCGAAAGATTAAAAGCCTAATGTTAGAAAATCAAAAATTAGCAGCTCTTCGTGATTTACTTTTGCCGAAATTAATGAAAGGAGAAATAAGAATATGAAAGCTAAGGCTAGTCTTATTAAACAGGAAGCAGAAATAGACGCTTCCGAAAATGAGATTAAGGCATTTTTCAATGGAATAGCTCCAGATTTTGTTAAAGAGGCCGGTGGAATCCTTTCAGATTCTGTTAAATTTTGGAGGTGGAAAAATCAAGTCTCTATTGTTTTAAAAGCGAAGAAAGTTATAGAAGAAAAAGGCCTAAGTAAACAAGCTGTCCCTCTTAAGGTGCTGGTACCGCTTCTTGAAGCTTCTTCTTTAGAAGAAGATGGTTCTATACAGACGAAATGGTCAAATTTACTTGCCAATGCACTATCAGGAATTATGGAAGTAAAACCTAATTATGTCGAATTATTAAAAGAGCTATCTCCTATAGAAGTTTTACTATTAGATAAACTCTATGAGGAGGCGAGCAAGGAGTCTGATTATGAAAAAAGGTTGAATTTAACTTTCAGTAAAGAAAAAATCTGTCAATGGTTATCTCTTTCGTCGAATAGATTCGATCTTATAATAGAAAACCTGTTCAGATTAAATCTTTGTAGAATGCCAGGGACATCTGGGATTATGTTTGGAGACAATAGAGTAGCAATGCATACAACTAATGTTTTTGAATTTACTGCAATGGGCTTTGATTTTGTGAGAGCCTGCAAGGAGCCTGAATATGCCAAGACTTAATGAAGACACATTAGCTGAACAGCCGGTAATTGATTGGCTCAAGGAGTTGAGGTATGAGTATGTTTTTGGGCCGGATTTGGCGCCCGGCGCTGCTTTTGCGGAGCGGGATGATTTCCGCGAGGTCATTTTAACAAAGAGGCTTGAGCAGGCATTACGAAGAATTAATCCGGAGCTTCCGGACAAAGCTATAGAAGACGCCATATATCAATTTACAAAAATTGAGCATCCAAATTTGGAAATTGCCAATAAAGAAGTTTACCGAATGTTGACAGAAGGAATTAAGGTGGATGTCGAGGATGAAAATAGTGAAAAGAGAGGAAAATTTGCCAAAGTAATTGATTTTAAAAATCTGCAGAATAACGAATTTTTGGTTGTTAACCAGTTCGCAATTCAGGGAACAGAAAAAGTAAGAAGACCGGATATTATTGTTTTTGTAAATGGGATTCCTGTGGCGATTTTTGAAGTCAAAAATCCGACCTTAGAAAGCGCGACTACCAAATCCGCCTATTATCAACTGCAAGATTACAAAAAAGATATTCCCGACCTTTTTAAATATAACCAAATTTTGGTGGTGAGCGATACCTCCGAGGCGCGTCATGGAACAATCAGTTCTCCTTGGGAATGGTTCTCTGTTTGGAAAGGAATAGAAAGCGAAGATGAGAGACACGAACTAGGGATTACAGAACTTGAGGTTTTAGTTAAGGGTATATTTCAAAAATTACGATTTTTGGATATTTTGGAAAACTTTATTATTTTTGAGGCAGACAGCGAGAAAGATGTCAGCAAATATACTAAAAAGATATGTTTGTACCACCAATATTTTGGGGTCAATAAAGCAATTAATGCGACACTTCGTGCAACTAGCCCTCGCGGTAATAAAAAGATTGGTGTTTTTTGGCATGCTCAAGGAAGCGGTAAAACTATCTCGATGGTGTTTTTTGTCAATAAAGCAAAAAATCTTGAACAATTAAAAAGCCCCACATTTGTTTTTTTAACGGATAGGAACGATTTAGATAGTCAACTTTTTAAAACATTTTTAAGGACTGGTTATGACAAACTTGCCAAGCAAGCAGTAGGGGTAAAAGATTTAAAAGAACGCTTAAAAACTGCCGGGGCAGAGTTAATTTTTACTACCATTCAAAAATTTCAAGGAGAAGAATACAGTCTTCTCTCCCGCCGCGAAAATATTATCGTTATTGCAGACGAAGCACACCGCTCCGAATATGCCAAGCTTGCCGGTAATGTCAGAGCAGCAATCCCCAATGCATCATTTATGGGTATTACCGGAACACCGGTTAGTTTAAACAACCGTGATACAAGACTGGTATTCGGAGACCATATCACCGAATACAGAATGGATAAAGCTATAAGCGATGGTGCAACCGTACCTATTTATTATGAAGGGAGATTGGTTCCTCTTCATTTAACAAATTACTTTATTGATGAAGAATATGACCAACTTATGGCAGAGCATGGGTATGACATTAAAGAAAGTTTTAAAAAAAAGTTTCAAAGACTAGAACAGGCAGTGGGAGCAAAGGAGAGACTAGAGCAAATCGCTCAAGATATAATCGCTCATTTTAACAATAGAGGTGTTGAGGGAAAAGGAATGATTGTGACAATAAGCAGGAAAGTAGCAGTTGAGATGTATCAAATGATTATAAAACAAACAAATGCCCCGGAAGTTGCGGTGGTGATTTCCAGTCCCGAGAATTTTAAAGGACGGATTCAAAAAGAGATAAGTAGTAAAGAAGTTGAGAAAAGATTTAAGAATCCGGATGATCCTCTGAAGCTAGTTATTGTTTGTGATATGTGGCTGACAGGTTTTGATGTCCAGCCACTTCACACTATGTATATTGATAAGCCTCTGAAAGGCCACACGCTTATTCAAGCCATTGCCAGAGTCAACCGCATCTGGAAAGAAAAATTGGCAGGACTCATTGTTGACTATATTGGTATTGCCGATGATTTGAAAAAGGCCTTAAGTATTTACAGTTCCGATATACAAAAAGAGGCTATGATTCCGCTTGATGTTTTGATTGCTAAGATTATGGAGAAATACGATGTGGTTAAAAGTATGTTTAGCGGTTTGGAATTTTCAAATTGGAAAAAGCAACCAAATACCGACATAACAAGATTGCTTCAGCAGGCTGTGGACATGGTTATTACCGATACAAAAACCGGAAGGTTGGATGATGCAAAAAAGAAAAGATTTCTTACAGAATGCGAGCATTTACTCAAACTTCACGCTTTTGTCATGCCGCACCACGAGGCGCACGAAATCAGAAGCGACATTGAATTCTTTTCCGCTATTAAGGGAATAATTGCAAAGCGGACAATAGTAGATTTCCCAGGCGGTCCTGGATCTGACACCGAAACAGCCATACGAGAACTTATTTCAAAAAGTATTGCAGCGGAAGGGGTAATTGATATTTTTGCTATGAAAGGTAAGGATAAGCCGGATATTTCCATCTTTGACGATCAATTCTTGGATGAAGTTAAAAAGATGCGGTTTAAAAATCTGGCAATTGAAGTGTTAAAAAAACTTTTGCAGGATGAGCTTCGGATCCGATTAAGGAAGAATTTAGTAAGATACAAATCTTTAATGGAGATTTTGGAAGATATAATTGAGGATTACGAGAATAATATTATAAATTCAACAAAGGTTATTGAGAGATTGATAGAACTGGCAAGAAAGATTAAGAGCGATGAAGATGCATGGAGGGGGTTGGGATTAAGCGAAGAAGAGCTGGCGTTTTATGATGTAATAGCTGATGCTAAAAAATCTGATTTTAAGAATGGGAGATTAAAAAATTTAGTCAGAGAACTTGTTAGGATGATCAGAAGGGATTTAAGAATAGATTGGACTAATAGTGAGAACGTCAAGTCAAGAATTCGAGCGGATGTACGGCTTCTTCTACTCCGAAACAACTTTTCTCATACAGAAAGTGAGCGGATCGTTGAAGCTGTATATAAACAGGCAGCAGCTCTTTATCAGGATTGGAGTCCCTGAGCATTTGCTTATGCTTAAGATGACTGAAACTCTGCAGGAATATTTTGATTAAACATTTTGATTTATCACTGTCAACGCTAGGGTTATTTATCCTTCGACTGCACTCGGGACAAGAAAACTGTCCGCAGCAAGAACGATAGATCTGATGAATATGAGAAATATAACAGAAAAAATATTAAAGAAACAAAAAATGGATGATTAAATTATCGCGGCCGAAATTAGAGTTGCTTTTTGAATGTCCGAGGTGCTTCTGGTTGCATATCAACAAAGACTACAACCGGCCGAATGGAATCTTTCTAAGCCTTCCGAGAAGGGGATTGGTTTTGTGAATAATCGATGTTTACTATTATTTTTCTTTCAAAATATAATAAGTTGCTTTTCCTTTACCTTTTCTCTCAATCAAGCCTAGTCCTTGAAGTTTTTTAAAATCTTGAGTTCTGGTTGCCTTAGCGCGATTTACAAGTTTGGCATATTCTGAGTCTTTGATAAACCCTTTTTCTCGTATATATTTAATAATTTTCAAATCGTGCTGTTTCAGCTGGGTATTCGGACTTATAGCGATTTTAGGCAACAATTTTTCTACCCTAAGAAGCTCGTCGATAATTCCCTCTGTAAAATATTCAAGCCAATTGGTGAAATCTATTTTTTTAATCAGTTCATAGTAATTGCCAAATTCTCCAACTGTTTGGAAGTATTTTGTTACATTTTTGTTGTAGTAGTTTTCGAAACTGAATAGATTAAAGGTATTTAACCCCATAGCAGAAAGTAATGCTTTAGTTACAAGTCGAGTTGTTCTTCCGTTGCCATCCATGAAAGGATGGATAACAACCATTTGCTTATGAAAGATACCAGCTAAGATAAGAGGGTCTATGAGATTTTTATT
>ERZ1292623.5439-Hain-H51-01um-R1-5439-length-10165-cov-70_pt1 | contig 10165 bp, 9 predicted proteins | sample MGYA00564398_ERZ1292623 | MGnify/ENA primary metagenome ERZ1292623 (study PRJEB36523, sample SAMEA6512633) | groundwater metagenome | collected 2019-01-07 | study: AquaDiva: Metagenomics assemblies of 32 groundwater samples
ATCAGGAATTTTTAAAGTCAGGATGGAAAATCAGATTAAAAAAAATAATTTTGGGTTGGCTTTTTCGTCGCGTCAGCGCGTTTTTATACATTGGCGAAGAAAATAAAAAATTTTATGAGTATTACGGCGCGCCAAAAGAAAAATTGTTTTTTGTTCCGTATGCGGTGGATAACGACCGCTTTATGGCGGCGGCTAAAGAATTAAGAATCAGGAATCAGGAATTAAGGAAACGATTAAACATAGAGCGTGAAGCAGTTGTTATTCTTTTTGTCGGAAAATTGATAGAAAAAAAAAGACCGATGGATTTACTGCGCGCCTATCACCAAACCACAATTCATAATTCTAAATCCATAATTTATCTTTTATTCGTCGGAGACGGCGTCTTGCGCGGCGAACTTGAAAAATACGTCCAAGAGCATAATCTTAAAAACATAATTTTTACCGGTTTTAAAAACCAGACTGAATTGCCGCAATATTACGCGACGGCTGATATCTTTGTTTTGCCGTCGGGTAAAGGAGAAACATGGGGTTTGGCGGTCAATGAAGCTATGTGTTTTAGCTTGTCAGTTATTATTTCTGATGTTGTTGGTTGCGGTAAAGATTTGGTAAAAAGCGGTGAAAACGGTTATATTTTTCCATCTGGGGATATAGAAAAATTAGCGGAATGTCTTAAAGAGTTGGCGAGCGACAGTAAAAAAAGAAAATTATTCGGCAAAAAATCTTTTGGAATCATTCAAAATTACAGTTATAATGAAGATATTGAGGGAATTTTAAAAGCTTTAAAACAATGAAAATTTTTGTTGCCGGCGGCGCCGGCTTTATCGGGTCTAATTTCATAAGATATATTCTAAAAAAGCATAAAAATGCCAGGATTTTGAATTACGATAAACTTACTTATTCCGGCAATCTTGATAATTTAAAAGACATAATTAAAGATAAACGTTATGATTTTGTGAAAGGGGATATTGCCGACAAAAAGCGCTTAGAGAAGACGATTAAAGATTTTCGACCGGATTATATTATAAATTTCGCCGCCGAAACGCATGTTGATAGAAGTATTCATGTCGGCGCCAAGGAATTCATAGACACCAACATTGTCGGCGTTTTTAATTTTTTGGAACTGGCAAAAGCGAATCCGAAAATTAAAAAATATCTTCAGGTTTCAACCGACGAGGTTTATGGCAGTTTAAATCTAAACTCAAAAAATAAATTTCGGGAAGATACGGCTTTCGCGCCCAATGTTCCTTACGCCGCCACCAAAGCCGGAGGCGATATGTTGTGCCGCGCTTATTATAGAACTTTTAAAACGCCGGTAGTCATTACTCACTGTTCCAATAATTACGGTCCTTATCAATATCCCGAGAAATTAATCCCGTTTTTAATTTTAAGGATGCTGGAAAACAAAAAACTTCCTATCTACGGCGACGGCAAAAACGTCCGCGACTGGATTTATGTTTTGGATCATTGCGAGGCGTTGAGGTTGTGTTTATTGAAGGGCCGGTTGGGAGAAGTATATAACATTGGCGCCGACAACGAAATTAATAATTTACAAATAGCCGATTTGATATTAAAATATTTCAATCGCGGAAAAGAATGGATTGAATTTGTTTTTGATCGGCCGGGACATGACAGGCGTTATGCCATTAACGATTCAAAAATCAAAAAAGAACTGGGCTGGAAACCGAGATATAATTTTAAAAAAGCGTTTCCAGAGACAATTAAGTGGTATTTGGACAACAAAAAATGGGTTGATGATGTCCGCCGCAAAACCGGCGTGTTTAATCCCCATATTGAGTTGTGGAAAGGTCATAAAAACATAAAAAATAGAAAGTAAAAAAGATATGAAAGGCGTGATTCTTGCCGGAGGCATAGGTATTCGACTTCATCCTCTAACTTTAATTACCAATAAACATCTTTTGCCGGTCTATGATAAGCCGATGATTTTGTATCCTTTGGAAACATTAAAGAAATCCGGCATTACTGAAATAATGATTGTTTGCGGCAAGGAGCATGGCGGAGATTTTATGAATTTTCTGGGTTCCGGAAAGGATTACGGAGTTAAACTGCAATATTCGCTTCAGCACGGCGCCGGCGGAATTGCTGAGGCGCTTAGTTTAACGGAAGATTTCGCCGATAACGGGCAGATTACAGTTATTTTGGGGGACAATATTTTTGAAGATGATTTTTCGAAAGATATAGAAGAGTTTAAAAATCGGGAAGGCGCCAGGGTTTTTATTAAAGAAGTTGACGATCCTCAAAGATTCGGAGTAGCGGAAATTCAAGGAGATAAAATTATTAATATCGAAGAAAAACCGGAAAATCCGAAATCAAATTATATCACTACCGGATTTTATCTTTATAACAGCGATGTTTTTGGCAAAATCAGAAAATTAAAACCTTCTCAGAGAGGAGAATTGGAACTTAGCGATGTTCATAATATGTATATTCATGATGGCAAATTATCTTACGGCGCCGTTAAAGGATTTTGGTCCGATGCCGGAACGTTTAAAACTTTGTTGGAATGCGCTCATTGGTTAGCTGAAAAAACTTCTTAATAATAAAATAAAAAATGAAAATAGATTTTTCCAAAGTTTTAATAACCGGCGCAGGCGGCATGGTTGGTTCTTATGCTGATTTCGGCGTCAAAACAGATAGGCGTTCTTTGGATGTAACCGACCTCAAGGAAGTTTTAAAAGTTTGTCGCGAGCATAAGCCGCAGGTGATTATTCATTTGGCGGCCGAGACCGACGTTGACAGATGCGAACGCGATCCGGAATACGCTTATATGGTAAACGGCATAGGCGCTTATCATATGGCGCTGGCGGCGAAAGAATCGGGCGCTAAATTAGTTTATGTTTCTACCGCCGGAATTTTTGACGGCGCCAAAGAAAAATCGTATATGGAGGAAGACGAGGCGAATCCCCAAAATTATTACGGCCGTTCAAAGCATTTAGGAGAGCTGGCTGTTAAAGGGATTTTAAAAAATTACATAATCGCCCGGGTTTGCTGGATGTTCGGCGGCGGGCCTCAAAAAGACCAAAAATTCGTGGCAAAAATCATTAGGCAGTTTGATAAGGGGGAAATCAAGGCGGTTGACGACCAGATCGGTTCCCCGACTTTCGGCAAGGATTTGATGGGCGCCGTTAAAAAATTGATTGAACAAGACGCAGTCGGGGTTTTCAATCTTGCCAACAAAGGCGTTTGCTCCCGTTATGAATTTGCCAGAGAAATAGTTAATATTTTAAATCCTGAAATAAAGGTAACGCCGGCGAAAATGGTTGATTTTAATCTTGACGCTCCGCGAACTTTTAACGAGGGTTTAATTTCTAAAGTTGACTTAATGCGGCCTTGGCAAGAAGCGTTAAAAGAATATTTGGAAACTGAATGGGAACCATTTGTTCAAGCAATAAAAAAATGACAGATCAGGATTTTATTCACAAAACAGATTGTCGGATTTGCGGCGGCGCGGACTTCGTCAAAATTTTGGATTTAGGCGAAATGCCGCCGGCGAATTCTTTTTTAGAAAAAGAAGACTTAGACAAGCCGGAGAAAAAATTTCCCTTGGTAGTTTATTTTTGTAAAAATTGCGGTCTTCTGCAGCTTTTAGGCGTTGTTAGTCCGGATATTCTTTTCAGTAATTATGATTATTTAACTTCGGCCAGCAAGCCATTGGTCGAGCATTTTATTAAGATGGCCCAAGAACTGGCGGGAAAATTTATAAAGTCAAAAGATGATTTAGTGGTAGAAATCGGCGGTAATGACGCCGTGCTTTTAGAAAGTATCAAAGATAAATGTCGGGTTTTAAACATTGAACCGGCCAGAAATGTGGCTGAATCGTCCAGACAAAAAGGCGTGGAAACAATCGATGAATTTTTCAGCAAAAAAATAGCCGGTGATATTTTTAAAAAATACGGTTCGGCAAAAATAGTGGTGGCCAATAATGTAATGGCTCACATCGACGACATTAAAGATGTTTTTGAAGGAGTTAAAAATTTAATCAACGAGGACGGCGTTTTTATTTTTGAAGTTCACTGGGTCGGTAATTTAATCGGCGATGGCGGCTTTGACCAGATTTATCACGAACACCTTTGTTATTTTTCATTAACAGTTCTTAAAAATTTAGTTGAACAATTCGGTTTAAAAATTTTTGACGTTCAATTAACGCCGATTCACGGCGAATCTTTAAGGGTTTTTGTCGGAAAAAATTTTAAAGTTTTGGATTCAGTTAATGAATTTCTGGAAAAAGAAAGAGCATCGGGACTGGATAAAGAGGAAACCTTTTTAAAATTTTTTGAAAAAGTCGGGAAAAATAAAGAAAAACTTAAAGATTTATTGTTAAAATTAAAACAGGAAGGAAAACGCGTTGTCGGCTACGGCGCGCCGGCAAAAGGCAATACTTTACTGAATTATTTTGGGATCAACGGAGATATTTTGGATTTTTTAACGGATACCACTCCGTTAAAACAGGGGATGTATTCGCCGGGAATGCGCATCCCCGTATATCATCCGGAAAAATTAAATGAAATAAAACCCGATTATATTTTGCTTCTGGCCTGGAATTACGCGGACGCGATTTTAGAAAAAGAAAAAGAATTAAGAAATCAAGGCGTTAAATTTATTATTCCGGTTCCGGAAGCAAAAATCGTTTAGCCCATCTGCTTATTAATGAAAAATATCCGCTGTAATTTTTGCCAAAGCGACAAAACCAAACTTTTATATGAGGCGAGAGATCGAATGATTAGAAAAGACGACTGGCGGAAATTTTATGTCCGGCAATGCGAGAATTGCGGTTTCGTTTATTTGAATCCCCAGCCGGAGTGGGAAGAGTTGAGGCGTTTTTACGGCGGAGGATATTATATGGCCGATGATTTGCCTCAAAACAAACAACACTCCCCATTTTACAATTTTTTAAGGAAAGCTAAGCGAGCGATTTTCGGCGCGCCGAATCCGAAATTTTGGAATTTCGGCGGGGCTAAGGGCAAATTTTTGGACATCGGCTGCGGCAACGGCGCCTATGAATCTTATGTTATTCTTAATTACCCCGGCTGGGAATTTCATGGAGTTGAGCCGAACGAGTCGTCTTTCCGGGTCGCTGAAACCGTTAGCGGATTTCAAGTATTTAACGGCAATTTAGAAGACGCCCGTTATGAAAATAATTTTTTTGACGCGATTTTGATGAATCATTCTTTGGAGCATTTACCGGATCCGTCAGCGGCGCTTAAAGAGTGCCAAAGAATTTTAAAGCCGGGCGGCCGGCTGGTTATCGGAGTTCCTAATTTTAACTGTCCGGCAAGACGTTTTTTTGGTTCTTGTTGGATTCATCTTGACGCGCCAAGACATCTTTTCCATTTTTCAGCGGGCGTTTTGTCTGGTATGCTTAAAAAAGCCGGTTTTAACGTAGTTTCGGCGCGGTTTGAAATTCTTTCCGGTAGCATAATCAGGAGTATTGCTTATAGATTTAACATAAACAAATTTTTCTTTGAGCGGCCGTTGATTATGCAAGCAGTCCATTGGTTGATTTTTCCGCTTAATAAATTGATAGAGTTTTTGCGCTTGGGAAGCGGTTTAAGAGTCATTGCCACTAAGTAGTTTATAGCCGATATGAGAATTCATATTTCTAATTGCTACAAAAAAACTAAATATCATTACAGCAATTTAACGGCGCAGGCTTTTAAGGATTTGGGGCACGATGTTTTTGAGTTTGACAGCGAAGATTACTCGTCTTCTCGTCTGAAAATTGACAAAGCGATAAGAAGAAGCCCGTTCTTTTTACTGGCCAAAAAAAATCCGGAAATTTTTGATTTTCGGCAGAAACACCGGCATTTCATAAACAAACATTGGCTTGAAACGATAAAAAACTTTAAGCCTGATTTAACGCTGACTTTTAACAGCGGTTGGCTTTCTTATGAGGCGGTTAAAGCGGCGCGGGGAAATCTGCGCGTCCCCAAAATGGTTTGCTGGGTTGTTGATAATCCCACTGTTTCGGCCGCCGAAGAACTGCCAAATTTTTTGCCTTATTATGACACTGTTTTTTCCACCGACCCGGGTTGGATTCCTTTTATAAAATTTTTTAACAATAACGCTTTTTATCTTCCGTTGGCCACTTCGGATATCGCCTATAAGTCCATTAATTCCGAGCGGGATTTGGATTTTTCGTTCGTGGGGAGTTTTTACCCCCAAGACCCGGCCGGTTTTTTAAGGGCTCTTTTTATTTCCAATTTGCCGGTTGATTCCAGAGCGGAAATTTACGGTCCGGGAATTGATTATTTTAAAAACATTTATCCTAAGCTGAAAAATTTTAATTGTCACGACAAGAGTATTGGCGTTGATGAGGTCAATAAGCTCTGGAACCGTTCCAAGTTAACGGCCGTGATTTATCATCCGCAGGTGGTAAGCGGCACCTCTCCAAGGATTTTTGACGCGGCTCTCGCTAAAACACCTCAAATTATTCAATATACTTCAACGGCCAGCGAATTATTTCCCGGCGTTAATTTGCCGCTTTTTAATTCAGTCCCGGAATTTACGGCCCATATTGATTATTATTTGAGCCGTCCCAATGAAAGAGAAGAATTGGCCGAAGCGATGTTTGAAATTACCAAAAAGAAACATTTATTCAGTCATCGAATTAAAACAATGCTTGAATTGTTGGATTTAAGATGAACAACAATTTAAAATTTAGCATTATTATTCCTTCGTATAATGAATGCGATGATATCAGATTATCAATTGATTCCGCAATTAAGCAGGATTATCAGAATAAGGAAATTATTGTTGTTGACGATTCCAGCGACAATACGCCGAAAATAATAAAAGAATACGCCGATAAGGGAGTTAATTTGATAATTGGGCCGCGAAAAGGCTGTTGCGGCGCGAGAAATCTTGGGATGAAAAGCGCTTCCGGCGATATTATCGTTTTATTGAACGCTGACGTTTCTCTGCCGCCGGATTTTTTAAGCCGTATTGCGCGCCATTACAATGATGGCGCCGATTACGTTCTTGTCGAAGCAAGAGCTTTTAATTTGGATAATTTATGGGCGAAGTTCATTGAGATGCAGCATCGTTATGATATGAAAAAAATAGGCGATAAGGCCGAATGGACTGAAGGTTTTTCTTGCCGTCGGCAAGCGGCGCTTGATATCGGTTTAATTCCCGGGGATTTCTCCGCGAGATTTTGCCGCGATTGGCTTTTGGGAAAAAGATTGTGGGAAGCCGGCTATAAAAAAGTCATAGATTATTCAATTATTGTTACTCATAAGTCTCCGGATAATTTCAAAGATTATTGGCGGGTCAGGAAAGCCCGCGGCCGCTTCGGTTCCTTAATGCAGTATTTTTTATACAAAAAACCCCTACCATTTTTATTTTTCAAGTTTTTAGTAAAAGACGTTTTGTTTTTGCTTAAATTTTTGACCGTATTCCCCGCGGTTATTAAAACCGTCAAAATCAGCCGTTATTCCGACAGTCCGTTTAAGGACTTCTTTCCCTTTTTTTACGCTTATTTTATTCAGGAAATCGCCAGAGCAGTCGGAGAATGGGAGGGGTTGCTGATTGCTTTGAAAATAAAATAATATGTAAGAATCAGCAGCGCTATTTACATTTCCCTATCAGATGAAAATAGTGCGAACAACGCTCGGAAGCCATATATATTAATTATATTATTAAGAGGAAGCGATTAAAGGTCGACGTTTCTTCAAGAATTAAAATAGTTAGTGCATCAAGGATTAAAAGTTGGTTTAATTCTTTAAATTAATAAATAATAAATCAAAAAATAACAAAATGAAAAATCTAAAAAATAAATTATTCAGCTTATTGCCTAAATTTTTAAGTCTCACAATTATAATTCTATTTTTGAGCGTGTTAATTTCAACCGGAGTAAAAGGAGCTCGTCCGGTATTGCCTGTGTCCGAGGGCGGCACGGGAACCTCAACAATTCCTTCTATTGGCCAGCTTCTTATTGGCAATGGCATTGATTATTCTCTGTCAACTCTTATAGCGGGCATTGGTATTACTGTAACCAATGGTCCAGGCAGTATCACAGTAGCCAATAACGGCGTTCTTTCTATTAATGGCACACCTAATCAAGTAAATGTGTCGTCTACTACGGGAACCGTTAATCTTTCTTTGCCCCAAGATATTACAACAAGTTCAAGTCCAACATTTTCAGGACTTACACTTAATAACGGAGGCGTTACTTTCGCTGATGGCACCACTCAAACAAGCGCGGCTCCAGCGGGAATTCCTGTCGGAACTATTGTTGCTTACGCGGCTACGACTACTCCTGTTGACTGGCTTTTGGCTGATGGCAGCGCTATTTCTAGGACCACTTATTCTGATTTGTTTGCAGTCATAGGAATCATATATGGACAAGGGGATGGATCTACGACATTTAATCTTCCGAATTTTCAGTCACAGAATCTTATTAGCACGAGTATTAGTATGCCGCCAGACACTGGACAGGGTCTTATCCTAAACTGGCATCTGGATGAAACGAGCGGTTTAGTCATCGCTGACTCTTCTGGCAATAATAATAACGGTACTGCTAATGGTACGACTATTGTCGCTGGCAAGTTTGGCAATGCTCGTAATTTTAACGGAACAAGCGATTATGTTGCGAGTAATACCAATACGGGGATTACTGGTTCATCGCCATTTACTATTTCTGCTTGGTTTAAATACGGTGGCGCACCGACAGATTGGGGCCCCATCACAAGCATAGGACACCAAGGGTTCTCTTCAAAAGATTTTTTTGCCATAACTTCAAAACCTGAGGCAGGAAATAGAAATATGGGGCTTAATTTTGATGACGGATCGTTAAATACCTATTGGGACACAGGAATTGATTTATCGACAGAAATGAATCATGTTGTAGTGGTTTATGATGGAATAGGAACTATATATGTTTACATCAATGGGAGCCTTAATCTTACAAGAACAGGTGTTGGCTCAATGGCTGTAATTGATGATCCGGTAAGAGTTGGAGGACGATCTGGTGGATATACGCAATACTTCAATGGTGTTATTGATGAAGTCCGTATCTATAACCGCGCTCTTCCCGGGACAGAAATCCAGAATCTGTACAGCACTAGTGTTAGCGCTGTCTATCTTATTAAGTATTGATATTGATTTAATTTCTTTAGATAAATTTTGTTATATTTATTCCTCTAAAAATTAAAGGTGGTGTTTTTTGTTATTTTTTAAAGAAAAATATGAGGATTATATTATATTTATATTCAGTAAGCACCTTGCCAATAATTAAAGCGGAATATACAATATTAAAATAATGTCTTCTTTTATTCGTATCATCACCGAGAAGCCAGTAGCCTATGATAGTTCGGATTATATCCAGCCATGGGGCACTGCCAGAGATAGCAGCATTAGGATTTCATTTAACAGGAAATTATCGCAGTGGATTCCCGAAAAGCTTCGAGTGCTAGATTTGGGTTGTTCCGGAGACGGCTTTGTCAAATCAATAATTGATCAAGGCGGATTTGCCGTTGGAATAGAGGGAAGCGATTATTCCAAAAAACAAAAACGGGCGGAATGGGCTGTTATTCCCGATAATCTTTTTACCGCTGATATCACTGAACCGTTTAAATTAATTAAAATCAGCGACGATAATAAAGAACAAATTTTAAAATTCAATGTTATTACCGCTTGGGAAGTAATAGAGCATATTAGCTCCGATAAACTGCAGGCTGTATTCAAAAATATCGATTTGCATCTCGCACCTAACGGAATTGTCATTATGTCAATTTCAACTAAAGAAGAGATTATTAAGGGGGCGAGGATTCATTAAACCGTTGAAAATAAAGAATGGTGGTTTAAAAAAATTTCTGAATTAGGATTTAAACATCATAAAAATGTTTTGAGTTATTTCTATCATGATTGGATAAGAGGAAAAGGTGTTGACGATGAAGCTTCTTTTAATGTTGTTTTAACAAGAAAAAATGAAGATTTGCCGTATAAAAATCGTTTAAAGTTTTTAAAAATTGTTGCTTGGCCATTAAACATTGTAAAAAGATTTTTTAGATATTTGGTTGGTTACATAAGACGAATGCTGCCAAGGCCGATAAAACAAGTCATTAAAAATCTATATGAATATCATTTGCGATCCAAAAAGAATAATTAAAAACTGCCGCGTTTGCGACGCGGTGGATTTGGAACCAGT
>ERZ1292623.5440-Hain-H51-01um-R1-5440-length-10164-cov-5_pt1 | contig 10164 bp, 8 predicted proteins | sample MGYA00564398_ERZ1292623 | MGnify/ENA primary metagenome ERZ1292623 (study PRJEB36523, sample SAMEA6512633) | groundwater metagenome | collected 2019-01-07 | study: AquaDiva: Metagenomics assemblies of 32 groundwater samples
CCAGGTTCAGGATCTTTGCTTTTATCTCTCTGCGCTCGGGGTAAAAATTGAGGGAATTGGAACGACTACATTGACTATCCACGGAAAACCGGAAATAACTTTACCAGTCACGTTTTCGCCCACCGAGGATCCGATTGAAGCCATGCTCTTTCTCTCGATTGCGGCGACAACAAATTCCAAAATTACGATCCGACGTTGTCCGATCGATTTCTTGGAAGTGGAGCTGCTCAAACTTGAGAAGATGGGATTCAAGTATAAAATTTTGAAACGGTACAAGGCCGCGAATGAACAAGCCAATCTTGTCGATATACAAACCTTTGCCTCGAAACTCGTGGCGCTTGAAGATAAAATTGCCGCGCACCCCTATCCCGGATTAAATATCGACAATTTGCCATTTTTTGTGCCGATTGCCACGCAGGCGAAGGGCACGACCTTGATTCATGACTGGGTCTATGAAAATCGCGCCATCTACTACATGGAACTGAATAAACTCGGCGCGAATATTTTACTTGCCGACCCACATCGCGTCTACGTCGACGGTCCGACCAAACTGAAGGGAGCCGAGGTGATCTGTCCCCCCGCTCTTCGCCCTGCGGTTATTATTTTAATTGCCATGCTTCAGGCCGAAGGCACTTCAATTCTCCGGAATGCCTACTCCATCAATCGAGGCTATGAGGACATCTGCGGCCGCTTGAACTCTTTGGGCGCTCGCATCAAGATTATCAAGAACCTATAAGAAGACTCGGCTTGACCGCTAATTGCTGTGGAGTATTATTATTGCGGCTATTTTTAAATGAAAGGAGACGCCCGTGACTGAGAAGAAAAGTCAAAAACGCGAACAGAGAAACATTCGCAAGCGCGGTAAGGTGAGCGCGGCTACATCCCGAGCCCAAGAACTTGAAGCAGAGATGTATCGGTACCAGACTGCAGCGGATACATTGGGTCGCATTGTCAAAGTTCTCGCAAGGACACTGGCCATTCAAGGCGATACCGGGAAAGTCGATTCTATCGTTACAGACATGCTCGAGGCTTCTGAAACAGAAGGGCGGGACATTTTCAATATGGCACATATGTTTTTTGCTCGCGCCCGGACCGCTAATGGCGGCCCTGCAAGGGCAATTACTGAGCTTTTCGATACCGTACCCTTATTATCGAAACCGTGATCACATCGCGGTTTTTTATATGCCCAGCTTGAACTGTACGGGAAACCACGGCGGTAACGCCGTGGCAGTTCATTTGTTTTCCAGGAAGTAGAAATTCGATAGCGGCATCCCGCAATTCTCAATCGAATTTTCACTTCCTGGTTTGCCTCAATTAAGCTTTCGTCGTACATTAAGGGCTATGTTCACGCGCCGCATCGGCATCGATCTAGGAACAGCCAACACCGTCGTCTTTGTTCCGGGGAAGGGCTTCATTATTAACGAGCCGACCATCGTTTCATTAAGCAAACCGGAGAATTTTGTACTGGCGGTTGGCGCCGAGGCCAAAGAAATGATCGGCCGAACGCCGGAAGAGATCGTGGCCTATCGCCCGTTAAAAAACGGAGTCATTGCCGACTACTATATTACTCGGGCAATGTTGAAGTACTTCATTTCCCGCGCCGTCGGCGGATTTAATTTTGTAAAACCGGAAGTGATCATCTCCGTGCCCGCCGGAATCACCCAGACGGAACGCCGGGCGGTGGTGAACGCCGGAAAGGAAGCTGGGGCTCGCGATGTTTTTCTGGTTCGTGAACCGATCTTGGCGGCCTTGGGAGCGGGTATTCCGATCAATGCTCGTTCGGGAAGCATGATTGTAAATATCGGCGGCGGCACGTCCGAAGTGGCGATTATTGCTTTAGGAAGTATCGTTTCCTGGACGAGCCTCCGCATTGCCGGCGACAAATTCGATCAGGCCATTATTGATCATGTAAAAAAGAAGTACGATCTGGCGATTGGCGAACAGACCGCCGAAGCCGTCAAAATCGAAATTGGTTCAGCTTTGCCGATTAAGGAAAAAATGGCGATGCAGGTGCGGGGCCGTGATCTGTCGTCAGGACTGCCGAAGGATGTCCTCGTCACCTCAAACGATGTGGCCGAAGCGCTCCATCCGCATCTGATTGAGATCGCCAGTTCAGTGCAGAGTGTGTTTAATGAAACCCCGCCGGAACTCGTGGCTGACGTGATGGAAAAGGGGATTATTATCTCCGGCGGCAGTTCTCAGCTTCACTATCTCGATGAGTTTTTAAAAAGATTTCTTGGTGTTTCGGTGTATGTGGCCGAACATCCACTGCTCTGCGTGGCGCGCGGCACCGGTCTTATTCTGAATCACCTCGATGCCTACAAGCGAACCCTTCTTACAAAACACGATCTGCGCGCTTAAGCTATGATTGTTGGTCATTCGATCCGGATCAATCTCATTCAAGGACTCGTCAAGAATCAAGCCCTGGCATCGAGCTACTTATTCTTCGGAGAAGAAGGTATCGGGAAACGAACCTGCGCTGAAGCCTTGGCCCATTATCTCGAGGGACGGCCGTTTGATCTTTCGAGTCAGATTCTGCAGGACACGCTTCTCGTTACTCCTCAAAATGGAACGATTGGCATAGAAACCGCCCGAAGAATTAAGTGGTACTTAAGCGAAACGCCAATTGCCGGTCAAAAACGAACGGTTATTATTGATCAGGCCGACTGCCTTACACCGCAGGCGCAAAACGCGCTTCTCAAAATTTCCGAAGAACCGCCAGCGAACAGCCTCCTCATCCTCATCGTCATGAATCCAGAAACGCTTCTTCCAACGCTCATCTCACGGTTCCAAAAAATATATTTTCCGAGAGTAAGCGAGAAAGATCTCTCGCTTCTTCTACCGGAGAAATTTAGCGCGAAAGAAAAAAATGTTTTTCTCCGCGCTTCAAACGGATCGCCCGGAAAACTCCGCGAACTTCTCGGAGAGGCGAGCGGTTATGCTGAAACAGCTAAGAAAATGAGAACTGCTTCAGCCGAAAGTCGGAAGAAACTGACCAAGGAGTATCTCGATAACGAGGAGGACCCGCTCCGACTAATAGACGCTATTCTTGTTCTCACCTATGCCGAGTCAAAGGAGAATACGGGGCTCATACTCAAGCTCCTCCAGGTGAAACGGGGCTTGGCTACTCTGAATCTCAATCCTCGGTTACAATTAGAAAGCATTTTTTCTTAATCAATGGAAACAGACGTCATCATAGAAGAGCTCACGGGTCGCCTCGACGAGCGGCGAGAGAAGCTAAAACAGGATATTTCCGGTATCCGTACCAACCGACCCTCGCCGGAAATGATCGAAAATATCATGGTTATGTATTTTGATCAGAAGCTCCCGATTAAGCAGTTAGGATCATTGAGTATCAAACCGCCGCGGGAAATTGTTGTCCAGGTCTGGGATGAGCAGGTTATTTCCGGCGTCATCAAAGCAATCGAGGACGCCAAGCTGGGTTTGAGTGTTCAGCGCGACGAACGTACTATCCGAGCCTTCCTTCCGCCACTCACTGACGAACGGCGCGTGGAACTTGGGAAAACGGTAAAAAAGATGAGCGAGGAAACGCGCATCGCCATTCGGACGCTTCGGGACGACGCCAATAAAAAAATAAAAATTATCGAAGGCCAGAAAACAATAAGCGAGGATCAGTTATTTCGGGCGAAGGAAAAAATCCAAAAAGTGACCGATGACGCCAATAAAGATATTGATGCAGTGCTTGAAAAGAAAATTCAGGAACTTTCCGTCTAATCAATGCTCATTACCCTCGCAACCATTTTGGGGATCGCGGTTTTAATTGTGGCGCACGAATGGGGACATTTTTGGGCGGCTAAAAAATTTCACCTTAAAGTAGAGGAGTTCGGTGTTGGTTTTCCACCGCGATTATTTTCCAAACGAAAGGGTGAGACGGTGTATAGTTTTAACGTATTGCCGCTGGGCGGTTTCGTGAAAATTGCGGGCGAAGGGGAGAATGAGGAAGACCTGAAACATCTTTCAGCGGAGGAGAAAAAACGTCTTTTTACGTTTCAGAAGCCGTGGAAACGGGCGGTCGTAATCGGAGCGGGCATTGCCATGAATTTTCTGCTCGGCTGGCTCATTTTAACCACCGTCTTCTTGATTGGCACGCCGCAAGGAATTGCGATTGGCGATGTGGAGAAGGGGAGTCCGGCCGAAATTGCAGGACTGAAGCAAGGAGAGGTAATTATGGGATTTGGAGAAACGGTCACGACCGCAGAAACCGCCATCGAAAATGGAGAATCACTAGCGCACGACTTCTCGCAATTCGTGGATCAGCATAAAGGACGGGAGATCCAGCTTTTCGTTGAAACAGACGGCAAGAAAGTTCTTATCCCCGTTACGCTTCGAACCATGCCCGAGCCGAACCAAGGCACGCTTGGCATCCGTTTTACGGCGATTGGTATTCCGCGACAGGGTTTTTTTGAAGCCATCCGGCGATCGTTTGAGCAGGCGGTTGTCATTGTCGTTTTGACGGTCCAGGGACTGGCGAACCTTCTTCGTGACATATTTTTTAAGGCCAGCATTCCCGAGGACGTGGTTGGACCAGTGGGCATATTCCGCTTTGCCCAGGAGACCGGAAAGATAAATCTCATCTACCTTCTCCATTTGATGAGTGTTATTTCCTTGAATCTCGCGGTCTTAAACGCCATTCCGTTCCCGGCTTTGGATGGCGGACATCTCCTTTTCATCTTTATTGAGAAGCTAAAGGGAAGTGCCATCCGTACGAAGACAAAACTCGTTATCAATACGACCGGCATCAGCCTTCTTATCCTCCTCATGCTTGTTCTTACGGTTCGTGAAGTACAGAATCTCGCCTTCTAGTAAAACGAGGCATTCATTTTAAAAGCGGGACGTTCTATAATAAGAAGGGATGACCATCTTGATCAAAGGTGCGCAGATTTTTTCTGGTGGAGAGCGACTGACTGATAGGTCCGATATTTTTATCAGCGGCGATAAAATTTCGGCCATCGGCAGTTTTTCCGCGAAAATCGCCGACAAGGTTATTGACGCCCAGGGCTGTTACGTGAGTCCGGGTTTTATCGACGTTAATACCGACTCCGACCACTATCTCTCGGTATTCTCCGATCCGCTCCAGGAGGATTTTTTGCGCCAGGGCGTGACCACAATTATCGGCGGCCAGTGCGGTTCATCGCTCGCGCCACTTATCTACGGCCGTTTGGACTCGCTCCGTAAATGGACGGATACGACGAAGATCAACGTTAACTGGCATGAAGTCGCGGAACTCCTCGCGTTTCTGGAGAAGCACCCCTTGGGGGTAAACTTTGCTACCCTTGTCGGCCACTCGACTATTCGTCGGGATATTGTCGGCGAGGAGGCGCGAAACCTGACCGCCAAAGAGGTTGACGTTTTTACCCATGTTCTCGCCAAAGCCATGCGACAGGGCGGAGCCGGACTCTCGACGGGTTTAAGTTATGTCCATAGCGCCGCCACCTCGCCATTAGAGCTTGAGGAGCTGGCTAAGATCGTCAAGAAACAGGAAGGTGTCTACACCACCCATCTACGCGACCGCGCCGGCGGCGTGGCCGAGCCAATTGATGAGGCCATCACCCTGCACCGAAATACCGGCGTAAAGACGATTATTAGCCACTTCATTCCGGTTCTTGGGGAAGAAGATCTCTACCGTTCTGGCCTCGAAAAGTTACGCAACCTCGACCCGGCCAGCGAGATGTATTTTGATCTTTCACCGTTCCCGATCCGCATACTTCCAATTTATTACTTCCTGCCGGACTGGGCGAAACAGGGCGGCTTGTCCGAGATGTATGAAAATCTGACCGATGACTGGTTGCGAAGCAAGGTGCAGAAAGAAATAACTGATATTGATCCGGAAAAAATTATCATCTCGCGCGCCGATAAAAACGATGTTTTAGTCGGACGATCGATTCGCGACTGTATGGAACTCTACGGCGTCGATGATTATAAAGAAGCTCTGATCAAAGTCATGATTGCGACCGAGCTCCGGGCCGCCGTGTTTTATGAGAGCATCAATCAGGATCTTCTGATGGAGGCGCTGACGCATCCGCGTTGTCTCATTGCCTCAAATGCCGCCAGCCTCTCGAAGACAAGCGAGATTATGTTGAAACCAGAGCGGGCACGCCGAACGTTTCCGAAATTCCTATCGCTCGTCGAGGAAAAAAGAATCATGCCGATTGAAGTGGCGATCGAACGGATTACCAAAAAACCAGCCAGTCTTTTTCAGATTGAAAAGCGAGGGGAGATTAAAGAAGGATTTTTTGCCGACGTGACTGGTTTCCGGAACGGCGAAATACTTTTTACTATCGTGAATGGTCATCTGGCATTCGAAAACCACAGTTTCGATCTGACGCCCCACGGCAAAATTCTGCGACACCGTTCTCACTATCAATGAAAGCTTTTCGGAAATCCGGACACAGTCCTGACTATGTTCTCATCACCACTTTTTTTCTCCTCGTTGTTTTTGGCCTCGTCATGCTCGCCAGCGCCTCGTCGTATCTCGGCAAGACCAGATTTGATGACGCGTACTACTATCTCAAACACCAGCTGCTCCACGGTCTTTTGATTGGTTGTATCGGATTCTTTGCGGGCTATTTTATATACTATCGCACCTATCAGAAGTGGACAGTACCCTTGCTTCTTGTGACCTTAGGACTCCTCCTTCTGGTTTTTACCAGTTTTGGCTTAGCCAGCGGTGGTGCGGAACGGTGGTTGAAGTTTGGTTCGATTAGTTTTCAGCCGGCCGAGTTAATGAAAATCACCTACATCATTTATCTTGCTGCCTGGTTGAGTAACAATAAAATGAATCGCGGTAAAAATTTCTACGAGGGGTTTATGCCTTTTCTTGTTATCTCAAGCATTATTGGCATCATCCTTATCCTTCAGCCGGCGACCTCAACCGTGGCGATTCTTTTGGGATCGGGTCTGGTCATGTATTTCTTACACGGCGCCCCGTGGAAATATATTCTTGGCGCCATACTCCTTGGTGCTTTTGGCCTCGCGCTCCTCGTTCTTACAACGCCATACCGATTTGAACGGGTTTTTGGATTTTTGAAATACTCGAGCCACGAAGAAGGAATTGGCTACCATTTAAATCAGTCATTGATTGCGATTGGTTCGGGACAGATCCTGGGTACTGGTTATGGCCAGTCGACAGCCAAGATCAAATTCTTACCAGATCCGATTGCGGACTCAATCTTTGCTGTCATTGGCCAGGAACTCGGCTTTATCGGGAGCGCCGGACTGGTTGTTGTTTTTGGATTTCTGATAGTAAAAATATTTTGGCTGGCGAAAAACTTTCGCGATAGTTTTGGACGTCTCGTTCTGATTGGCTTTGGGACGATTATCGCCGGCCAGGCCTTTATGCACATGGCGGCCATCTCCGGCGTGGTTCCTTTAACCGGCGTGCCGCTGCCCTTTATCAGCTTCGGCGGCACCGCCTTAGCTGTTTTTATGACGATGGCGGGAATCATTGCGAATATATCGAAATACTCCTAAGCTAAAGAAAATATGTTCAAGGACGTCAATTACGAAGAAGTGGTCGATGGGAAAACCGGAGCGCAGTCAGTCGCTCCGGAAAGAAAAAGTCCGGAACGGACACTGCGCGTCGTCCTGGCCGGCGGCGGCAGTGGTGGACATATCAATCCGCTTCTCGCCGTGGCTGAAGCGCTCCGCCTGAGCGCACCCAAGGCGGGAATTTCCCTCACCCTTCGCTACCTCGGACCAGAGAGCGAGTACGTGGAAATTCTAAGGGCGGCAAATATCGAGATTGATTCCTTGCTGGGCGCCAAGTGGCGGCGACATGGATTCGTCCGGAATATCTTAGACATTCCGTTTTTTTTCGTAAGTTTGTTCCAAGCACTCGTAAAACTTCTTTTTTTTATGCCCGACGTCATTTTTTCGAAGGGCGGCACCGGTTCACTGCCGGTTGTGCTCGTCGGTTGGCTATACCGCATTCCAATCGTGATCCACGAATCGGACGCCATTCCGGGAGTGAGCAATGCCATCGCCGGACGTTTCGCGCGGCGGATTGCAATTAGTTTTGATCGGGCAAAAAACTACTTCCCCCGGAAAAAAACGGCCCTGACTGGCGCCCCCCTCAATCCCGGTCTCTTTACCGATCAACTTTCCCAGAAAACGGCGAAGGATGTTTTAGGATTTGATCCCGAAGAACCGGTCATCTTTGTGATGGGCGGATCACAGGGCGCCCAACCCCTGAACGAATTTTTGATGACCAATCTCGAAGAGATGACGAAGATTGCCCAGATTATCCACCAGACCGGAACGGCTAACTTTGCCGAAGTGCAAAAACTTTCGCGCGCGGCCATGATTGAGATCTCGACCAAGGACGCGCTCCCAAAACGATACCATCCTGTTGCATTCCTCAAGACAGAAGATATGCGGAACGCCTTGACCGCCGCCGATCTCGTGATCAGTCGCGCCGGCAGCAGTTCGCTTTTTGAGATTGCGGCGTTTAAAAAACCAGCGATCGTGATTCCGCTTCCCGGATCAGCCCGGGATCATCAACGCTTGAACGCCTTTGAGTTCGCCAAGTCCGGCGGCGGAATTATCATTGAACAAACAAATCTCATGCCCGGCATTTTCATGAACCAAATTAAGGACATCTTGGGAAATGCGGCCACGCTTGAGACAATGTCAAAGACATCCGCTTCATTTTACATTCCGAATGCCGCCCAAATTATCGCGCAGGAGATCATGAAAATTGCCGGGTATTGAGAACTCATCTCAAAAATAGCTATCGCGACAGGATACATTTTCGAGACGAGTTCTGGGCCGGAATGCCTTTTTTAGGCCTTATTTTCATGCTAAAGTAGGGGAGTGAGTGAGAAACATACAAACTCCCCCCGTGTGCGGATGGCGCCGAGTCCTACTGGTTTTTTCCACTGGGGTACAGCTCGAGCGGCTGTTTTTAACTGGCTTTTCGCCCGAGGCGAAGGCGGGATTTTTGTGGTCCGCATAGAGGATACCGATAAAGAACGATCTGACAGAAAATTTGAGCAGGATATATTTGAAGGCCTGCGCTGGCTGGGTATGCTTTGGGACGAGGGCCCGGTTAGCCCGGACACTTTGGAGAATAAAGAGGTTGGAAACTACGGGCCGTATCGCCAGAGTGAACGCACAGAAATCTATAAAGAATATCTGGAAAAACTGCTTGAGGATAAGAAGGTGTACTACTGCTACTGTACGAAAGAAGAACTCGCCGCCGAACGAGAAGGCATGATTGCGAGCGGCACCGTGCCGAAGTACAGCGGCCACTGCCGCAATCTGGAACATCCGCCGAAGGACAGAGAGCCGCAGGTTGTCCGTCTTAAAGCACCAGAGGCCATTATTGAATTTAAAGACATCATTCGCGGTACGATTTCCTTTGACGCATCGCTCTTAGGCGATTTTCCTATTGCGAGGAATACGAATGATGTCCTTTTTCATTTTGCCGTAGTGGTTGACGACCATCTTATGAAAATAACACATGTCATTCGCGGCGAGGATCACATCTCAAACACACCAAAACATATTCTCATTCTTCGAGCCCTTGGTTTTGACGAACCACTCTACGCCCATGTGCCACTGGTTCTGGGTCAGAATCGCGAAAAACTTTCTAAAAGATATCTGACCTCGTCTCTGCTTGAGTATCGAGATAAGGGATATCTGCCCGAGGCTCTTGTGAACTTCGTGGCTTTTCTTGGCTGGCATCCAAAGGACGACGCGGAAGTTCTTACACCGCAGGAAATTATCGAACGATTTGATCTGAAGCGTGTGCAAAAGGGCGGGGCGATTTTTAACGAAGAAAAACTACTGTGGCTCAACACCCAGCACATTCGTCGCCTCACGCCCGAGGATTTGGAACGGCGTCTTCGTATATATCTAGCCGAGCACCGCGGCGGTCTTCTCCATATTCCCGATGAAACATTCAGCCAGCTCGTGCTTCTTGAACAACCCCGCATGAAAACACTTCACGATTTTTTTGAATCAACCGAATTTTTTTTCAAACCCGAGAACTACGCAGGCGCACTCCTTATTCCGAAAGATCAAAACAAAGACGATACGCTCACTATTCTTCGCGAGTTGAAAACCGTTATGAGTGAACTGCCGGAGTCGCTCGATCGTACGGTCATCGCCTCAAAAATTGCGCCGCTTATCGATCAGTGGGGG
>ERZ1292623.5441-Hain-H51-01um-R1-5441-length-10161-cov-6_pt1 | contig 10161 bp, 10 predicted proteins | sample MGYA00564398_ERZ1292623 | MGnify/ENA primary metagenome ERZ1292623 (study PRJEB36523, sample SAMEA6512633) | groundwater metagenome | collected 2019-01-07 | study: AquaDiva: Metagenomics assemblies of 32 groundwater samples
CATATAAACTTTTTTAATCCAGAGTGAACAGGAAAGCCTTTTAAATATTACAGTTTGTGATATATCTTGTCGCAAAACGTGCCATCACGCAATACGACAAAAAAACACCATAGCCATGTCAAAATACGATATCTTAACCAGTGTTGCAGAAAAAGTAAAAGCCCTTGACAATGAAGTCAAGCTAAAAATTCTTGCCCTGCTGGTAGAGGAAGGCTCGAAATCAATTACAGATATTTCAAAGGAGCTTGGGATTAATTTCTCGACAACGCACAAATATCTCGAACAGCTTGAAGCTGTCGGGCTTGTGTCTTCAAAGCAGGTTTCAGAAAATAGGCTGAAACGGCAGTTCACGATAAAAGATTTCAGCATAGATTTGAGCCCAAAAGGATTGTCTGAGCTTGTCAGCGGAAAAGCTGCGCAGGACATGAAGGGTGGGCTAAAAGTCCTAAATGAAAATGGCCAGCTTGTTGATTTCGATGAAAAACTATTCTCGCAGAAGTATTTGAAAAGGGGCATGCCTAGAAGCACGATTGTTTCTGCAATAACTTCTACGCTCGAGCAGGCATACGATGGAATAACTATTCTTGAACTGAGAAGGGCTTTCAAATCTGTCCTCGAAAAAAAGGTTGAGAATATTGGCGATGTTTTCAAACAGATTGCCGATGCAGAAAAGCATGAACGTACGTACACGCATCTTTTGCAAACAGTTCATCCTGAAGCGCTGGAAATGCATGCAACTGGTGATATTTTCATACAAAATCTTGGAATGCCAAAGCTGTTGAACTTTATTCATGACTTGCATGGCATAGCACAGCACGGAGTTACTGGAAAACGACCAGGAAATGCGCGGGAGTTTTTTGCGCAAATAATTTTTGCCATTAAAGAGGTTTCAAAATACACTATGCGCTATCAATCGCTCGATACATTTAATTATCTTATCGCGCCATTTGCAGAGCAGGACATGCCAAAATTTTTAGAAGAATTAAAAAAATTCTTGAGCGATGCTGAAGAATTAGACAGAGAAATATTTTTATGTTTGGATATTGGCCAGCCAGAATTTATCGCACACCTGCCCGTGGCATATGTGACTGAATCAAAACATGGTGAAAAAACAGAAACTTATGAAAAATATCACGCTATCGCTGATAATATAATTCAGAGCATAATAAACATAGTATTGAAGGAAAAATACAAAAACATAATCTTAATTATAAAAAACTGGGATAAAACACCACAGTTAAAGCAACTGCCAGCCGGAACATATATTGCTAACATGGCAGACAAATGGCAGCATCCAACAGCAAGTTTTGCTGGCTTTACTAGATTTGATTCTACGTGGAAAAAATGGTTTGGAACTAACCGAGTCGGCGAAGTGCAGGAAATAGTAATCAATCTTCCTAAAATAGCAAATAATTCTTCATCTCCGCAGGATTTCATAGCAAAAACAGCTAAACTAATAGACGCCTGCCACAACTTATTGCTATTCATGGCAGAACTAAATGCCGGTGAGTTTTTGCGGAATTATAACTGTACCTTTCCTTCTTCACAAAGGGAGCGCTGGAATTATCTGCACCTCGAAGACTGCTCATATTCAATAGGCATCGCAGGCCTTGCTGAAACAATAGAATTACTACATAAGAAATATAAAAATGTTGACTTATCATCTATTGCAGCAGACATATACAAGCACTTTAATGAAACAAAAAAAAGATTCCAAATACGAGTTAATTTAAAGCAAAGTAGATCAAGAGCGATTAGCGCGAGATTGTCAAGGTTTTCTGGCATGCCAATAAAATATAACTATGCGCTGCCAAAAAACCAATTGCAGGAAATTCAGAAGCTTTTCCCTGGCGGGCATGTAGAGTTTTTAACACTGCCGGAATTAGATAAATTAAATGGAAAGTTTTATTTTGCCAGACTAATTTAAAATCAAACGCCTAAGTGCTGCAGATCTTTATAAATTTGGAAATTCATATTGCCCTGCCTCAAGGCGAGCAAACAAGTTTTAGCTACGCTAGCTATATCTGGCTGCAAGCCTTCATAGCTTAGCCTATTAATCAAGTAATTCGCCATGCCTAACGATATTAATCCTTTTGACAGGTCTTTTACGTGCGGGCTTGGCAAGCTATAACTTCTTTGGTTTGCTTCAAACTTTGGCACATCTGGCCAAGGAACTCTGAATCGTCCAGTTGTGACTAATTCTTCCAGTAATTCTGCATGCAATTTCATTATTTTGGAATCTATTCTTGGCGCGGTCTGTATTGCAGCACTCTGCCAGCCCAAATCATATTCTATTCTTCCCAAAAATGCATCATCTGCTGTTGCACCTGGATTTCGTGCAGTCCAGTCAGTCAGCAATGGCGCGCCATGACCTTGATCAAATACAACGGGGAACGAGTGCAAAACTCTTTCTTTATCCCCATCTATTATTGTAACTGGCTTGCCATTTATCAAATCAGTAAAGTTTGCAGGGTGTGCATCTGCAAGGCACCAAGTGGCTTGCGCATCTCCGCGCACTTTCAGCAAATAATCTATTGCTTCAATTTCCAAACCAGCAAACTCATCTTTTTGTTCTGAAGTTAATTTTGACGAACTTCCGATTTCGCCCAGCATCCTGCAGCGAATCAATTCAAGCCCGCGCGCAACATACATCGGATTTTCACGGTGGTTTTGTTTTGTTGCGTATTGCGCCATGAACTCATACAAGCTCAGCAATCGCAACGGATTTTCAGGCGAATCATGCTCAAGCAAACTCATAAAATCTCCTGATGGCCCATTAATCATGCCAAGCCAAAGAGAAACAGGCGAATACATTACAGTAGCACTCCAGCCAGCTTCTCCGCGCGCGTTCAAAAATTTAACATGCTGTAAATTGTGATCTATTGAATACGGTTTTCCGAATTTGATGCGTATTTGCTGTTTTGACGGGCTTGCTGCTGGAGCTAATACGTATGGCGTTTTAGCAGTGCCTTTGCCAGCACCAAAAGATATTTCTGCATCATCTGGCGCGAATCGCTTTGCAATACCTTTTGCGCGCGCTTCAAAATCCGCATCGCTCAGCACACCACCAACTATTTCCTCGAGAATTCTCTGATCCTGTTCAGTATGCGCTGCATCTTCAACAGCCAGGCGCTTTCTAGTAAGCAAGGCCTGCGAATCTATGAGTGTTCTAAATCGCTCTAAGTTCATGCTAGGCGCATTCGGAGAGTATTTAAAAAACTTACTACTACGCAATAAAGTCGAATTTGCTAAAACTACTGACTGAAAATCGGTAAAACTAACAATCAAAACACAGATAGCTTTAAAAATCACACCAATATTGCCCATTGAGAGCAAACATATGGCAATTAATCCAGAAGACCTGTATCGCTATACCATCACGGTTCCAGGAATACGACCGCGGCTCGTTGCACCCCTAAAATCGCATTTCGAAGAATTAGCCAAAACATACACTTACGTTAAGCACAAGGTACGCGTTCAAAATGCAGGCGGAATGCCGCGCGGACGAAAACAGATTTGTTTTTCTGTAGACGCGCCTTTCGATAATAGAAACGACGCGCTCCAACTACGGAACGATTTTTTCAACTATTTAGCCGAACGACGCATCGGCAATATGCGATTCATAGTTGCTGAAAATCCGCGATTGCTAGAAGGATTGATGGGCTATTTAACTACGAGATTAAATAGTAGTAATATTCCTTTTGATTTATTGCGGATACGCTACATACCTGTAAAAATAATAGCTGCGCTTAGGAGTGGCAAGCGAACTGGGCTGGTAGATACAAAATTATATAGTTTAAAATCACAAACCTATCAGCCAGCCATACCACTCTCACAACTTGCAAGCGAAGTGCGCAGAATCCATAGCACTCAAGCAGATCTTAGCAAGATAGTAGAAGTGCAAGCATTGTATGGTATTAAGGAAGTTGCTGAAGCAGGACCATGGGTGGATGGCTGGGGTAATTATGTATTATTTTCGCAGTCCAGGCTCCCTCACGCAGAACGAGCAACAGGAATGCCACCAACAACTGGCGCACCATATGATCCGCCAGCACCTAGCAAATCAGATCATGCGACACCACAAAATCCTAATGGCTCGCCACCAACACTAGCATTGCTACTAGAAGCAGTATTGTCTGTGCCACAAAACTAATTGCGCACGACTTTTTTTAGTAAATCACCAGTCCGCATTTTATGCAAACCAAGTCGCCAGTTGAGTGGTCTGTTACCATTTTTGTCCCGCTGCATGATGGGCAGGCCTCGGCTCCCCAATTTCTCTTCTGGCTCTGCATTTGCATCTCATTCATTGATTTCATTTAGCACCCCCACTAATTTGCGATAAAATGTAGCAGTCCATATTAAAATATCTTTCTTCGCGATACGTAATATTTAAAAATGAGATACGTCACAATTCATGACAGCTTGATTAAAATTTTTGAAACACTACTTCGTTTTCAGCAGATTTGCGACATCGTCGGACAGGCAGTAATCAATGCAGTATGTCGGGCAGATTCTGCCGTCCTGTGCCATCGCACTTTCTATCTGGCAGGCATTTGTGCAGGTTTTTGCTGACCCCTGCGGGCAGGCATCTTCTTTGTAAGGCTTCATAGGGTAAAAAACACCTCTGCAGTTTATTCCGCCGACATCATTTTTGCATATTGTTGTTGATGAGCCTGTTACGCCCGTGAAATCTTTCACTTGGATGCCCATGAAACTTCCGAAAACGAGCAGAATGTTTATTCCGACAAAAGCTATGACTAATGCGCTTACAATCATTCCAAACTTCTCGGCCATGGTTTATTCACTGATTGCGGGAATTTAAACTTTGTGTTAGCTTAGAATTGTTGTTTGAAATAATACACTAGTATTTTAAAACTTTACAAACCAAATTCAGCATGCCAATCGAAGATATAATACGCCGCTGCGGCCCACAGACATTCTCTGACTTGCAGAGGCGCGGTATTGCTGAAAGTGGCCAAATTCCTAATGTGCGCATATCTATTGGTGCCAGGCATGGCAGAAAATACCAATTAAGCGACTTGCTGCCGACTATCCGCGCACAAAGAGTATTTTATGCACCTGGCCAGGAAATTGAACTCGGGCTGAGAATAGGGCGCGACACTCTTTTGGCTTTACGTGCAGAGATTCCGCTAGGTGAAAAAGCAGACAAGTATGTGCAAGGCATAAGATATGCAACTACGGGATTATTGCGCAATAGGCTCACAGGCTTAGACCTAACGCTTACAGTGGCTTGCCTGCATGCCACAGATGCAAATTATTTCGCAGATTTAAGCAGGCTTGCCTGCAAGCGTAACAGGCTTTATGTATTATTGGAGAAAAACAGCTTTGTCGCTGGCAAAAACTCTGAACGGCACTGGACAGGCTTAGGGCTATATGTGCTTGCGCGCATGAGCGAGAACATCTGGCAATCCGAACACATGGCTGAGGCGGATAGAATTTATTCGCAACTCGCAGGGCGGGAAACGATAAGGCGCAGTGAGCTTACTAATATTGCCGGCTGGCCAGAAGGAAGCGGAGATGCTTATGTCGAACTTGCCAGAAAAGCCCACAGGCCTCCGAAATTCTACTTAATGGGCTCAAAGTGGCAGGCCCTGCTCAGAGTAGTATAGCACAGTTTTAAAAAGCAAAAATACGTAATGAGATAAATATATTAATGCGCATCGTTGCTGAGCGCACATAATTTAAAAAACACAATATTTAATTACTACGCAATTGATTAAAAACCATGATAAGATATTTAATATTAGATTTGGATGGCACTTTATATAAAAAAAGAAGCGTGGTTGAATATTATTTAAAACAATTTGCTAAGGCTAAAAATTTAAATTTTACAAAAATTCATAAAAAATTTACTCGGGCATACGTGGTCGCAAAAGAAAAAACTTACAAAAATACTAATATTTTTTGGTCGCAAGTGCATGAACTTTTTTTGCATAGCATAAACTCTGATCAGAAGGAATTTTTAGATGCGCTTGCTGAAGAAGCAAAGTTGAACCTCGTTCATTCTATTCGCCCCAGAAAATATTTAATTGATCTTTTAAAACGTGCCAAGGATAGTGGCATAGCAATAGTAATATTTACAGGTAGCAATAATATGTACGATGTTATAAAACTTAGCGAATCAGAAGCAGAATATAATGCATTATTGGCGCTTAAGAAAAAACAAATTGAAGTATTAGGACTTTCTGAATATGTGGATAAATTAATCCTCGCAAATAAATACGGCGGATTTAAACCGCAAAAATTTGTATTTGAAAAATTACTACAAGATTTGAATGCCTGCGCTGACGAATGCATTATGATTGGAGATACATACAACGATATTGGGGCTACGCAAGTTGGAATTTTTTCCATATTAATTGGAAATAATGATACTAAAGAATTTAGACCGAATTTAATTGCCAGAACGTTCAAAGAGATTACAAATATAATCGATTTTGAACGATGTATTCTAAAACGCTCTGATTGATCAGTAAAAGAGTTTAGTTTTTAAACCAAAATAATAATAAACTAATATGTTAATAGGCATCGTAGGCAAGCCCAACGTAGGCAAGTCCACCTTCTTCAAAGCTGCAACTCTCGCCGAAGCAGAGATAGCAAATTATCCTTTTACTACAATCGAGCCGAATGAGGGCATCGGCTTTGTAAGGGTGGACTGCGCTGAAAAATTCTTCAAAGTCAAGTGCAATCCTCGCCAGGGTTTCTGCATTGATGGCCAGCGTTTCGTTCCTGCAAAATTAATTGATGTCGCAGGATTAGTTCCTGGTGCGCATGAAGGCAAAGGGCTTGGAAACAAATTTCTTTCTGACTTAGTGCAGGCAGACGTTTTAATTCATGTGGTTGACGCATCTGGCTCAACAGATGAAAATGGCAAAGTTGTTGCCATGGGAAGCTATGACCCGTGCAATGATATCAAATTCATCGAAACAGAACTTGATAGTTGGTTCTGCAATATGCTGAAAGAAAACTGGAGCAAATTTGTCCGCCATGCATTAACTTCCGCTCCTGACCGCGCCCTGCATGAACAATTCTCGGGGTTTAAAATAACTCTCGAACAGGTTGTAAAAGCCCTGAAGAAAACAAAGCTCGAGGGGAAAAAATTATCTGACTGGACTGCTGAAAATACTTTCGCATTTGCTTCCGCAGTAAGATTAATGTCGAAACCTACAATAATTGCGGCAAACAAAATAGATCTGCCTTCCGCAAAAACAAATATTGAAAAATTAAAAAAGAATTTCCCAGATTACCTAGTTGTGCCATGCTCTGCCGAATCTGAATTAGCACTGCGGGAAGCGGCAAGGAATGGTTTGATAAAATATATTCCTGGCGACAAGCACTTTGATATTTTGAAAAAAGATTCTCTAAATGAAAAACAAAAGAAGGGGCTGGAGCTCATTAAGGCAAAAATTCTTGATGTTTGGGGAAACACTGGCGTACAAAATTGTCTGAACGCGGCTGTCTTTGACTTTTTGCATTACATTACGATTTTCCCAGGCGGCGTTTCAAAATTGACTGACGCGCATGGCAATGTCCTGCCAGATGCTTTCCTGCTTCCGCCAAAGTCAACTGCATTTGACTTTGCTGCGCGGATTCACACAGATCTGGCCAGGGATTTTGTTGCTGCGATTGATGTTAAAACCAAGAGAAAGATCGGACGAGATGCGGAATTAAAAAACCTCGATGTTGTTGAGATAATGACCAAATAACAAAAACTTACTGATGCAAGTTTTAGAATTGTGATTGCGCAAGAGCCCACAATAACAAAAACTCGCTGCTTGCGAGTCCAGAGAAAAATTACACAGTAATTTTTCTTGGCCAAGAAAAATCCTACGGTATTTTTCTTTGGTTTTGAATTGCGGTCGCGCGGGGTTTCAACGAAAATGCCTCGCATTTTTGAGATGATGGAAAATCCCTGCGGATTTTTCACATAAACCAGCACGACCACAATAAGCGAATAAAGCTTAAAAACCCACTATTTAACTCAAAATCATGGGAAGAGTAAGAACAGGCTTTGTAAAAAGGCAGGGCGAAGAGCTATTGCAGGCCCACAGAGCTTCATTTACAACAAAATTCGAAGACAATAAAAAGAATATGATAGAATTCGTAGAAGTCCCGACAAAAAAATTAAGGAATTTAATCGCCGGGTATCTCACCAAAAAGCTAAAATACGCAGAATGATTCTAAATCAGCGACTACTATGGCAGAAAACTACAGCATCTACGTTGGCGGAAAGCCCTTGATGAATTATGTAACTGCGCTGGTGATGCAATTCACTGCAAAATATTCAGGCAAGGTTGCTGTAAAAAGCAGGGGAAAATTCATTTCGCGGGCAGTTGATGTTGTTGAAGTTGCAAGAAATAAATTCCTGAAAGACAAAATTATTGTTGAAAGCATTTCAATCGGCTCAGAAGATTTTACTAATGAGGCAGGCAAGCCTGTAAAAGTTTCTACTATTGAAATAGTGCTGGCAAAGAAGTAAAAACTTTCCAAAAGCTATTTAAGATTTCTCAAAAAGCACATAGTAATGTGCGGAATAATTTCATATATCGGGCCACGTGACGCTACAGAGATTGTCGTAAGCGGATTGAAAAAACTTGAATATAGAGGATATGATTCTTTCGGATTTGTTATCAAAAATAACTCTGATTTCAAAATCGCTAAGAAAGTTGGCAGAGTCAGTGAAGCAACTGCAGAAGGATTAGGCCTGCCGAAGTCAAACCTTGCAGTCGGCCACACCCGCTGGGCAACCCACGGCGGAGTTACAGAAGCAAATGCGCACCCTCACGTTTCAAACAACGGGAAAATTGTTGTAGTTCACAACGGAATAATTGAAAATTATCAGGAGCAGAAAAAGTTTTTGGAATCGCAGGGTTTCAAATTCTATTCGCAGACTGATACAGAAATAATACCAAACACGATTGAATATCACATGCGGAAATATGATTTTACTGAGGCATGCAAGCACTCGCTGAGCCATCTTCAAGGGCAGTACGCGCTTGTGGTGATGTACAAAGACGAAAACAAGCTCATTGCGGTACGAAAAGAAGCTCCGCTTGTGCTAGGAATCGGCGAGGGAGAATTTTTTGTGGCTTCTGACGTGCCAGCGTTCATAGATTACACCAAAAAAGTTATTTTCCTGAATGAAATGGATATGGCTATAATCCACAATGGCGTAAAGGTTTTCAACTTAATAAAAAATTCTTTTGTCGACAGAGATATAACAAATATTGACTGGGACGCAGAGCAGGCCAAGAAAGGAAACTTCGAACATTTTTTCATGAAAGAGGTTTCTGAGCAGGCCAGCGCAATAGAGCGCGTTGTTGGACTTGATAAACAAATAATTTCTGAAATCGCGGAAGACATCAACAAGGCAAAGGGAATTTATCTTGTGGCATGCGGGACAGCATCATTTGCCTGCATGCAGGCATCGTATTTATTTTCCAAAATTGCCAGAAAACACGTTAATATTTGCATCGCTTCTGAATTTCCGCACTTCAAGCACTTTCTCACGCAGGACAGCCTGATAATTACAGTTTCGCAGTCAGGAGAGACCGCTGATGTTCTTGATGCCATGCGCGCTGCGAAAACAGCAGGCTCAAACATAATATCGATAACTAATGTGATGGGCTCAACAGCCATGCGCGAATCACACAAATCCATACTGCAGAGAGCCGGCCCAGAAATCTGCGTGCTTTCCACTAAATCTTACACTACTCAGCTAGCCATTTTTACTCTTCTAGCCTACGAACTTGCAGGAAAATTGGATGAGGGCAGAGAAAAATTAAAAGAAGTCGTAAGATATATTTACTATCTTACATCTGAAAATACAAGAAAATTCACGCAGGAAATTGCAAAAAACCTGCGGTATGCGCAGCATATATACTTAATCGGCAAGGGCCCGCAATACCCAACTGCACTTGAAGCGGCGCTGAAAATAAAAGAAGTATCTTACGTCCATGCAGAAGGCTACGCTGGCGGCGAGCTCAAGCACGGAAATATCGCGCTCATAGAATACGGCACGCCGTGTATTGTATTTACATCAAACGAAACAGAAAAAGAAATCATCAGCAATGCCATGGAGCTTAAGGCGCGCGGCGGTTACATAATCGGGGTCGGCCCGAACAACAATCCCGCGTTTGA
>ERZ1292623.5442-Hain-H51-01um-R1-5442-length-10160-cov-3_pt1 | contig 10160 bp, 11 predicted proteins | sample MGYA00564398_ERZ1292623 | MGnify/ENA primary metagenome ERZ1292623 (study PRJEB36523, sample SAMEA6512633) | groundwater metagenome | collected 2019-01-07 | study: AquaDiva: Metagenomics assemblies of 32 groundwater samples
TGGACATCTGAATTATTGTCAGCTTCAATATCAACTGCCATAACTTTTACATCTTCATCACCTTCTCCAACATCCTCACTCGAGTATGTTCCTGAAGCAGTTATGGTAATCGCACCAGCTCCGCCAGTCAAAGCGGAAGCGCTTCCACCTGTTGTAGAACCGTCGCACTTTGCGCCAGTTGTTGAACTGTACATATAGCCAGGCATACAACCAGGAACAGAAGATGTTGAACCAGCGCATGGTTCACCTGTAGTTGTGCTAAATCCAGAACTTGATGCGCAACCTGCTGGATAAGATCCTGAACCTCCACCTGCAGTATTGCCCATCCAAACAGCTCTAGACAAAGGACCAAATACTCCATCAGCTACCAATCCTGAATTAGATTGGAAAGCCATAACAGCAGCTTTGGTTATTGGACCGAAGCTACCATCTGCAGTAATGCCCAATGCTGACTGAAGACATTGAACTTCAGCGCCACTAGAACCTACCCTCAATGTAGTAGTGATAGAGCAAGCAGCTGAAGCTGTTGTCGCAAACATTGCGAAAGCAAAAGCAAGAGCAAGACCAGCAACAATCACAACACCAAGAAGGTATTTTGATTTTATACTTAATAAATTACTCATAAATTTTTTCTAATTTTCTACGCCATTAATTAGTTTCGACAAAACTAAAAGCGTATTTTTCCTATCGTTTTTTCTTATCCGCAAATTAATTAATTAATAATTATCCCAATTTCGATTTGTCAAAATCGAGAATCCCGATTTTAAAGTCGGGGCTAATAATGTAGCAGATAATGAAAACGATCAGATAACTTTAAACTTCAACCTAGAACCCATAAGGCCCTCGGTTGAAAACATCAAAAACCGAAACAAACACGACTATTCAGTTTTCAATGACCTTGCCATCTATTTTCCTTCAGGATTTTTTCGACGAAATCATGAATGAAAATAAATACAATTTGTTACGAATATAAACCACACTAAGTGCAATTCATAAACACAACAACATCATTATAATATATCGCCACAAGATAGAGCAATATATTATGTGGATAACTCGTTTTTTTACGAATTTTAGGTATCTTTCTATTAAACCTTTCCACAATCCGAGTATTACATATTTTTAGACAGAAAGCAAGGATTCAGAGATAAAATATTTACTCCAGCGCTTCTCTCCTGTTTTATAAAGGACATGATCTTTCACCATCGATATCAATTCTCTCTGTAGCGTCTTTTCACTACAAGAAAGAAGCGCTTCTACTGGAACAAAAAGTCCTTTAGATTTATTTTTTATGTCTGTTATCGTGTAACCATTCTTGTTACTTGTCCTTAAGATTCTTATTATTTCTTCTCGTCTTTTTTGTTTTAAAATATCAAAATTATAGATACTTACTTTATTGCTAATAGTTGATTTCTTTAAAAGACTTGAAGTTTTTTCAGCCAAAGCTTTCATTAAAGTACTTCCTTTTTGGACACCTACTGTTGTGCTTATTTGCTGTGTCCTTAATAAATTTTTATGTCCAATAAAACTTTTTTGGTCATCAAGCAATGACTGATCCTCGATTTGGTTTTCAACATCTCCAGAGGAATTGTCCAAAAAACCTTCAAACCATAGTGTTTTTGTACGATCAGTTTCCTGAATAGAAAGTTTTAGATTAACAAATTCTTTTTTAAGAACATCGCAATTCATTTGTGAAATTAAATTCAAAGCAGAAGAAATTTCTAAAAAGGACACGATTTCATTGATTTTACTAGTAATTTGGATTGGTGAAGTGTGCGCTCCTGATACGATTTCTACCCCCAATGTCCTTAACTTATTTCTAAGTGGTTCATCAATATTTATAATGTCCGTTACCATATACAATCCTGTTACAAGCTTATTTGATCTACTGTAAAAAATTGGAGAAGGTATGTCCTTTATAGTTAGATTAAGGTCATGTTTTGAGTCCTTTTCATTATTATTGTCTTTTAACATATGTCCATTATACATAAAGGACACAAAAAGTCAAGAGGGGTAATGTAAAAGACATTTACCTTTTTATCCTAATTAATAAAGAAGAATATTATTATAAACCCATCTAATATCTTTTGCCCATAATTAAAGAGAGGAAAATATTTTTTTGTGCTAAAATACTGTCATGGCAAGAAATGATAATGGAAAGAAAAAGGAAGTAAAAGAAAATAATAAAGAAAATTCTTTAGGATTAAAAACTCAAACAAAACACGGAATACTAGCAATAGTCTTTTTTGTTTTTGCGCTAATTTTCTTAATGTCTGCATTTAATATGGCGGGAATGGCGGGTAAATTTATTTATGAAAAACTTCATTATCTACTCGGTGTTGGTTACATCCTTCTCCCGGTTCTTTTACTTCTACTCGGATTTTCATATATGAAAAGCGAAGCCCCAGACATTGGACCTCGAAGCGCAGTAAGTGGGATAATGTTCCTGCTTTCAGGTTTGGGCATCATAGATATCGTTTCCGGAGAAAATTCTGGAGGACTTTTAGGAGAAGTTTTATCTACACCTCTTGTTGCCCTTTTTGATAAATACGCCAGCACTATTTTTCTTGGTGCAATGCTGGTGATTTCAATTCTGGTAATATTTGACATGAAATTTAATCTGATGCCGTTTTTGAAAAAAGTTTGGGGAGTTATCGCAAGAAAAAAAGAAGAACCAATTTCTAAGTTGAATATAGAAGAAATTAAAGAAATAGAAAAATCTATACCTCAAAAAGAAGAGCGGGGGGAAATTGGAGAAAAAATAAAAAACGCTTTAGGAGTTGGAAAAAATAAGGAAGAAAATGATGAGGAAGAGATTCTGATTAAAAAAAGAAAAGTAAACTTTTCTAATTATACTCCTCCCTCACTCTCACTCCTTGAAGAAGATCATGGCAGACCAAACACCGGTGATATCAAAGCCAATGCGAATATAATAAAACGCACATTGGCAAATTTTGGCATCGAAGTAGAGATGGATGAAATTACCGTAGGTCCAACTGTTACCCGTTATGCGCTTAAACCAGCCGAAGGTGTAAAACTTTCACGTATTGTAGGACTCCAAAATGATTTAGCATTATCACTTGCGGCACATCCAATCAGAATAGAAGCCCCTATCCCCGGTAAATCATTGGTGGGGATCGAAATTCCAAATAAAGCAAAATCGATAGTTGGTCTAGCGACCCTACTCGCTGACGAAAAATTTCAGAACTCTGCTAAACCTCTAACCACTGCGCTAGGTCGGAGTATCTCTGGGAAAGCTATCTTTGGCAACTTGGCAAAAATGCCACATTGTTTGGTTGCTGGTACGACTGGCTCTGGAAAATCAGTAACCATCCACTCAATGATTACCTCCCTTCTTTATAGAAACGGACCAGATGATCTAAAGTTTATAATGATAGACCCAAAACGTGTCGAGTTAACTCTTTATAATAAAATCCCGCATTTACTTACTCCAGTAATAACTGATGCAAAAAAAACTATCCTGGCTTTAAAATGGACAGCAAAAGAAATGGATCGCCGTTATGATATTTTGGAAGCAGAATCTGTACGAGACATAGAATCATATCATAGTAATGTCTTTGGCAAGAAACAAACTAAAACCAATAGTAATGGTGAGAAAGTAGAGATTGATGCTGAGAGAATGCCCTATATAATTATTATAATAGATGAATTGGCGGATATTATGAGTTCTTACCCCAGAGAATTGGAATCCGCCATCGTACGTTTGGCGCAAATGTCCAGAGCAGTTGGCATTCATTTGATACTTTCCACCCAACGCCCGGAAGTAAACATCATTACTGGCCTAATCAAGGCAAATATTCCGGCAAGGGTTGCCTTGAAGGTCTCTTCACAGATAGACTCCCGCACGATTCTCGACGCTGGTGGAGCAGAAAAGCTCTTGGGAGCTGGAGATATGCTCTATTCATCGGGCGATGCCCAACCAGAAAGACTCCAGAGCGCATTCATATCAGAAGCCGAAGTTAAAAAAGTTGTAAAATATTTGGGCGATACATATAGAGACGAAGTAACTGAAGAGATAGCATTAAGCACAGGATCTATATCAGCAGATAAAAGTATTTTCGAAAGCACCCTAGATGACGAGAATGAAGATGACGATGAATTATATGAAGATGCTCGTGTGTGTGTGATAGAAGCAGGACGTGCATCTACTTCTTATTTGCAAAGAAAATTAAAATTAGGATACGCTAGGGCTGCCCGTCTCATGGATAAACTTGAAGAACGAGGAGTTATCGGTCCGGGAGATGGTGCCAAACCGAGAGAAGTACTTGAGAAAATTATGCGCAATGAAGCTGGAGATAATGTGCTTTAGCTGATCACATATTTTACTTCAAAAAATGAAAACAAATGCGAAACAAATATTACAGATAGCGAGTTTTGTTGTTTTTTTTATTTTCATTATTGTTTATGTTCTCTTCCGCTCTCGAGATCTGATTTTAGGAGTTAAAATAAAAGATGTAAATATAATAAATGGAGAAAAAATAACAGAAAGTATTGTCGAGGTCGCCGGAAATACAAAAAGGGCGACAAAATTAATCCTAAATGGAAGAGAAATTTCTATAGATCAGTCTGGAAATTGGAGCGAGACAATAGCTCTACTCGTAGGGTATAATGTTATAACCATAAAAGCCGAAGATAAATTTGGTTATATGGATGAAAAAAATTATAAGATAATGCATTAGTCGAAAAAATTGTTGCAGGCATACTTTTTAGAAAGCCTTTCGCAGGCCGACGGGCCGAGAAGTTCGCTGGCGTAGCAACGCCAGATAGATTGCTTTATAAAAAGTTATGCCAAGAAAAATTTTTTCGACTAAATAAATTTATGTTAAAGAAAAAAACGAAAGAAAAAGAAGATAAGACAGTGGGCATGGCGGCGCTTGAAGATACTTTGAGATCTATTCAAACTAAATTTGGAGAAGGATCAATTATGAAATTCGGTGATTCACCGAAAGTTGATATTAACGTTGTGCCAACAGGATCTATCGGACTTGATATGGCGCTTGGAGTTGGTGGAATACCGCGCGGAAGAATAATAGAAATATTTGGTCCTGAATCTTCTGGAAAAACCACTCTTTCTCTCCATATCGTCGCCGAAGCGCAGAAGAAGGGCGGAATCTGCGCCTACATTGATGCCGAACATGCCATGGATCCTGAATACACAAAAAAACTCGGCGTTGACGTGAACAATCTGCTCATCTCTCAACCAGATAATGGAGAACAGGCGCTCGAAATTGTGGAAAGTTTGGTTCGAACTGGGAAAATTGATGTCATTGTCGTGGATTCCGTGGCAGCGCTCACTCCAAAAGACGAAATCGAGGGCGACATGGGGGCGTATCATGTAGGCAAACAAGCGCGATTGATGTCGCAGGCGCTTCGCAAGCTTACCGCAATAGTAGCAAGGAGTAAGACTGTTGTTATTTTTATAAATCAAATCCGTATGCAAATAGGCGTTATGTTCGGTAACCCAGAAACAACTCCCGGAGGCAAGGCGCTCAAATTCTATACTTCGATGCGCCTAGACATCCGCAAAATAGCGCAGATTAAAAAGGGTGAAGAAGTTGTCGGAAGTCGCACAAGAGTAAAAGTGGTAAAAAATAAAGTTTCGGCGCCATTTAAACAAACTGAATTTGACATCATCTATGGTGAAGGAATATCAAAAGAAGGCGAACTCATGGCACTCGGTGAAAAATATAAAGTCATCGAAAAAAGTGGAAATTCATACTTCTTTATGCCAGCTGGTGAAAAATCCGAAAAAATAAAACTCGGCGTGGGCTATGATGCAACACGCAAATTCCTAAAAGAAGACCAGAAGCTTGGAAATGAAATCTTAAAAGAAATTCGCTTACACTTTAAAGATGAAAGCTAGATTATTCATAAAAAAAGGGATCAATCCATACAACAGTCCCATCTAATTTTTTTCTAAAATTTCTTAGTAAAGTAAGTCCGAGCACCATCTTAGATGCAGAGAGATCTATATTAATATTTTCCCAAAGGGGATCTTTGTTGTATCTTTTTTCCAAAACATATTCTAAAGTTGCTTTTTTAAGATCATTTATTTTTCCCTGATCCAATAAAGATTCGATACTCCCTTCATCTTTTTCAAAGCGAGTACAAGATACCTGCCCAGACGCAAATAAAAATGTTTGCATCTCAACTCGCAACCTTGCAAGCTCATTCTTTAAATCCAACGCCAATGATTGGGTTTGTAACATTTCATTAATATAAGGTTGATACATGTTTAATTGACGGCCACGAGATAAAACATGCGTCTTTATGGCATACTTTTCTTTATCTATCTTGAGAACATAAAAGTTTGATTGTGCACCTTTTGTTTGCCACTGCAACACTCTTCCATTTCCTAAATCAATTTCTCGCTTATCAAAAGCTGCCCCATTACCCTCAATTTCAGAAAGAAACAACCCTCTATCAATCGCCTTTAAAATACCCGGATTGTCTGCGATGAATTTTTGTCCTTCAGGGGATATTAAAATACCTGCTTTAACTACCTTTTCAACATTATCTAAGTAAGCAAAATCTCTAGAGGTGAGAAGCTGATTGCCAAAACGATCTTTGTTGGTATTTCCTTCTTGTTTGAAATGTCTCACTGACGCACTTGCTGACGCACTTAGGTCTCGTATAATTTCTTTTGGTAAAAATCTTTCATTCATCCTTGAATTATACATCAAAAAATGTTTTTCAATAAATTTGCTAAAAAACAATTTTCTGTTAGTATACTCGCATGTCTCAATTAGATTATAGTGAAATTCGGGAGAAAAAAATAATCATCCATGATGATGAGCCGTGCGAGGTGGTAGAGAGTCATGTCGCTCGCACCCAACAGAGAAAACCACAAAACCAAGTAAAATTGCGAAGTTTAATTTCTGGCAAGGTCTTCCCTGCCACTTTCCATGTCTCCGATTCTGCTCTTGAAGCGGACATTTTGAAGCGTGAAGTTACATTTCTATATCACAATCGTGGTGAGTACTGGTTCTGCGACCCCAATAATAAAGCAAACAGATTTAAACTAGATGAAAATTTGATGGGAGAAACTGCAAAATTTTTAAAACAGAATGGCAATGCAATCGCCCTAGTGTGGGAAAATGATGATGAGGAAACAATCATTAAAGTAACCTTGCCGATAAAAATGGAATTCAAGGTAGTCGAAGCTCCACCAGCTGTACGTGGAGACACTTCTAAGGGAGGAAATAAAATCATTACACTCGAGAATGGCGCAATTCTGAATGCTCCAATGTTCATCGCCGAAGGCGATACTATAAGAGTCAACACTGAAACGGGTGAATATGTAGAAAGAGTCTAAACCTCGTACGAGCTTTGTAGAAAAAGAGGCTACGGAGGCTGACGAGCCGAGTCTTGAGAAATTTTTCAGCAAAAAAATATTCGGACTCTTTTTACACAAAGCTCGTGTGGGGTTTACTTGACCACAAATGGCAATAAACCAAGAAATCGAGCATGCTTTACGGCGCTAGCCAGCTGACGCTGGTTCTTTGCAGTTACGCCGGTACGCTTGCGATTAATTATTTTACCATTCGGATTTAAAAATCGTTTTAAGATATCAATATCTTTGTAATCAATGTATTTTATATTATTTGCTGAAAAGTAATCTTGTTTCATCCTGTTAAATTTAAAAAGGAATATCTTCGGGATTAATATCTTCTTCGGGATACTCTATCGAATCGACTTCCCCAGAACTACTTGAATCCTTCGACACATTTTGACCCCCCACAGATCCTGCATTGCCAGACCCCTTCGGACCAAACTGTGTGCGATCCGCAATAACTTCAGTGCGGTATTTTTTTTCTCCACTTGTTTTGTCTTCCCAGCTCCTAGTCTGCATCCTACCCTCCACCAACACTGAACTACCCTTTTTCATGTATTGCGCTACGGTTTCTGCTTGACGACCGAAGACCACAACATTATGGTAGTCTGCTGCTTCTTGGCGCGCTCCATTCTTGTCTTTCCAAACACGATTGGTCGCCACAGAAAATGAGCAAACCTTTATTCCAGAAGGCAGAGATTTAAGCTCTGGGGCACGAGTTAAATTTCCTATTAATATTACTTTATTCAGATACATAATTTTATTTTTTGAATTAAATATTTTTATTATTTACACCGCAACCATTGCGTCTATTTCTTTATCAATCTCTTCTTTGTTTATCGGAACAGCTATTTCATTTTCTGAGCTTTTGCGCATAGTTGGTCTCTTGTACTCACCTCTGATGAATCTTTTTGAAGCAATTGTATTTTCTTTAACTGTTTTTAATATTAGAAATCTGATAATACTTGAAGAAAGATCCAGTTTGACTTTTAGTTTTAGAACTTTGTCCGAATCCATTATAAATTTCACCCAACCAAAATACGCTGAGCTGAATTTATTACGAATATTTGACACCGTTTTCTGCATCGAATAAGCAAGTTGGGTCATTTTGGGAATTTCATCTGTTATGATCTCGCCTTCGAAAGAAGAAACAAGTTCCTTTATATCTCCGTAACTCACTGATAAATCCTCTTCTTTAATACTAGGAATCAAAAGATATCCCAGCTCATAGATGCGGGAGTTTAGATCTTCCTTGGATGTTGATGTATCATTCTGAACTTCTGACATCTGTTCATACTAACAAAAACACCTCAAAAAGTAAAGACTCGTCTCGCATTTGATACAATAGCTTGCGCCACCTCTTCCTCTGGTAAATTTTTGATTTCAGCAATTTTTTTTACAATTTCTTTGACATAACTTGGTTCATTACGTGTCCCCCTGTATGGCACAGGTGCTAGATACGGGGAATCTGTATCGTTTAATATCATATTAAGTGGTATATTTTTAATCAACTCTTCGTAATTACAGTTTCTGCCATTTTTCCTAGGAGGATAAGTTATCGCTCCAGTAAAAGAAATCAAAAAACCTATAGAAATAAAATTTTTAGCATCTTCAATGCTCCCTTCAAAAAAATGAATCACCCCACTCACTTTTGCATGTTTTTTTAAAATTTGGAAAACATCCTGATATGAGTTCCTGTTTCTATCTTCGTAGTTATTTCTAATATGAAGCATTAACGGTTTCCCAACTTCATTTGCAAGTTCTATTTGTTCAATAAAAGCTTTCTTCTGTTTTTCAACAAATTCTTCATCACACCTAAAATAGTCAAGCCCACATTCACCTATCCCCACAACTTTTGGATCTTTTAATAGTTCCCGATATTTTTCTTTATTAAAAATTTCCCCCCGTGAAGTAAATCCGTCCTCCTCTCCTTGTCCACCCGAGGTCTTGGTAAAAGATGCCCCAAACTCTTCCTTGTCATGATAAGAAGCGCCAGTATGTATTGGATGAAGTCCCACTATTGCATACACACCTTCTTTATATTCATTTGCCATCTCTACTGCTTTTTGTGAAGTATCCATCTGCGTACCAACATTTATTATCCAAGTATCATTTTCAAGTGTACGTCTAATAACCTGATCTCGATCTTCGTCAAAAGCCTTAAAATTAATATGAGAATGTATATCGATATATTTTGGTTGCATAATTTAAATACTACAAATACATAGGACTAACCTATGTATTATATTGAAGACAATCATCGACCATATTCTTTAAATACTCTTCTTTGGATTTATAATTTTCTTTATAATTTGGGAAATGTTTAAGATTTGTAATAATAAAATTATTATTAAGATATTCCCCGATACTTGAATATTTATAGGAAAATATAAAGTTTTTTAAAGATTGAAAATTTTTCGGCCCATTTTCTTTCCAGTTTTTATCTATTAGTTTTGCTGGATTCAAATGTATATAAGAATAAATATATCTTAAATATTCATCCGTATTAAGATGTTGTGATTTAAATGTTCCCTGAAATAAAGATCCACTTCTTTCATTCTTGTTATTGAAATACATTGCGTAGCCAGTTTGCAATTTTTGCATATATTTTTCTATTCCATTTTTCACCAATGGGGTAATCAGTATATGAAAGTGGTTGGGCATCAGACAAAAAGCACCAATAGCTACTATCGGATTCTCCATTTTATGAACAATGAGTTCTTCTTAGGTTTTGGTTTTTAACAGATCACGCACGATAATATTTTTACTGGTATTTGAAATTTTCAACAATAATGAAATTTCATGT
>ERZ1292623.4460-Hain-H51-01um-R1-4460-length-11459-cov-7_pt2 | contig 10159 bp, 12 predicted proteins | sample MGYA00564398_ERZ1292623 | MGnify/ENA primary metagenome ERZ1292623 (study PRJEB36523, sample SAMEA6512633) | groundwater metagenome | collected 2019-01-07 | study: AquaDiva: Metagenomics assemblies of 32 groundwater samples
CCGAGGGCGGGGGGCACGCGCCCGCCGGGAAAGAGCTGTTAGCAGTGCGAGATCGATGTGGTACACCAGTCCTTGCAATGCTGGCACTGCAAGAGGACGATGTCGTCACGGAGACCGAGCCAGAACTCGGCCTTGCCCTCACCGGTGGTGTGGGCCTCGAGATCGCTGTCAAGGAACTCGAACTCCACGAGGCCGCCGTCGAAAACCTGGTTCACATGATCGTCGACAACCTCGAAACCGAGGAACGTCCTTCCCGTTCCTGCATCGCTGAGTTGTACGTCACGGACTTTGACGGTTTTCCCGCCGACGGTGAAACCGTCGGGCGGAGTAACCGTAACCTGCACGTTCGTAACCACGTTTTGATCCTCCAATGCAGCACCGCTGCTGGTGCAATCCTAAGAGAGAGAGAGAGTTTATTGTCAATCTGTCTGGATTTGCTATGATGAATCATGCCTGATATTACTCGCGAAGACGTCGAACACATCGCCAAGTTGGCGAGGATCAAATTAACTGAAGAAGAAAAAACCAAGCTCACGGGGGAGCTTGGTTCGATTTTGACATATGTGAGCAAACTCAATGAGATTGACACGACCGGCGTGGAGCCGACGGCGCAGGTGACGGGATTGGAGAATGTTTTTCGCAGTGATCAAGCTGCTCCATGGTATGAGGGGAATCCTCATGATCTTGTCGAAGCGGCGCCGGAGCACGATGGTCAGTATGTGAAAGTAAAAGGAGTCATGGAAGGGAAATAGTAATGACGAATGAATAATGATGAATGTCGAAACGCTGACAATTAAGAAAGCACGAGAAATTCTGGCGAAGAAAGAAATTTCGCCAGAGGAATTGACACAGGCGTTTTTGAAGCGCGCGCATGAAGAGAACCCAAGGCTCAATGCATATCTTTCGATTTTTGAAAACGCTCCCGGAGGAATTCCCTGCGCAGTCAAAGACCTCATCATGGTGGAAGGCGAAAAGTGCACCGCCGGATCAAAGATTCTTGAAAACTATGTTGCCAGCTACGACGCGACGGTGGTGAAAAAACTCCGCGCGCAAGGTGTGAGTATTTTGGGCAAGACCAACCTTGATGATTCCGCCATGGGTACGACCGGCGAAAACTCCGCCTTTGGGCCCACGCTCAATCCCTATGATCACACGCGCGTTGCCGGGGGATCATCCAGTGGTTCGGTGGCGGTGGTGGCCGCGGGGATGGCGCTCTTTGCGCTTGGATCGGAGACGGGAGGGTCGGCGCGTTTGCCAGCGTCATGGACAGGTACGGTCGGCTTCAAGCCGACCTACGGTCGCATCTCGCGCCACGGCCTCATCCCAATGGCTTCGAGTCTCGATCAAGTTGCGCCGATTACGAAGACCGTCGAAGATGCCGCGCTGGTCATGAATATGATCGCCGGACATGACGCTTTAGATTCAACAACATCTCAACTCGCAGTACCTGACTATTCCAGAGCGCTGGATGAAGACATCAAAGGCCTGCGCGTCGCCGTGCCAAAAGAATATTTTGCAAAAGGACTTGATTCGCAAGTAGAAGCTGCTATTAAAAAGGCAATCACACAGCTTGAAGCGCTTGGGGCGCATGTCAGCGAAGTTAGTCTTCCCATGACCGACTATGCGCTCGCCACCTACTATATCATCGTGCCCGCGGAGGTGTCGGCCAACCTTGCCCGGCTGGACGGGATTCGATATGGCTACGCTTCTCAGGGGGATAATTTACTCGAAGTCTACGAGAAATCCAGAAGCGAAGGCTTTGGCAAAGAAGTTCAGCGTCGCATTATGATCGGGACGTACACGCTTTCGGCGGGGTACTATGACGCCTACTATAAAAAAGCGCAGCAAGTGCGTACGCTGATCTGCCGCGATTTTGACCGCGTATTCAAAGACCATGACGTCATCGTCGGCCCGACATCACCCGTTATGGCGCCCAAGCTGGGAGAGTTCAAAGATCCGTTGCAGTTTTATCTCGCGGACGTCTTTACGGTGCAGGCGAACCTCGCCGGATTGTGCGGTATATCGGTTCCGTGCGGATTTGGCGAGATCGACGGCGTGAAACTTCCGATCGGACTGCAGATCATGGGAAACAAATTCGAGGAGGCGAAAATCTTGCAGGTTGCGCACGCATACGAATCCCGTTAGAATAGAGCTATGGATTTTTTCAACTCAGTCAAAGATTTCGTCACCTCGGTTAATTACACGGGCTGGCAGGGCAATATTAAGATCATTTTTGCTGTCTTCACGTTTATCATGCTTGGCTTTGCGGTATATAGTTACATTAAGGCCCATCTTCTTATTCAGAGCCACCACGCCCATGATAAGGGACATGGTGGACATGGAGAGCAGCACGCGGGAGAACACGCGGGCGATGTCGTATCCCATGATGCGGCGCCGGCATACCAGAACTACTCCGAGCATTGGGAGAACATCCTTCGCTACGCAAACTCGATCCGTGACTCCGAGTGGAAACTCGCGATTATCGAAGCCGACAAGTTGGTGGACGGGGTTCTTCAGGAGCGTGGATTTCCCGGAGAGACGATGGGAGAGCGGCTGATGCTCATGGCGCCGAATCAGCTTGCGTCACTCCAGGACCTTTGGGATGCTCACAAACTGCGCAACTTGCTCGTCCACGAAATGAATTATCATATGAAGCATGAGCAGGCGTTGGCCGCGATCCGCGCTTTTGAGCGCGTCCTGCGTGAGCTTGGGGCCATCGCTTGACCCATGGAGCGGTTTCTCCATCCTTCTCGAGTCCTGCTCATCATCGTCATCGGATTCCTCGCCATCGTGGTAGTACGTACCGCTCACGATCCGCAATCTCCGCCGCCTGCGCCATCATCTCATCCCATCATCACGCGTCTCGAAGAATTTCGCGACGACTTCATTGCCGTGCTTAGTCGAATGATGCCGGAGCCTCATGCCGGGTTTGTCGCGGGAGTTCTGGTTGGAGCCAAGTCCTCGCTTTCGGCGTCAATCAAACAGGACTTTAAGCTTACGGGCACGAGCCACATCATTGCTGTCTCGGGCTACAATATCAGCATCATCGCCATCTATGTCATGGCCGCGCTGCTGTGGCTCGTGCCCAGACCGGCGGCATTTTGGATCACGATTTTGATTTTACTCGGCTTCATGCTGTTGACCGGCGCCCAAGCCTCCGTCGTTCGCGCGACGATCATGGGAATTGCAGGGCTGGTGGCACGGCGCGTGGGACGGCTCTCTTCATCCGTACACATCCTTTTACTGACCGCCGGCATCATGGTGGCGCTTGAGCCTGGGATCTTATTGGGAGACATAGGATTCCAGCTTTCATTTTTGGCGACTGCCGGATTGCTCTGGGTGTCGCCCATCCTCGAAGCGCGGCTTCCGTTCGTGCGCGTTCTGGGCGTATGGGGAGAGACTGCGTTGATGACAATCAGTGCCCAGATCATGGTCGTGCCGCTGGTAGTCTGGTATTTCAAAAGCATTTCAATCATCGCGCTTCCCGTAAACATTTTGGTATTGCCGTTCATCCCATTGCTCATGCTCCTCGGGTTTCTTACCGGAGCCATCGGCTGGATCCTGCCGCCGCTGGGGCAGCTTTTGGGCATGCTTACCGTCATGGTGAGTGGACTCATCCTGGGAATCATCCGCTTTACGGCATCGCTCTCATGGGCTTCGGTGCCGTATACTATTTCTTGGTTTGGCCTGATGGTATGGTATGCGGGTACGCTGTGGCTCCTGGTGCTCTTGAAGAAATCTCCGGAGTAGGGTATGATAGGCCCATGACCAAGGCGACTCAAGAAACCACCCTGATCCTTGCGAAACCCGATGCGCTCCAGCGAGGGCTGATCGGCGAGATTGTTCGCCGTTTTGAGATGAAAGGCTACCAGCTGGTTGCTTTAAAAATGACCAAAGCTTCTCAAGGCCATGTTCGCAAACACTATCTGCCGACGAAAGAACAGCTTGAGGGTATGGGGAACAAGACGCTCGAAAATTTTAAAAAACACGCGATCGATCCGGTGAAAGAAATGGGCAGCGCTCATCCGATGGAGATCGGGAAAATCATCAACGAGTGGAACGTTGATTTTCTTTCGTCCGGCCCCGTCGTGGCGATGGTGTTTCGCGGATTGCACGCCGTGGAGATCGGGCGCAAGATTGTCGGCAGTACGATTCCCGCCAACGCTGACATGGGGACGATCCGCGGAGACTACTCATCGGATTCACCGCTGGTTGCCAACAAAGAAAAGCGCACGATCTACAATCTTGTCCATGCATCCGGCTCCGTCGAAGAAGCGCAACGCGAAATAAAGCACTGGTTTGCTCCCAAAGAACTTCACGACTATTAAAGAAGGCGTCCTGCTCAAGGACTTCACGACGTTTCGGATCGGCGGTCCGGCGCGTTTTTTTGTGGACGTGAGCACCGTTGAAGAACTTACCGAAGCCCTTGCGTTCGCGAAACAAGAAGATGTCGCAACGCTGATTCTCGGGGGCGGAAGCAATGTGCTGATCAGCGATGAAGGCTTTGACGGCTTGGTCATCCATCCGAAGTTTTTGGGATTTGAGATCCAAGGCGAAAGCGTGCATGTCGCTTCCGGTGAGAATTGGGACAGCGTTGTGAAGCGCTGTGTAGAAGCCGGATTGTGGGGGATTGAGAATTTGTCGCTTGTGCCCGGAGATTCCGGAGGTTTTGTGATGCAAAACGTCGGCGCGTATGGCCAGCAGGCTTCGGATGTCATCGAAAGCGTCGCGGTTTACGATATTCAAAATCATCAATCATCCATCATCAATCAACAATCTTGCGGGTTCGGGTATCGCAAAAGCATTTTTAATACGACAGAAAAAGGCAGATATGTAATTTTGTCGGTAGACATCAAGCTTGCAAAAAACGGCAAGCCAAAAACCGAATATCCGGACGTGAAGAAGTATCTCGAAGAGAAAAAAATCACGAATCCTACACTTCAAGAAATGCGCGAAGTCATCATCGAGATCCGTACCCGCAAGGGCTTTGATCCGAGTACTCGCTGGAGCGCAGGTTCGTTTTTCAAGAATCCCATCCTGACGCCCGATCAATACAAGCGCGTGCGCGAAAAAGTCGCGATGAAATTCGGCGAATCGATGGCGATCCAGCTCGAAGAATTAAAAAACAAATTTACCCGCAGTTCGGGCGAGATCAAAATCCCGGCCGGGTTCCTCCTCGATCAATTGCTCCATCTCAAAGGCATGCGAATCGGGGGCGCCGAGCTTTCTGATAAGCAAGTTATCAGCATCTACAACCGTGGTAACGCGAGCGCTGTCGATGTTCTCGCGCTCTATACCGAAGTGTGCCGCTTAGTCCGCGACGCCACCGGCATCACATTGATTCCAGAGCCAGAATTTGTCGGAATCCAGGAGCCGTAAGGCGTTCCGGCGAGAAAGATTCCACGACGGCCAGTGCTTTAGCACGTTGTGAAGTTGCCGAGATTGGTCAGAGAAGAAGCAACTGCCAGCAAGGTTCACAAGGGGGAGATGCTTGATAATTTCAGGCATTGCATCTGAAGAAAGCTCCACGAGATAGTTAGTGTCGAGTTTATCGCTTCTGCCAAATTGCTCGATGTTTTTGCGTGCAATGAAGGCCTCGGGGTTCATGAAGTTGACGATGGCCAAGACGGCAAGCGCGCTGATAAAAGAAGCGAATAGCCACGTATGCTCCTGTTTGTGCAGGAGTGTTTTTATAACAAAGAGAATTAATATAATGGCAATCAAGATGATGGCGACGTGGCTGTAAAATCGCAGATTCGTGAATCCATACGCTTGCTCATAAAGCGAAAGCCGTTTGAAGGCCGAAATCATCATAATGAGGACCTGAATGACGAGCCCACTGGCGAGCCATCGGAATGATTGCGGGAGTTTTTGTTCGGGGACGGCCAATGAACGCTCCGCTCCCCAGATAAGCACGAGTGAGAGTGCCGCCGCGGCGATCAACTCAAAGAATCCTCGCCGTGCGTAGTCAGCGTACGTAAAGCCCTGGGCGGTGATATTCTGCTGGCCGCCAAAGAGATATGTGAGCTGGATGACGATGAACGTGAAGAACACGGCATTGAGAATCCCTAAGAACACCGCGATTTCCAGATCGCCGAGTCTGCGGGCTATTTGCATGCTCTTCGCGGGCGAGTCGACGACATGTACCAAGAGCCGAAGTGCTCCCAAGAAGATGCCGGTGATGATCAGGATCCGGAAGAGCATGAAGATCGTGTCGCCACTGATGATATTTATATCAATAATGCCGGTGAGATACTTTTTAAATACCAAATCGGCGGAGGAGAATAAGAGGAGAAACAAAATTACCATGGGGAGCGCCAGCAGAATGCCTCGAAGAACCGAACCAAGCGACTTATGTTCTTTCAACGCGGTCCGTGAAGCGAAGAGATCGCCGACTCCCTCAAACGCGGAGGCAACCGTCCGAAGGGGGAGCACGATGCCAGTCTTGAGATATTCAAGGACGGTAAAGCGGGGGAGTCTGCCTCCCAAGGCATGGTCCACGAGCACGAGAAACAAGAAAATCGTCACGCAGATATTCAAAAACGTCAAAAATTCAGCCGCGCGTATGGCGACCATACTTGAAAAAAACAAAATCAAAACAGCGTAGGGCCACGCAGAACGGATGAGGTCGGGCTTGAATTTTCTCAGTAAGAGCGCAATCACCGCCAACATCGCGAGACAAAAAATCGGAAACGAGATACCGGGTACATAGCCGAAAAAAAGCTTATCAAAAAAAATACCAAGGCCGAGTGCAAGCGCAGCAATGGCAGGTATTTTCCAGAGTGGTGATGAATTTTCCATGAAGGTTAGGAAATAGTAGGACGCAGAAATTGCGATTCAAGTTCCGATTTGTCGGGCCGGGGAGAATCGGACTCCCGCTGCAAGACCCCCAGCCTCGCGTACTACCATTATACGACGGCCCGAATATATTCTAAGTTTTTGCGAGCGTTTTAATGCAAGAGGTGCAGATCTGGATGCGAGAGCCGTCGATTTTGGCCCATTGTAAATTTGGGTATTTTTTATACCGATTGACGGGATTGTAGTGGCCACGCAAAAGCTTGCGTTTATTCGCCATCATTGGCTTCTTGCCGCATTTAGGACATCGGGTTGCCATTGGACTTTCATAGTACCAGGAATTGTGCTAGATTACAAGCCATGCCTATCCTCGAAGTAGCCTTCGTTGCCATAGCGTTTCTCTATTCCGTCATTATCCACGAAATCTCCCACGGCCTCATGGCCCAAAGCATGGGCGATACGACGGCGCGCGATGCGGGGCGCTTGACCCTCAATCCCATCAAGCACCTAGATCTTTTCGGTTCGATCCTGTTGCCGTTGATGCTTCTGGTGATCCAGTCGCCGTTTCTTTTTGGGTATGCCAAGCCGGTGCCCTATAATCCGCTCAATCTATCCGACCAAAAATACGGGCCCGCGAAAGTTGCGATTGCCGGACCGCTCTCAAACATCATTCTTGCGGTGTTATTTGGCCTGGTACTGCGTTTTTTGCCTGATTCAGTCGGGCCCCTGTTCCCGGCGCTCTTGTCAAAAGTAGTCTATATTAACTTGCTGTTGGCGGTTTTCAATCTGGTACCGATCCAGCCCTTGGACGGCCACTGGCTTCTTTTGACATTTTTGCCGGCAAAGTGGATTGAGGTAAAGTACTTCCTCGTTCGGTACGGGGTGTTTTTGTTCCTCTTCTTTATTATCTTCTTTTCTCACGTCCTTTCCCCCTTGATTAATTTTCTCTACTCGGTTATAGTGGGACACTGATGCCTACGTTTAACCAGCTCATGAAACATCCTCGAGCGCATCGAGGAGGAAAGACAAAATCGCCGGCATTGGCGATGAGTTTCAATACGCTCAAGAATCGTCCCGTAAGCCACTGGTCGCCGTTTAAACGGGGAGTATGCCTTTTGGTCAAAACCATGACGCCGAAGAAGCCGAACTCCGCGCTCCGCAAAGTCGCCCGCGTTCGCCTTACCAACGGCATGGAAGTCACCGCGTACATTCCCGGTGAAGGGCATAATCTCCAGGAGCACTCGGTGGTGACCGTCCGCGGCGGTCGCGTGAAGGATCTTCCCGGCGTCCAGTACCATATTGTCCGAGGACGCCTCGATACTGCCGGTATCGCCAAGCGTAAGCAGGGCCGCAGCAAGTACGGGACTAAAAATAAATAACCATGCGAAGAAAAGTAACCAATCGAAAATTAACCGAGCCGGATGTGCAGTTTAATTCCGTCCTCGTGGCCAAGATTATCAGCCAAGTGATGCGCAGCGGCAAAAAATCCATCGCCGAGCGGATCGTCTATGGCGCGCTCAAACAAGCCGAAACGCAGCTCAAAAAGCCTGCGCTTGAAGTGCTTGAGCTTGCGATCGAGAACGCCGGACCCAAAGTGGAGCTCAAGAGCCGCCGTATCGGAGGCGCCAACTATCAGGTTCCCTACGAGATTACTCCCGAGCGCAAACTGACCCTCGCGCTTCGCTGGATGATCGGCGCGGCACGCAGCGGCAAAGGCAAACCCATGGAAACCAAGCTTTTTGAAGAATTCGTGAATGCCGTCAACAATACGGGCGTGGCGGTCAAGAAAAAACTGGATATGCACCGCATGGCTGACGCGAACAAAGCCTTCGCGCATTTCGCATGGTAGACATTTACCCCCTCGAAAAAATCCGCAATATCGGGATTATTGCCCACATCGATGCCGGCAAAACCACCACAACGGAGCGGGTGCTTTTTTATACCGGGATTTCACACAAAATCGGCGAGGTGCATGAAGGCGATACCGTCATGGACTGGATGGAGCAGGAGCGCGAGCGCGGCATTACGATTACGGCCGCCGCGACGACGGCGTACTGGACTCCATCTTCCGGAGGAGACAAATTTCGTTTAAATATCATCGACACTCCCGGGCACATCGACTTTACGATTGAAGTGAAGCGCTCACTCCGCGTGCTCGATGGCGCCGTGGTGGTCTTTGACGGCGTTGCCGGCGTGGAGCCGCAATCGGAGACCAACTGGCGCTATGCCGACGAATACAATGTGCCGCGCGTCTGCTTTATTAATAAGCTCGATCGCCTGGGCGCGAGCTTTGATCGATCCTATCAATCCATCCTGGAGCGCTTGAGCCCGTATGCGGTGAAATTCCAAATCCCCGATGGGCATGAGGATCAATTCAAAGGCATTGTTGACCTCCTGACGATGGAATACATGGTATTCGAGGGAGATAAAGGCGAAAAAATCACGAGGACAAATGATATTCCAGAGTCTCTTAAAGAGCAGGTCGCCACTGAGCGTGCCAAGCTGATCGAAAAAATCGTCGAGCATGACGATGTCGCCATGGCCGAGTATCTCGATGGCAAAGAAATTTCTTTGGATCGCCTTCGCCAGATTGCCCGAAAAGCAACTATTGCCGGCTCGATCTATCCGGTATTCTGCGGCTCGGCGCTCAAGAACAAAGGCGTCCAGCTCGTTCTTGACGCGGTTGCGTACTACCTGCCTTCGCCTCTGGATATCCCGCCGACCAAGGCCGTGGATAGTAAAGGCGCTGACGTCCTGATCAATGCCGATGAAAAAATACCTTTTGCCGCGCTGGCCTTTAAAACAGCGACTGATCCCTATGTAGGTTCGCTGACCTATTTTCGCGTGTATAGCGGGACGCTTGCAACCGGCACCTATGTGTTAAATACTCGCACGGGCAACCAGGAGCGCATCAGCCGCATCTTGCGCATGCATGCCAATGAGCGCGAAGAAATCAAAGAAATCACCGCCGGCAACATCGCCGGTACCGTGGGCATGAAGGATACCAAGACCGGAGACACGTTGTGTGATCCGGAGCATCCGATGATTTTGGAAGGTATCGACGTGCCGGAGCCCGTCATCAGCCTTCGCATCGAGCCCAAGACCAAAGCCGACCAGGAAAAAATGGGCGTGGCGCTTCGGAAACTTTCCGATGAAGATCCCACGTTTCGGATTAAAGGCGATCCGGAAACGGGAGAGACCATCATTTCAGGCATGGGAGAATTGCACCTCGATATTATCGTTGACCGCATGAAGCGGGAATTTGCCGTGGAAGCCAATGTCGGCCGTCCGCAGGTTGCCTACAAAGAAACGATCAAACAGTCCGCGCAGGCCGAAGGCAAGTACATCAAGCAATCAGGCGGGC
>ERZ1292623.5443-Hain-H51-01um-R1-5443-length-10159-cov-7_pt1 | contig 10159 bp, 10 predicted proteins | sample MGYA00564398_ERZ1292623 | MGnify/ENA primary metagenome ERZ1292623 (study PRJEB36523, sample SAMEA6512633) | groundwater metagenome | collected 2019-01-07 | study: AquaDiva: Metagenomics assemblies of 32 groundwater samples
GGCTTATGCTAACGCCGTTTGCAAAAAGTCGTTGGATCATTCTTCAATAGGCACACCGTTACTCATCCGCCTTGCGGCGGAAAGCTTCGGCTCTTTGTAGGCGTATGGTTTCAGTACTATTTCACTCCCCTCACCGGGGTTATTTTCACCTTTCCCTCACGGTACTGGTTCACTATCGATCATCAAAAGTATTTAGCCTTGGACCGTAGTAGGCCCGGATTCACCACGGATAGTCTGCTCCATGGGTACTCAGGAAACAATACGAAGGTTTGATAATTTTCGCTTACGGGGCTATCACCCTCTTTGGCCGGCCTTTCCAGGGCCGTTCAGCTAACCATCAAATTTGTAACCTTCTCTGAACATACCCCACGATTCTAAAAGGGAATCGCAAGGTATGTTTAGGTGTATCATCCCTACAACCCTCCTGCCATATTAGTAAACTAACAAGACAAAAGTTTGGGCTATTCCGCTTTCGCTCGCCGCTACTGACGGAATCTATTTTATTTCTGTTCCTCTGGGTACTGAGATGTTTCACTTCCCCAGGTACACTCCCGGCTTGCGCCGAGTACTTCGAGGTAAATCGAAGTGGGTTTCCCCATTCGGAAATCTCCGGATCAAAGCCTGCTCGACGGCTCCCCGAAGCTTATCGCAGTCACGCAACGTCCTTCATCGTCTTTTGATGTCAAGGCATCCGCCATACGCCCTTATATTACACATGTGATTTCTTACAAGATTCAATTTCTCATTTTGATACTTAACTTCCCGCTATCAAATTGTCAAACAACTATCCGGAAAAAATAAAACCGCGTTCTCCGCGGTCTGAGCAACGCACCAATGCGAGGTTTTCAGCCGCTTTTCTGGAGAATGGTTATATTTCTTTTCATCAGTGGTATTAGTCTATCAGAAGCAAAAAAGGGCGTCAAGCCCTTTTTTGTACACACAAAAGCCTATATTTTACTTACTCTTGAGTATGCTTACGCCACTTCCCTAAGAGTTCGTCCGCATGATCTCTCCCACCAAGCCCAAAGGCGAGACCAACGGCTAGAGCAACAGCAACTACGATACCGATCTCAGCGATCTTGAGCACTTGCGTATCAATTTGCAGCTGATCAAGCGCGATGAGAAACGAGAAGATCAAGACTGCCCACTTGGCAACCATGGCGAGGAAGTTTGCAGAGTAGAGTCCGGCAATCTTCACCGAGCTTCGCACCGCGTGCTCGGCAAACCGAGCAACCAAGACCCCGATGATCAGGATGATAGCGGCGATGAATACATTGGGAATATATTCGACTACCTGGCTCAAAAATTCAGTAATCCGAGGCAGTTGCAGAATCTCCGTTGCAAACATGAGCGACAAGACGATGACAAACCATTTCACCAGCTCATAGAAAAATTTGCCGGTGTCGAGCTTGTATCCGCTTTGTTCCCAGATTCGCTTGAATCCTGCGCTCTCAAGTCCGCGATCAAGCTGTAAGAATTTAACGATGTGCCACGCGAGCTTGCCGGCGGCAACCGCCACTAACCATCCGATAAAAAATATGAGGATGGCTCCGACGAAACGGGGCAAGAACCCAATGACGTCAGACCAGAGCGAGGAGAATGAGGTCTGAAGAATTTCCCAACCTGTTGTAGTTTCTTCGTACATAACAACACCTCCAGTCTATAGCGCTCCCTGAGCGAGAGCATTTATGCGATTCACTGATGTTAAGTGTATCAGGTTTCTGATTAGACCAGAAACCTCGCTATCAACAGTGCCACAATGTTGGCGACCTTGATCATGGGGTTGATGGCGGGACCGGCGGTGTCTTTGTAGGGATCGCCGACGGTATCTCCCGTAACGGCCGCTTGATGCGCTGGAGATTTTTTGCCGCCGTGATTTCCCTCTTCAATATATTTTTTCGCGTTGTCCCATGCAGCACCTCCAGACGTCATCGAAAGCGCCATGAAAAGTCCTGTAACAATGACGCCAACCAGTAGACCTCCGAGCGCTTCTGCGCCTAAGAGAAAGCCAACCGCGATCGGAAAAACAATAGGGATCAGTGCCGGTATAATCATCTCTCGAATTGCGGCTTTGGTAACAATATCGACAGCGGCGGCATAGTCCGGCTTTGCTTCTCCCGTCATGATGCCTTTGATTTCCCGGAACTGGCGGCGGACTTCATCAACGATCGCTCCGCCGGCTTTGCCGACGGCCTTCATCGCCATTGCACCAAAGAGATACGGCATGAGTCCTCCAACAAGCAGTCCGATAATGACGTTCACGTCAGATAAATCAAATTTAATACTGGAACCAAGTTCCTGCGTATATGAAGTAAATAAGACAAGCGCGGCCAGACCGGCTGACCCGATCGCATAGCCCTTGGTCACGGCTTTGGTCGTGTTTCCAACGGCATCAAGGGGATCGGTATTGGCGCGGACAGATTCTGGTAACCCGGCCATCTCCGCGATACCGCCCGCGTTGTCGGTGATGGGGCCGAACGCATCAATCGCGATGACGATACCCGTCAGCGAAAGCATCGAGAGTGTGGCAAGTGCGATGCCGTAGAGTCCTGCCCAATAGTATGCGAGCCAGATGCCCGCACAAATGAATATTACAGGCCACACTGTCGAGCGCATCGCCACCGCAAGGCCGGCGATAATGTTGGTCCCATGTCCCGTCGTTGACGCCTGTGCGATATCACGCACCGGCGCGAATTTTTTGGAGGTGTAATAATCAGTAAGGAAGAAAATGAATCCCGTCACCGCAAGGCCAACCAGCAAAGCCCCAAAGCCATTGAGCATAGGAATATGCGTGCCGTCCAAAGAATTCCAATATTTCAAAATGCCGTAGAAGCCGACTACTGAAAGAACTCCCGAGACGACAAGTCCTTGGTACATCGCGCTCATAATGCCTTTCTTGAGGCGCACGAACCACGAACCAATGATCGATGCGATGATGCCGACGGCGCCAATCTCAAGCGGGAAGGCGGCAATGTTTGGCACGGTTGAGAAAAAGAGTGTGCCCAAAAGCATGACCGAGATGACCGAGATGACATAGGTCTCAAAAAGATCGGCTGCCATACCCGCAGTGTCGCCGACATTGTCACCCACGTTATCAGCGATGGTCGCGGGATTGCGAGGATCATCTTCGGGAATGCCCGCTTCGACTTTGCCAACAAGATCAGCTCCGACATCAGCGCCTTTGGTAAAGATACCTCCACCAAGACGCGCAAAGACAGAGATCAAAGAACCTCCAAAGCCAAGACCAATCAGTGACTTCACGTCACCGGTGATCCAGTAAAAAAGCGTGACTGAAAGAAGGGCGAGGCCAGCGACGAAAAATCCCGTGACGGCGCCCCCTCGGAATGCCAGATTAAACGCTTGTTTGATCCCCGACTTCGCCGCTTCCGCGACACGCACATTGGCACGCACGGCAACAAACATCCCCACATAGCCCGCGAGCATCGAGGCGAGCGCCCCCACCACAAACCCGATTGCCGTCGTGGTGTCGAGAAAAATATAAAGCGCGATCGCAACGATAATCCCCACAATCGCAACGACTCTGTTTTGTCGCTTGAGATACGCGCTCGCTCCTTCGCGGATTGCCGCGGAAATTTCCTTCATCTTCTCATCCCCTTGCGGCTTCTTGAGCACCTGCGCAATCAAGATTGCTCCGTAGGCAAGAGACGCCACAGACGCGATCAACGGATAATAGAGTATATTCATGGCTCGTACTCTAGCAAACTGTGGAATTTTTTTCCAGTCCCGGCGGCTTACTGCGCGGTGTTGGCGATGAGCGTGAGGTCAGCTTTGACATGCACTCCGGCTTTTACAACGATGTCTCGAGTATATTGCGGGTTGGTTGCCCATGGCCATGCACCATCCGCGGGAATGAAGTAGTACGTATTCGGCGAAAGCGTGACTCGATAATCGCCCTGCGCATCGGTGCGAAAACGAGCATACTCGGTATTGGTACTTCTGATTTTGACAATGACCTCTCCCACATACGGCTGAGTTGAAGCGGTAGGACCCATGGTATAGGAAATAATGACACGGCCATACGCAACTGGGGAACCGCTTGGGATTGGAGTCGGAGATACGCTTCGAGATGGATAGATGGTGTCGGGATTAATGTTGTATCCCTGCAATGACGGCACGTACGAACTTGATGGTGTTGGAGTTGCTTGCCTGCGCACCGCAACCTCGGTAGTGAGCGCAAAGTAAGCACCAACACCCAGAACCAGCAAAACTGCTACTACACCAACTGCCGCAAAACCTTTCTGTTGTAAGCTTTTCATATAGCTATTCTAGCAAATTCTTCTTTTCTTCGCCACCTTCCAACTCCACCACATTCTGTACTCTGTCCACCATCAGCGTCAATCGTTTTTCTGAATCTTCGTAGGAACTACGGGCGTTGGAGAGGTGGTTGCCGAGTTTGCGGAAATCATCGCCAAGTTTGTGCCCATCCGTCGCAATGCGTTCTAAGCGCTTCATGATGTCCTTGGTCTGCTTGGTCAGCTGGATGTCTTTGACCCAATGACGAATCGCGGATACCGAAAGACCGAAGGTATTGGGCGACACGAGCCAGACTTTTTTGTTTCGCGCATAAGTAGGAATGTCGACGTCTTTGATGTTATTAATAATCTCGTAGTACACTGTCTCTGCCGGCACATACATCAGCGCAAGATCGGTCGTGCCTTCGGACGGCAAAATATATTTGCTGGCGATCTCATCGATTTTTTTCTTCACGTCGCTGAAAAACTGCTTCTGGTAGATCGCACGGTTGGCATCCGTTTCCGCATTGACCATCTTTTCAAAATTCTCCCAATTAAATTTGGAGTCAATCGGCAAGATGAGTTCGTTGGGCAATTTCAAAATCGCATCCACCGCTTCCCCGGATTTGAAATAGTACTGTAACGCGTAGCCTTCGCGGGCAAAAAATTGCTGCAAGCTGGACTCCAGGCTTGCCTCGCCCCAGATGCCGCGAAGCTTGGGTGACTTAAAAATATCCTGGAAGCTCGACACGCCTTTCACGCTTTCATGCACTTGTTTAAGGTTTTCAGTGAGTTGCGTGAGGCCCGTCGTGAATCCCTCTACTTGTTTGTGTACTGTCTGACTTGAGCGCTCTACCGACTCGCGGGAGTCCTTGAGCTGATCAGCCACGAGTTTGACCGTATCACGAAGCGCCTGATGAGTGGCGGCCTGCATCGCATCAAGGCGCTGATTGAGCAGGAGCATGGATTGGTCTTGCGAGTTATCCTGTGATTTACGCGAGCGTAGCAAAAAAAAGGCGACCATGCCGCCACCGATAATTCCGATGAATACGTAGAAGATGGTGTTCATTTATCCTACATGCCGATCCGCTACCTTATTCGCCGCATAACTCTCCGGCTTGATGCGGGCGACGAAGCCATTGCCGGTGATCATGCCGACGATCTCGGAGATCATCGTCTTCGTGGGGCCGTTGTGTCCGATATCCAAGTGAATCTCAAAATTATACAGGCTGTCCGGTACGAGCGCGCGAAGCGCGGTGACGGCACGCTGGGCGAGATCAAGTGAAAACGTAGCCTCTTTGAGCATGCGGTCATGGTGGTTATAGGCCTTGATCGGAGGCATGCGTTTCCAAAAATATCTACCATGCTTCCCGATGCGATGAACCGTCACCACACTTACAAATTCCGCCGCGTCGCGATGCTGTTCTGAATCCGTCCCCACGACAATGGCATAGCGGCTTTGCTCGTCTTCCCGGACAAACGCCGCGACGTCGTCGATGACTTGCGAAAAATCGCGCCTGCCCTTGGAGGGACTGATAAAATACTCTTCGGAGCTATCGGAAACTAAAATGGCACTCATGGTGCCATTTTAGCAAAAAACAAACGAAATACAACTCTACATCGAGCTTGGCATACCTCCGCCCATCGTAGCGGGCTTGCCTTTTACGGAAAGCAACGCCCAGATACCGACGATCAGATCAAGCACGCCAGCAGCGGAATTCCCCAAGTTCATTCCCAGGAATGCGTCTCCCGAGAGAAACAAATTGTACAGCCCCAAGAGCAGAGCAATAATACCGATGAGGAGCGCTACGATTTTTTGCAGGCCCATCGGGAACACGAACGAACCGATCATCGCAATGATGCCGACGATCAGGTATACCATATAGCTAAGATCGCCAAACACTGAGTCGAGAACACCCAAAAGCCCAAGTAAACCGACGAGCGCTAACACAATACCGCCAACGAGATGAAAACTCTTTGGATTCATACTACAACACCTCCGTTTCTATATAAAAACTCAAAAATCACTCTTCTTCAAGTATAGAGGGGTGGAGGTTTTTTTCAATAAAAGTTGTCCACTTCGCCCATACCGCAAAAACTATTTTTTCTTTGAGCCAGCGTAACTTAACTTATAGAACTCCTTAACACGTTTAATCGCTTCCGGATCTTGAGTACGAAATGCCACCCATTGCTCCAAAAAGTCGCTGCTGGACCAAATTTTATCAATACCAACACGATACTTCACCTGTATGTTGTATTTCTTAAAAGCGTCGAGATCGCCTTTCGGCATATGAGAAGCTCCGACGCGGTTACCGCCTTTCGTATAGATATGAGGCTGAATTGCTGCAAGCGCCTGTGCGGCCGAAATATCCCCCGGAGCCTCAAAGGGCACCACGTAGTCTACGTAGCGAATACCGCTTACAATGAGTGACCGGGTTTCCAAATTCTGAAACGATGCTCCCTTCTTTGCTTTCAAAAAGAGGTCGCCATTTATAGCAACCACGAGGATATCGCCCATCTTTTTACTCTCCATAAAACAGCTGATATGCCCGGGATGAACGGGATCAAAACCTCCGCTCGTCATGACAATCTTCCCCTTGAGCTTGGAACGAAGTTTTGCAAATTCTGTGAGCGAAAGAATAGGTGCTCCGAGATGTTGTAGTTTCTTCATACTATTCAACGGTTACGGATTTAGCTAAATTCCTCGGCTTATCGACATCGCGCTTATTATAGACCGCGCAGTAGTACGCAAAGAGTTGCAGGGGAATAACAGAGAGAATCGGCGAAAGCATCTCCAGTGTCTTGGGAATGTAGATTACGTCCTTGGTGATCTTTAAAATATCCTGGTCCCCCTCCGTGGCGATCGCGAGAATAGGCCCACCGCGGGCTTTGATCTCTTCGAGATTAGAGAATGTCTTTTCGTAGACGCTGTCTTTGAGGACGATGCCAAAGGTGGGAAAGTCTTTATCGATGAGTGTGATCGGCCCATGCTTGAGCTCGCCTCCGGCAAGCCCTTCGGCATGGATATATGAAATTTCCTTGAGCTTGATCGCACCCTCAAGCGCAATAGGAAATTGGTATTTGCGCCCTGTGAAAAAGAAACTTTGGGATTTATAGTATTTTTTCGCTAACCGTTTCACATCAGGAGCAGTTTCCAGAACTTTCTTGATCAGCTCCGGCATTTTTTTAAGTTCCCGTACGATGCGCTGACCAGTGACGAGCGACATCCCGCGCTTTCGTCCAAGGTAGAGGGTTAGTAACGCGAGAGCCGCAAATTGTGAGGTGAGCGCTTTGGTAGTCGCCACCGCGAGTTCGGGGCCGGAATGTATATAGATGCCGGCATCGGTTTCTCGCGCAATCGCGGACCCAATCACATTTACAATACCCAGCGTTACGATTCCCTTCTCTTTTGCTTCTTGCAACGATACAAGCGTATCGGCAGTCTCACCGGACTGCGAGATACAGACGAATGCCGTGTGTTTATCAAGAATCGGTTTTCGATAGCGAAATTCCGAACCGGGAACAACTTCGCAAGGAATTCCCGTGTATTCTTCAAGCATGTATTTGCCGAGCAACGCAGCGTACGATGCGCTGCCGCACGCAACCAAGATGATTCGGTTAATGTCTCCCAACCGGTCCGCTACTGAATCAATGCCACCAAGTTTTGCAGTTCCATCTTTCTCGACGAGATGCCCTCGCAAGGTATTGGCAAGCGACTCCGGTTGTTCAAAGATTTCTTTGAGCATGAAGTGCTCATAGCCGCCCTTCTCCGCGGCCTCGATTCCCCACTCAAGCGTTTCTGGTTTTTTTGATAATTTTTGGCGTGCCAGGTTCGTAAACGTCACGCCGTCCGCGGTTACCACGGCGATCTCGCCGTCATTGAGATACACCACCTGCTTGGTATGCGTGAGTATCGCCGATGCATCAGAGGCGACAATCGCTTCGCCATCCCCCAACCCCACTACAATGGGTGAAGAATTTTTGACCGCAACGATCTTGCCTGGGTCTGCTTGGGCAATGACGGCAATGCCGTACGCGCCGCGAACCAGCTTGAGCGCTTTGATGACCGCATCTTCCAGACTATTCTTATAGAACTTCTCTATCAAGTGACTCAAAACTTCCGTATCAGTGTCGGACTTAAATTTGTGGCCTTCTTTGATGAGCTTAGCTTTGAGCTCGCGAAAATTTTCGATGATGCCATTGTGGACGACGAAGATATTGTCGTGGCAATCGGGATGGGGATGAGCATTGGTGGTATTTGGCACGCCATGAGTTGCCCAGCGGGTATGCGCGATGCCCCAACTACCGGTGGGCATGGATCCATTCATGAGCGCGACCAGTTCGTCTACCCGGCCAGCGTTTTTCTTGTGCATGAGTTTGTTCTCGCCGTCAGCCACGCAAATTCCGGCCGAATCATAGCCGCGATACTCCAGGCGTTTTAACCCTTCTAAAAGAAGTGGTGCCGCCTCGCGTTTTCCTACATAGCCGACAATGCCGCACATGTTCGTAAAGCGTAGATCGTAGAATGTAAAGCGTCAAGCGTTATTGCTCTGCTTCGTAATAGGCCATGACTTCTTGGCTGGCCACATCATACATGACGGCACGAGGGGGGGCCGAGGTTCCCTGATCAGAAAGTACCACGGCACGATCGGCGGGAATTCCAGCCTCACGAAGCTCCTGCAATGCCCGAAGCTCGTCAACGAGATGAAACATGATATTCTTGGTCCGCTCTCGGAGCGGCGTCTGGCTTACCAAGAATCGGGCAAAACCCTCCGCATCATCCCGAAACTTTTCAGCGTCCTGATAATTTTCAGCAAGAAACGTGACGTGTAGATACGGACCTGCGGGTTCACTCGAGACTTCACCGGTCAAAATCTCATCGCCGCGCAGTGAGTAGAATCGCGGCTCGGTATGACTGGAAAGTTGCCAGGAAAGAACTTGCGTATGAGCCGCCTGCTGTGCCTCGGATTGTAGCAGGGTCGGCTGATATACATCTTTGAGATACCATCCTCCCATCACGGCCACGAGCGCGAACATCGCCATAAGGCTGTAGCTATGGCGCGGAAGCATTGGCATGAGTGATTGATCGTCCACCTCTTGAGTATACTTCTTTTTCCCTTATTCGTGAATAATCACCCGAGTGCCGGGCTCGGCAAAATGGTAGAGCCCCTCCATATCCTTGTATGCCACGTTGATGCAGCCGTGGCTCATGGGATGGCCAAAATTGTTGTGCCAATACGCGCCATGAATGAAGTAGTTTTTATGAAAAAGCAGATTCCACTTCGTGTTCGGCAAATCATACCCCGGGCCGCGATAGCGCATCACAGGAATTTTCTTTTGAATTACAAACTCTCCTTTCGGCGTCGGTGTGAGGCGCCGGCCCGAAGAAATCAGGATATTCCGCACTTCGTCGGCACCGTAGTAAAATCGCAGTCGCTGCTCGCTTAAATCAATATCAATCCGCTTTTCGACAACCGGCGTGGCCACGGGCAACATGATTGGCGGTACATCGCTGGCCTTTGATTCAAACGTCAACGGCAGCGCCAATACCACTCCCGCCGCAATTGCAATAAAAATTCGTGAGAGCTTCATGCGGCATTTTGCTTTCTCTTCTTTTCATCGTCCGCTTGAAGTTTAAGCCATTGGTCAGCAGCGTCACCTTCTAATTCTTGATCCAGCGCTTTTTGGTGTTCTTCAAGATCGCCTACTGGAGTAAGCCTTTTTTTCTCGTCATGCCGACCATCGTTAATAATAGACTTCCCCGTAACCGGATCTATTTTTTCTCCCCCCATAGTCTCATTTTGATCATGCAAATTACTATGATGGAGCCTGGAATCATCAATATCGTCAAATCCACTAGTATCAAGTCTCGTGGGTCGATTTTTCGGAAATCTTTCCATAGTGGA
>ERZ1292623.5444-Hain-H51-01um-R1-5444-length-10159-cov-5_pt1 | contig 10159 bp, 12 predicted proteins | sample MGYA00564398_ERZ1292623 | MGnify/ENA primary metagenome ERZ1292623 (study PRJEB36523, sample SAMEA6512633) | groundwater metagenome | collected 2019-01-07 | study: AquaDiva: Metagenomics assemblies of 32 groundwater samples
TATAGTTTTTTTCGTCTATTGCCATTTCTAATTAAAAAACAATTTCCTCCAATTTCTTTATTTCATTATTCTTTTTTTCAGGATTTTTGACACTATAATGAGTTACTTTTTCTACGGAACCATTAGAATTAATGTCTACTTCTGAAAAAGTCCCATATTCTAGTTTATCCATAGGAATAATTGGTTTTAAGGTTCCAAACTCAAAAAGACCAAACCTTCCTACATTACCTGGGTTTACTATAACTGTATTTCCAAACCTTTGTACACCTTTAACTCCATTTGGATTTTTTCCTGTTGGACCTGCCTCATGTATATGTCCTGCTATAACTAATTTTGGTTCTTCACCTTTATTTTCTTTCATTTTATCAGTTAAATAGGTTTTTACAGCCGGCGTTCCAACATTTCTTCCATCATACATATCATCACATAGTTTATATGGTGGGTTATGCAATAGTACAATATTAGGATTTTTATCTTCTAATAACCACCCTAGTTTATTATGATCATATGATGTTATAAACTCACTTAAGAAACTCATATGAGGAGCATAAGCATCAGCACCCCCATAACCAAATATTGTAAGTCCATTTATATTTTGTTTTTTACCATCTATATTTTTATCTTTAAAAATTTCATCAATGTTTATTCCATCATAATTTCCTGGAACAAGATAATAAGGTAATTGGGATTTATCTAGAATTTTTCTTGATTCTGTAAATGTATTTTTCATATTAGACAAAATTTTATTTAGAAAGTATTGTTCATTTTCTGTTTCTTGTAACTCTTTATAATCTTCTTTAGTATAAGGTTTTAATACAAAATCACCTGGAATTATAAGGTGATCAAGATTTTTAGTACTTAAGAAATCTAATGCTTTTTCTAAACTTTCATAATCTTCATGTATATCTGACACAATTCCCAGTTTCATTTTTTCCCTCTAAAACATCTTTATAAGTATAATAAAATAGCAATAATTAACCCTTTATAAATCTTTCTATTTGTAGTTACTTATTAGTAGTTTCTTTATTAATTTTCCACTCACAATACTCAAGAACTGTTACAGCAGTTAGCCAATCTTTAGTATTATTTAAATTTGGATATAAAGTTAATGCTATATTTAACCCATAATCATCATTTTTATATTTATATACTGTTTGAGCCATTTCTAAATTAATCTCAGTTTCTATATTCTTTAAGAACTTTACACGTTGATTTATTAATTTAATTTGCTCTCCAAAATTATCTAAATTACTGTCTTTAGCTACTTTCTTTAAATTTCTTAAGTCTTTTAATTCTTTTTTATCTTTTTTATATCTTTCTAAATAACCCTTAATAAATGGTAAGCTACTAGCTCTTTTAAGCTTTCTAGGCATACTTATTAGATAATATTTAGATATTTATAATTTACTAATTTATAGAATAATTTAAAAACTCTATTTTCTTTAAACTAAGCCCATGATAGCCAACTTTAAAACCATAGAAATAAGTAAATTTTCAGACATAATAGGCCAAGATAATACAAAAAAACAATTATTGTCTGCCTTAATAATGCAAAGAAATGTTATAATAATTGGCCCTCCAGGAATAGGTAAAACTACTTTAGCTAAAAATGTATCTAAATTATTACCAGAAATTACAGTAAATGATTGTAATTATAATTGTCTTCCTGATTTACCTTTATGTCCTAAATGTAGATCTAGTAAAGTAAATACAAAAAAAATAAAAGGAATTCAAAGATTCATAAGAATACAAGGAAGTCCAGATTTAACAGTTGAAGATTTGATTGGAGATATTGATCCTTTAAAAGCTTTAAAATTTGGTTCTTTAAGCATAGAAGCATTTACACCTGGAAAAATTTTTAAGGCTAATAACGGTGTTCTATTCTTTGATGAGATAAATAGATGTCCTGAAAAACTACAAAATTCTTTATTGCAAGTTCTAGAAGAAAATAAAGCTACTATTGGTAGTTATGATATTGAATTACCAGCTAATTTTATTTTTATAGGTACAATGAATCCTGAAGACTTTGCAGGTACAGAAAAATTAAGTGAAGTTTTTCTTGATAGATTTGATATAATTTATATAGGTTATCCAGAAACATTAGCCATAGAAGAAGAAATTACTTTAACCAAATCTAAAATTTTAAAAGAAATAGAATTTCCAAATTCTTTATTAAAAAAATATTTATTGTTTATAAGAGTATTAAGACAAAGTAAAGACCTAGAAAGGGCTCCTTCTGTAAGAGCCTCTATCGGAGTATATGAAAGAGCTCAATCAAATGCTTTAATAAACAAAAGAAAAAAAGTAAATGAAGATGACATTAAAGATGCTTTAATATCTGTAATTGCTCATCGTATAAGGTTAAAACCAAGTGTAAAGTTTGTAATGAAAGTTGAAGATTTTATAGAAAAAGAATATAAAAATTTTATAGAAACATTTAATGAAAGGAAATTAGAAAAAGAAAGTGATTTACCCTAGTTCAAGGTTAAAAGAATTCTCTAAGATTACTGAACTAAGTGGAAAAATGGAAAGAAGTAAGGAAGAAAAATTAATGCATACTGTTCTTGAGTCTGAAGAAGCCATAAATGAAGGTAAATTAATAATGGAAAGCCTTAATCAAGGAATTTCCAGTTTTATTCCAGATCAAATCTTTGAGAACTTAGTTAAAGATTTTAAGGTAGCAAAGTCAATTTATGGAGAAAAATTATTAAGGCAATTAACAAATGAAGATGAAGATGCATTAAGTAGAAATTTAAGGCTGCCTGAATACCAAAGAATAATTAAAAAAAGAATACAAGAAAAAATAGAGAAACTTAAAGATTCTGAGCTAGTAAATAAAAGTTTTGGCTTAACTGAAAAAGGTTATGAATTAGCTGCTTTTTCTCTTTACATGGAAGAATTAGATCATTTAAATGCTAAAGGTTTAATTGGAGAAAAATTAAATGAAAGTATTTCCCATTATGGAGATAAAATTGATTTTAAAAAATTCAAAAAAGGAGATCGCTATAAAGATATATACCTAAAAAGAACATTAAGAAAAGCTATTAGAAGATCACATAAAGACATAGCCGTGGATGACCTAGAAGTTTACCAAAGACAAAGTAAAGGTAAAATTTACATTGTTTATGGACTAGATGCTTCTGGTTCAATGAAAGGAGAAAAAATAAAAATATGTAAAAAAGCAGGAATTGCTCTTGCATATAAAGCAATAAATGAATTAGATAAAGTTGGTTTGCTTGTTTTTGGTTCAGATATAGAATCTGTAATTGAACCTACTACAGACTTTAATTTACTTTTAAGAGAAATAATAAAAATTACAGCTAAAAAAGAAACAAATATTGCACTAACCATAAGAAAAGCTATAGAGATAATGCCTAGTGAAAACGTAACTAAACATTTAATTTTAGTTACAGATTCATTGCCCACTTATGGGAAAAATCCTGAGAAAGAAACTTTAGATGCTGTTTCAGAAGCTATTTATTCAGGATTAACTATTTCTGTTGTTGGTATTAATCTTGATGAGAAAGGTAAAAAATTAGCTCAAGAAATTAGTGAAATAGGCAAAGGAAAACTTTATGAAGTGAAGAAATTAGAGGAACTTGACTCAATAATAATTCAAGATTATTTATCATTAAAATGAATCTAGATATTTTAAGAAAAGAATATGAATTAAAAAGAAATAGAATTAAACAAAGATTAAATGATTTTAAGAAATTCTATGATGAACCTTATTCTTGGTTTTATAATAACGGTAAAATTGAATTAAAAAAAGTAAATTCTAATCAAAATGAAAGAATTTTTGAAGAATTATGTTTTTGCATTTTAACTGCAAACACAAGTGCAATCACAGGAGCTAAATCAATAAATTCAATTAGACATTTATTGTATAATGGAACTTTACAAGAAATTCAAAATAAATTACAAGAAATAGGTTATAGATTTCCAAATAAAAGAGCTCAGTATATAATAGAAGCAAGAACTTTTGTAAAAAATATCAATTTAAAAGAAAAATTAAATTCTCTAAACCAAGAAGAAAGACGTGATTTCATAGTAAATAACTTTAAAGGTATAGGTTATAAAGAAGCTTCTCATTTTTTAAGAAATATTGGTTATAATGATTATTGTATTTTAGATAAACATATATTAAATAGTTTACATGAATTTAATATAATAAATAATATAAAAAGACCTGTAAATAAAAAACAATATATAGAAATAGAAAATAAAATGAAAGGGTTTGCACAAGAAATAAATATTAATATTGATGAACTTGATTTATTACTTTGGTCTAGAAAATCAGGAGACATTCTAAAATAACATGGATATAGTTGCACATGCTTTATGGATTAATCTTGTATTTTTAAAGAATAGAAAAAGAGGCCTCGCAGTATTATGTGGAATTTTACCAGATATAATAGCTTTTAGTCCTGTTTTTGTTTATGTTATTTTAATGGGCATTAGAGATTGGACACAAGGTTTTAGTGTTAAAATTCTAGCAGATTATGCGAATATTTCATATAATATAACACATAGTCTATTAATTTTTCTTGTAGCATATATAATAATTTATTTAATGACTAAAAAGAAAAACATATTTTTATTTGGATGGGCATTACATATACTTATAGATATTCCTACACACGATGAAGATTTTCATCCTCCACTTTATTTATATCCTTTTAAGGGACTTATAGTAGATGGAATTCGTTGGAATCATCCTACTTTTATGATAGTAAATTATAGTGCACTATTCTTAATTTATGGATTTTTAGTATTCAAATATTTTAAGAATTATAAAAAAGTAAAGACCAAAAACATTAAAAATACTTCTTAGTTGGTTTACAATAATGATTTATCCTTTTAAGCAAATAGAGCAAGAAGTTTCAAAATTATGGAAAAAAGAAGAAAGATCTATTTATCTTAGTTTACAGCACGAAAAAAATAAAAAATTATTTTCATTTTTAGAAGGACCCCCAACAGCAAACGCCCCTCCAGGATTACATCATGTTGAAGTTAGGGTATTTAAGGATTTATTTTGCCGCTACAAATACATGCAAGGTTACACAGTTCCCAGAAAAGGTGGTTGGGATTGTCATGGCTTACCTGTAGAAGTACAAATAGAAAAAGAACTTAATTTAAATTCAAAAAAAGAAATCATAAGTTATGGCATAAATAATTTTATAAAAAAATGCCGTGATTCTGTTTTTTCTCATATTAATGAATGGAGTGACACTACTAAAAAAATGGCTTATTGGGTTGACCTAGAAAATCCTTATATTACTCTTGATAATAATTACATAGAAAGTGTATGGTGGTCTTTAAAAGAACTTTATCATAATAGTTATTTATATGAGGATTTTAAAGTAGTTCCTTATTGTCCTAGATGTCAAACTCCATTAAGCTCTCATGAATTAGCACTAGGATATGAAGACATAACAGAAAATTCAATAGTAGTTAAATTTAAACTTAAAGATCAAGAAAGATATTTACTAGCATGGACAACTACTCCATGGACTTTGCCCAGCAATTTAGCTCTTGCAATTAATCCAAATATAGATTATGCCATAGTGAAAGAAAAAAATAATGAATATGTTTTAGCTAAATCCCTTGTAAAGAAATATTTCCCTAAATCTAAATCATCTAAATCAATTAAAGGTAAAGAATTACTAAATTTAAGTTATGAGCCATTATTTGATTACTTTAAAAATCTAGATAATGCATTTAAGGTAGTAGCTGCTGATTTTGTAAGTATAGAAGAAGGTACAGGAATAGTTCATATAGCTCCTGCATTTGGTGAAGATGATTATAATGTTTGTAAAGTAAATAATATTGCTTTTGTCCAGCCTGTTAATCAAGAAGGGATTTTCACATCAGAAGTAAAAGATTTTGAGGGTAAATCTGTAAAAGATGCAGACCCTAAAATTATAGAGCATTTAAAACATAAACATTTATTATTCAAAATTGAGAAATATAAACATTCTTATCCATTTTGTTGGCGCTGTAATACACCTTTACTTTATTATGCAATGAAATCATGGTTCATTAGAGTAACTAAAGTTAAAGATAAATTAATTGAATACAATAAAAAAATAAATTGGTTTCCTAGCCATATTAAAGAAGGAAGATATGGTAAATTTCTTGAATCATTAAGAGACTGGGCTTTATCAAGATCAAGATTTTGGGGTACTCCTTTGCCAATATGGAAATGTACTTGTGGTAATGAAACAATAATTGGAAGTATTCAAGAATTACATAAAAAAGGAATAAAAGTCAAGAAAAATATTGATTTACACAGACCAGACATTGATGAAGTTAAAATAAAATGTGATAAATGCGATAAATTAATGAATAGAATTCCAGATGTTATTGATACATGGTATGATTCAGGAAGTGCTACATTTGCTCAGTTCCATTATCCATTTGAAAATAAAGATTTATTTGAATCAAGATTTCCATATGACTTTATAGCAGAAGCTCTTGATCAAACTAGAGGATGGTTCCATACATTACATGTTTTAGGAGTATTATTATTTGATAAAATTGCATATAAAAATGTAGTTGTAGCTGGTTTTATTGTAGATGAAAATAATGAAAAAATGAGTAAAAGTAAAGGTAAGATAATAATGCCTGATGAAATGTTTGATAAAGTTGGAGTGGATTCAGTAAGATTACAAATGTGTTATTCTGACATTGCAGATAATAAAAGATTTTCTGTAAATGTGGTAAATGAATCTGTTTTACCTTTCTTAAATATTTTATGGAACTGTTATCAATTTACAAAAGAAATAGAAAAATCAAAAAATAAAGATGTAAAATTATCTTTAGAAGATAAATGGATTATTTCAAGAGTAAATTCATTAATAAAAACAATTAATACAAATATTGAAATTCATAATTATAATCATTGCTATAAAGCTTTTGAAGATTTTGTGGTAGAAGATTTATCAAGAACTTATATAAAAATGATACGTGAAAGAGCATCTGATAAAGATCCTGCAGTAGGCTATTCTTTATACTATGTTTTTGATAGATTATTAAAAATATTAGCTCCATTTGCTCCTTACATTACAGAGTATATTTATCAAGATTTAATTAAAAATGAAAAATCAGTTCATTTTGAAAAATGGCCTTTACAAGATGAAATCAATGGAAGATTAGAATCATACTTTAATTCTATAAAAGAGATTGTACAATCAACATTATTCTTAAGAGAAAAAGTTCAATTAGGAATAAGATGGCCTTTACAAGAAGTTATAGTTGTAACTAAAGATGAAGCCGTGAAAAATGCTGTTATGTCTTTGGAAGAATTAATTAGAAGGCAACTAAATGTAAAAAAAATAAGAGTTCAAGAAAAAATACAAGGACTAAACTATAAAATTAAACCTGATTTTAGTAAAATTCACCCCTTATTTAAAGAGAAATCAGCAAAGATAATTGCTGCTTTTGCTACTTTAAGCCAAGAATCAATACAAAGAAAAATAAAAAATGATTTTCTTATTTTGGATTTAGAAGATGAAACAATAAAGATTCCTAGAGATTGTTTAATATATGAAATAAATTTACCTTCAAATTTAATTGAAAACAATTTTACTTATGGTACTATTTACCTTGATAAAACATTAACACCACAATTAATAGGAGAAGGTTATACGAGAGAATTAGTAAGAAAAATACAAAACTTAAGAAAACAAGCTAAACTAAAGAAAAAAGATGAAATTAATTTATATCTTAACATAGATGATGAATTTAAAGAAATGATTAAGGATTATTTAAATGAAATAGAAGAAAAAGTAAGTGCAAACAAAATAGAATTTATCATACCAAAGAAATTCAAGCATTCTTTAAAAGAAAAGATTAAAGATAAGCAAATTGAAATTTACATCTGAATTTTTGTTGTAATTATGGTTCTTTCAATATGCATTGCTACTAAAGCTATAGTATATCCTAACAATATTCCAAAAACAACATCACTAAAATAATGCGCTCTTAAATATAATCTAGAAAATAAATCCAAAACCGCAAAAGTAACAAAAATCCAGCTATCTCTAACGAATTCTAAATCTAATAAAGGTAAAGCTCCAAACATATAAGTTGCATGTCCGCTTGGAAAAGAAGCATCAGTTTCAGTTATTAAAATACTATCTGGTCTTCCTCTATTTACAATTAGTTTTAATAAATAGACTATAACAGTAACAATAGCAAAAATACCAGCATTTGTATATAACGCTCTTCTTTTCTTAGCTAAAAAATACAATAATGTAGTTATAATAAATAAACTATAACCTTTACCTATAAAACTAATTACTTTCATTAAAGTTACTATTTGTGGAACTTCTATTGCTTCCATCCAACCTAAAATTAGTTTATCTAGAAATAATAAACCAAATATAAATAATAAAATCCCTCCCGTGTAGAATAAAAACTTCCCCATAAAATTAAAATAAGACAGATGTTTAAATAGTTTTGTGTATAGGTTAAATATAATTTCTAATTTTTATTATAGTTACTATCAAGTGGTATATAAGGAAAGATTTATAAAGCTTTAAGTCTAGAGAAATGAGAGGAAAAATGAAGATAAAAGCAGAATATAAAGGAAGCACTGTATCTTGTAGTTTTGTCTACGTTCCAAGCATAATTTATGACAAAAAGGATTTAGTAGATGCCATAGATAAACTAGATTTATTGGAAATGGTTGTTGAAGCTTTTCATAGAAATAAAAGACCTACCGTTTATATTGAAAGCGAAAATAAATCAGTATCTGACTACACAACTGCAATAAATGTTAATGTCAAAATTTATAATGGTAAGGTCGCTAATTTAAAGTTAGATTATAACCCTAATGACCCTCCAGTAAAAAAATGGAAGATGAATGGTGATTTTAATAAGGGGGTTGTTGAAATACTTGAAACCTTTACAAAAGATCATAGAGATAATATAAGCAGAATATTTAATATTTATACTAGAGAAATAAAGAAATCTGAAAAAAAGAAATTAGGTAAAAGATTAGAAAATATTATATAAAAATGACAGAAGAATCATTAGAAAAAACAATCCAAAAAACAATAATTTCAGAACTAAGTGAATCAATAACAGAAGCAAATTTAAGACAAAATTTCGAATATTGTCAAGCTGCTAAAGAAAGAATAAATGAAATAAAAAATTATGGATTAAATAATTATGAATAAATCAATAATTAAACTAAAAAATGTATGGAAAATATATGGAAAAGGTTCTGCTAAAGTAGAAGCTCTAAGAGAAATTAATTTAGATATTAAAAAAGGAGAATTTGTAGCTATCATGGGGAAATCAGGATCAGGAAAATCTACTTTGTTAAACTCAATAGGTTGTTTAGATATTCCAACAGAAGGAGAAATTTATCTTGATAGTTTTAACATTTCACATTTATCAGAATCTGACTTAGCTCAAATAAGAGGTAAAAAAATTGGATTTATATTCCAACAATTTAACTTAATACAATCATTAACAGCACTAGAAAATGTAATGATGCCCATGATGTTTCAAAATATTCCTAAGAGTAAAAGAGAAGAAAGAGCAAGATATTTGTTAAATATAGTTGGTTTAAGTCATAGATTAAATCATTTACCTTCTGAATTATCTGGAGGTGAAATGCAAAGAGTAGCAATCGCACGTTCTTTAGCAAATGATCCTGAAGTTATATTAGCAGATGAACCAACAGGTAATTTAGATTCAAAAACAGGACAAGATGTAATGAAATTCCTAAATGAATTAAATGATAAAGGAAAAACAATAATTATGGTTACTCATGATGAAGATTTAGCCAAGCAACATTCTGAAATTATTTATACAATAAAGGATGGTAGAATATGAAAATAGTTAATATTTGCCAAGCATGGACTACAAGTGCGCATAATCACATTACAGATTATATTGATATTGATGGGATAGTTATTTACTTAAATAAAGAAAGCTCAAAGTATTTTGATTATACAGATGATACACATGAAAGATTTAACCTAAAGAGAGAAACTTTCAGTAGTAAATACGTAAGAATACCAGATAAGATATATAAAAAGATAATTTCTGATGTTAAAAATGTAAATAAGGTAAAAGAAAAATTCGTAAAAACTACAGGATCTTTAGTAAAAATAATTCAGGAACATTATAAAAAATGAAAAAA
>ERZ1292623.557-Hain-H51-01um-R1-557-length-39964-cov-6_pt1 | contig 10158 bp, 16 predicted proteins | sample MGYA00564398_ERZ1292623 | MGnify/ENA primary metagenome ERZ1292623 (study PRJEB36523, sample SAMEA6512633) | groundwater metagenome | collected 2019-01-07 | study: AquaDiva: Metagenomics assemblies of 32 groundwater samples
AGTCTTGCATGTAAATGCTTTCTGACCCTAGAGATTTAATCAAATATAATGCTTGACATTTTTTTGAGATTCCCTGAGAATATTTATTTGCGAAATTACATGAGCTTGATTTTCTCGAGTCTTGTAAGTCTACGCCAGAGCAACAGTTTATAGCATCTTCTATTATATAATCTGTTGATTCATCGCAAACTTCAACTAGGTTACAAGAATATTCCCTGCTGTTTATTATAATAATATCTCCATCTTGGGAAGGCCATTTTTTATTACATAAAGTGTCATCTGGAAAATAATTTGCATTTGTATTTTTGCATAAATTTCGATTAACAACATTAACAATAAATCCATCTTCATCTTTTAATCCAGAAAAATCAGTAATAATTAACCGAATCTCGTGCAATCCTATTTCAGGATAAATTAGTTTTATACTTCTTCCAGTTCCGATTAACTTGTCTTTTTCATACCATTCGAAAGAATTTTCATCCAAGTCATTATTGGGGTCATAAGATAAATAGGAGTCTAAAAGAAAATAAGAGTTTATTGGAACACTAACATCTCTACCTAGACTTGCTATAGGTTTATTTTTTTTAATCCCATTATTTTCATTTTTAACTATTTCCAGATTTATATTAAAATTTTTGTTCTTGAATGAATTGCTTGCTACCAGATTTAAAATTACACTTCCTTGATTCCTAGGATTGCATGTTAAAAGATTATTATTTAGATTACAGTCAATTAACTCTGAATTGAAGGTATTTTTGTTACCTGAAAATTTAATAATAACATCTTCATTACTTAATATATTGCTATTAAGATCTAATAAAAATTGTTTGTTGATATCTATGTTCATTTTAGGAATGTATTTTATTGAAGGAGATTTTATCAAAATAGTTGGATCATTACTAGAGGTATAATTTATTGATAGACATAATCCATTATTTGAACAAACACCATTGTTATTACACCCGCATAAAGCACAATTATTTGCTAAAACTCCGTTATTGCAATATTTTGGCTTCCTTACAGAGCAAGAATTATGATTTGTTCCGTCTATGCAGTTTCGTTGATCATTTTTTGGTTTAGTTAAACAAGCTCCGTTAACGCAAGTTTGCTCAGTAGAACAACTAGTTATAGTACCCCATTCTAAACAAGAATCTTGATCATAATTCCCACATATTCTATAACCAATACCAGAACATTCATTCGCATTAATAGGAGAACATTCATTTGTGCATGTGCTTAAAGTAATTATACTTACAGTATTTGAATAACTTGAACTACCGGCTGAATTATATGATCTTATTCTATATTCGTATGTTGTACTCTCTTGTAATCCTGAATCTATATAACTATTAACGTTTGCCGCTACTGTTGCTATTTGTTTATAACCACCAATTGCATCTGCCGTTACTATTTTAATTGGAAGTATTGAATCTACTGCTCTTTCTATCTTAAATCCTTGTTCGTTGTTTGAATTATCTTGCCAATTTAACCTTATTGAATTTGATGATGGATTAGCTTGTAAATTACTCGGAACACTTGGAATTGTAACTTGAACAATACAAGTTCCTTCTTTACAGACTTGATCCGCATTACAATTATATACAGCACTCCATTCTAAACATGAGTCAGAATCATAATCCCCACATATTTCATAAGTAAAATCTCCTATGCATCTTCTGCTTCCGGAAGAAACACATGAGTCTGAATCAACAGAGCAGGATGCTGCGAAAGAAGTTATTTTAGGTTCTTCATCAAAAAATGAATTATATACTACAAAAACGAGAACTAGGAGTATGAAAGCTATCACCAACTTTTTCATGTTTAAAAAATGGGATTTATGATTTAAATAATTATTGTTTATTGCTTAGATTAAGGATGTTTGTCTGAATTTCCCCAGCATTAGCATCTAAAGCGTTAAGTTGCGTCTCTAGTTCCAATATTATCTTCTCAACTTCTACTATTTGTTTACTTAGTAGTTCGGTTGTTTCTTCCAAAGATTTTTCTACAAGTATGTCATTACCGACTGCAACTAAGAATTCATTATTATTAATTAATTTTGCTTTTGTGAAAATATTTAATCCTAGTGGAACATAAATCTCGGTATTTAATTTAACTTTATTTAATTTTTCAAGACTGTCTTTTAAACTTTTGATCTCGTTAAGTTGAGTCTGAATTGAAATAATTTGTTGCTGAATCTGAGAAATTTGATTTACTAGTAATTGTAGTTCTAGATAATTCTTTTGGATATCTTGGTTATTTTTTTCCTTTGCCATTCGTTTTTTCTTTTACTTCTTTCTCTACTTTAGCTCTTGGAGAAGTAACTTTTAATCTAGCTTTTTTCATTGCTTCCCTGACTTCTGATGTAGGCGCCCCTTTTTTGATATCCAAAACTTGTTCTGTAAGTTCTAAATGAATTAAATTAGATCTTCTTCTTTTTAAGTTTCCATCTATTAAAACATAATTCTCATTAAGTTGATCTACTATAATCCCATATCTCCCGGCTTCCTTTCCGGATAATTTTACAATTACCCTTCCAATCATTTTCTTGTCCTCTTAATAATTTCAAGCTTTGCACAATTGTGGCACAAATTTCCACCGAAAATCCTTTTAGGATGTTTACTTGATTTTGATAAATTTCTTATCTTACTAGAAATTCCCCTTGCAAGACCATGAAGTGTTGCCCCACAATTAGCGCAAGTCCCTGTTTTTGGTTTTCTTACTTTGTAAAGTATTTTATTTCTATTACCTGGAGTTTTGACATAAACTCTTCTTAAAGTTCTTGATCTTTTACCCGGTTGTGGCATTTTAATGCACCTTCAATACTTTTCTTAATATTATACTAAATAAAAGAGAAGATATAAAATATATCCAGAACCATGTTAATCCAAATGCTATCTTTCCTAGAGGGTTATAAGCTTCTCTGACTAATAAAAAGATTACCCCAAAAGGAATTATTGTATAAAAGACAACTTTAAACGATTCTTTCATTAAAGGAGCATTTTTTTGCATTAATTCTTTTTGTTTCTCAAGCATTTTGTTGGGATCGCCTTTTAATAACTTCATTTCCTCTTGAAGTCTTTTCATATCGTCTTTTGTTTCTTTAATCAATTTTTGATTTGTTAAATATTTATAACATAATGTTGAAATTATTCCTAAAAAAAGTGAGATCAATAATAAACTAAATACAGGATTCCAATTAGCAAAAACTTGCAAAAATGTTATTGCTCCTGTTGTTATACTTTCGAAAGCCATTTAACTCCCCCCCATCATTTTTCTTAAAGCAGGGTGTATATCCATCATATTTTGTTGTGCAATATCCTCATATAATTTGTAAATTATCATTACACTTAACAGTATTCCTGTTCCCCTAGATAATGCGCCAAGTAAGTCTGCTGTCGAGGCTAAAAATCCAACTGCTATAGCCCCCATTATTGTTAAGGGCATTATATACCTGTTTAAAAGTGTTTCTAATACTCTTTCATCTTTTCTAAATCCAGGGATTTGTAAACCTGAAGCTAATATTTGTTTTGCCTGAGACTTTGCATCCATTCCAGAAGTCTGAACCCAAAATATTGAAAAAATTACTGCCCCCATAATCATAAATGCTGCATATGACATTGCGTGAGCAATCTGTATTAAAGAAAATCCTCCAGTAATTAAATTTTCTAATAAATTCGGAGGGAAGATCCAAACAACTAATCCTGAAGCAGGCTGATTTCCTACAAATGTTCCTAAAAATGGCTTACCCCACCGTTCAAGCAAACTAGCCCATAGCTGTACATTAGCAAGCAAAGCAGATACTAATATAACTGGAATATTACTTGTATAAATAAATTTTAAAGGCCATCTCATTCCGTAACCACGAACCATTCCAAAAGATAATGGAATTTCAACTTTCATTGCTTGAGCATAAACTGAGACAACAAAAACGACAACTGTTGCTAAAATTGCTGAAAGGGCTAAAATAGCTTCAATCGGCCTATTTCCAAATAATGCTGCAAAAAATACAAAAATTCTTCCTACAGGTGCTTCACCGGAACCAAAAGCTAAGGCTCCTGTTGAAGTTAAAGGAGAGAGGGCACTTATAACGATCTGACTTGATACCCCTGCCGCAATGAATAAACTTAATCCTGAGCCTATTCCCCATTTACTTATAACTTCATCCATAAATAATATTAATAATCCCCCAATAACTAATTGAAAGATAATGATCCACGGAGAAAATCCTGCTGCAGGAGACAATCCTCCCATAAAAACATATATTAAAGCTTCAAATATTATAAAAAATATAGCTAATAATTTTTGTAATCCCTGAAAAAATACTCTTCCTTCATGAGTTGTAGTATCTAATTTTAAAATTCCAGAACCATTTAACAACTGCAGTACAATAGATGCGGTTACCATTGGTCCAATTCCTAAAGAGATTATAGAACCAAACTGAGCTCCAAGAATAATAGCAAGAAAATCAAATTGTTGTAATGCATTCTCTCCTAAACCATAAAGAGGAATAACACCAAGAATAAAATATGCAACCAACATTATTAAAAGCCATTTAATTTTTTGGCTGAAAGGACGATATTTTTGTTCTGGTCCTTTTACTTCAGGTAAAAATTGAAGTAAATTATCTATAAATGTCATTTATTTTTCCTCAACAATTCCGCCTGCTTCTTCTATCTTCAATTTCGCTTTTTCTGAAACTTTTCCTATTACTTTATATTTATTCGAAACATTTCCAGATCCAAGCAGTTTATCATAACCAATAGTATTAAGATTAACCAAATAAAAATCTTTTTCTTTTTGTACTAATCTATTGTCTAAGTATTTATTCAAGTTTCTTTCTAAATCCTCCAAGTTTAATGAATTAATGTGAAGAACTTTATTCAAAGGACGCTTAAATCCATGCTTTCCAAAGTATTCTTTTCCATATAATTTAAGGATCATAAATTTCTTTTGGTCTGCTCTCTTACCACTTCCAGCCATTCCTACTCCACCACGATGACCAGAACCACGTCTTTTCTTCTTGGCTCCTCCACCATGTGTATGGCTTCCACGATATCTTGAAAGTTTTTTTCTTTTGTTTATCATCTTAAAGCATCCTTTTAATTAAATCATTAATTTTATCTTTTCTATATCCTAAAACTCCACCAAGACTAAATGGTCTTTTTATTCCACCGCGTTCAAATCCATGTGTTGGCGGTTTTAATCTAAAAAATTGTTTTAATCCAGGAATATCCTTGAATGTTTTTTTATTAGAGACAAAATCATTTACGAATTCATTTAAATTAATATTTTTTTCTTTTAAATATTCTTCTGTAATATTTCTATTTCCTGCTAATCTGCCACGATTTTTTATTAATAAAGAAATAGTTTCTTCATTAACTTCCCCCCAAGTTATATAATCTTTAATCTTCGTTAACATTCCAATATAATTTTTTGAATTATTAACAACAACACAATAATTTTTATTAAATAGCTTAAGCAGACTCATTGTATATCTATTTTCTCCGCTTAATCCAATTTCTCCACGAATTCTAATTGCTGCTAATTTACTCATCTTCCTTTCCTTTCACTTTAACTTTTGATAAATTTTTAAGTGCATCAAAACATGCATAAACTAAATTCATTTTTGTTTTTGCGTCTGAAACTTTTGAATAAACATCCTTGATTCCTGCTAAATCCAATATTTTTTGGCATTCTTTTTCAATACATAATTTTGTACCTTTTGGAGCAGGCATTAATTTTATTAAAGTAGCTCCTTGTTTTCCTTTAACTGAATAAGGAATAGAATGATTCTTGTCACAACCACATACCCATGAACCACACCCACGTTTTACACGAATCAAACTTAATTTTGCTTTTCTTATAGCTTTTTCTCTTGCAGGCATTGTTTCTTTTGATTTTCCTAATCCAATTCCAACATAACCATCCTTATTGCCTACAATGGCTACAATTCCAAATTTTGGCTTGTTTCCTTCACTAGTTTTCTTTTGTGTTTGTCTCCATATTGTTCTCTTCCCGCCACCAAATTTGCCTCTTGATTGTCCTACTAATAATAAATCTGTTTGCAAATTCGGAACTAGAATATCAATTATTTCTGATTCAAGTATTTTTCCGCCTGATCTTAAAATTTCATCTATATTTTGTATCTCCTTGCTTTTTACTTTTCTTCCAATTTCTGTTTTAGGAGTCCACCTGTCCAAGTCTGTTTTTACAAGTGGTTTTTCAATAACTACAACTTCTTCAGGAATCGGAACTATAATTCCTTCAACTTTTTCTAAGATTTCTTCTTTCATTTGCTGTAATTTCCGATTATTTTATTTTTAACTTCTTCAAAATTTTTGACTATATCCTCAGGCATTACATTTTTACTAAGGTATGCTGAAAATTGTTTTTTGTAAGTTTCTGGATTCTTTTTTAATAACAAAGCATAATCTGCAATATGTTTTCCTTTTACTCTGTCTTCACTTGGCAAAATTTCTTTATCATAAGGAACATTTAATCCAGAATCAACAATTCCTTTAAATGCTGTATATAAAGATGCACCTTTAACAGAAACATTTAACCCTAAATCTAAAATAGCATTATCATATTTGTGTTTTTTAGCTTCTAATCCGAATAATAATCCAGTTAAATAACAAGCTGGAATGTTATTTAATTTATATTTCCATCCATACTTTTTTAATTTACCAGACTCTATATTAAGTAAAACTTCATCTCCTTTGGGATTATATTTAACAAGCTGTAAATAAACTTTATTTATTGATTTTCTAATAACTAATCTGTTTTTTCTTGAAACAAGTAATCTTAATCTAGCTTTGTAATTAGTTTTGTTCTGTCTTTTTCTTCTAAATTTCACTGTATATGCTTTATTTGTTGCCATTTTCTGCTAGATTACGCTCCTCTATGAATAATTTTACATGTCTTACACTTCTAAAGAATCCGCCCTTGGCTTTTCTGTATAAGATTCTGTAGTTTCTTCTTGAAATTAAGCTCTTATCACGAAGATCTTTTAAGAATCCTTTTTGATTTCTTATTTTTATCATCCATATTTCTTTCCTTGGGATTCTTGCGCCAAATGCACCTTTTCTTGAACCAATATTTTTCTGTCTTCCTTTTCTCTTTTGTGATTTTATTTTATTTACTCTAAAAGATGATATGCCTCTTTTATGTACTATCTTTATTGCACCTTTTTTAACCAATCCTTGAATATCTTTCTTTGTAATTGCTTCTTTAACCTCACTTGCTCTAGTCGGATCTATCCAGACTCTTTTCTTTCCGACCCCAAACAATGAGGCTGCAATTCTAGTTTGTGTTTTCAGGTTCATTGTGCTTTCTCAAGTATTTTCTTTTTCTCTAATTTCTCTTTTTCAAGTTTTTCTTCAGCTGTCAATTCTTTAATTTCTTTTTCAGTTGTTATTTTTTCTGTTTTTTTCTTAGATTCTTCTTTCTTCTGTTTCTCAGTTTGTTTTTTCTGTTTGTTTTGTTTTAATTTTTCTTCTGCTTCATTTATATATTTTTCAATGTCTTTTATGTTTAATATTGTGACATCCAAAGTCTTTAATTTTTTTAATAATAAAATTCTATTTTTTATTCCTAACTTTCCAGACAAAAGAACATATTTTTTGTCTAAATTTACTAAGTCTTTTTCTGAATTAATTAAAGCGTAATCAAATTTTGAATGGTAATATCCAAAAACTTCCCTTGGAGACCCGTACCCCACAGCAGGTGATTTAATATGCCCTTTCTTCTTTAATCTAACTTTATTATGGAGTCCTTTTGGCCTTCTCCAATTACTTGTAATTCTAGCTAAATATTCAGAGTTATACCTAATAAAACTAGGCTTCTTTCTTTTCTTAATTCCTTTGTTATTCATCATCTTTTGAAGTAATATATATCCCGTCCATAAATACTCTTCTGTCTCTATTTGTGATTCTGCATGCTTGTTCTATATTTGCAGCTGTTTGTCCGACTAATTCCTTATTTGTTCCAGTAACAGTTATGATATCAGAATCGATTTTTACGTTAACATTTTTTAATATTTTCGCATGTCTAGGAATTTTTTCAGCAAAAAAGTTTTTTATTACAATATTAGATCCTGAAACAGCAACATTCATTGGAAAGTGCCCTGAACAAATTTTTAATTTATAAACATAAATGTTAGTTACTCCAGCAATCAGATTACTGATATGCGATTTGAATGATTTTAATAAACGCTTATTATTTTTGTTCTGGTTTTTTGCTATTAAAATTAATTTATCATTTTGTTTTTGAATATCAACTGTAGGATGTCTAAGTTCACGTTCATTTGAACCAGCAGGACCTGATACTTTTATCATTCCAGAATCTAACTCAATCTTAACATTTTCAGGAATCTCGATTTCTTCTTTAATCTCTGGTTTAACTTTAGTAGACATATGCAATTAATCTTCCTCCAAACTTATTTTTGCGTGCATCATTATGTGTCATCAATCCTTTTGAAGTTGATACAATGATAAAACCAAAATCGCGTGCAGGTAAGAATCTTTTTTCAAATTTGTTTAAATCTTCTGTTTTAAATGCAAATCTTGGCTTTATTACCCCGCATTTATTTATATTTCCAAGCAGATTTATCTTAATTAAATTACTTCTACCATCTTTAATTACTTCAAAGCTTCCAAGATAACCATTTTCTTTCATTAAGTTAAGAACACTTATGATTAATTTAGATGCTGGTTTAACAACTATCTCAGGCTTTCCTATTTTATCACAATTATTTATATGTGAAAGTACATTTCCTAATGGATCATTAAGTGCCATTTTATGAGTATTTTTTGAAACCTAGGTTTTTTGCATTTAATCTAAAGCATTGTCTGCATAGATTAATACCATAAGTTCTTATGTGCCCTCCTATTCTTCCGCATAATTTACAGCGTCTTGACGCTACACCAAACTTTCTTGGTTTTGGAGCATTATGTTTCATGTATTTGGTGAGTTTAGCCGGCTTCACCTTCAACTGCTTAAAAGCTTTATTAAAATTACTGTAGCTCATTCTTCTTCTCCTTCTACTATTTTTACACCAAATTTATTGATAACAAAATTTTTAGTCTCATCTTTAGTTATAAGATGTTTATTCCCTATGTATGAACGATGCAATCTTCTCTTTTTTATTCTAAATCCTGGTTTTTCAATAGTTACTGCAACTTCCAATCCTATAACACCAATCCCAGGATCATATTCTACTTCAGGAATATCTAAATATTCCTTAACTCCAAATGAAAAGTTTCCACTACTATCAATTTTTTTTATATCTAATTTATTATCTGCAGCCTTAAATAATCTTGATAATACTTGTTCTGCTTTTGCTCCACGTAAGGTAACCTTAGTGCCTATAGGTAATTTTGGACGTAAACCCCAAGTAGGAATTCTCTTCATTGTTATAGTTTGAACAGGTTTAGCTTCAGTAATTCTTTCTAATAATTTTGTTGCTTTGTTTAATTTATCTCCTGCTTCTCCAACTCCTATGTTAATGGTTATTTTCTCTATCCTTAAATTTGTCATCGGGTTCATTTTTTATTTAGTTCCTCAGGTATTACAAAGGCGTAATCCTTTAATGTTTCAAATTTATCTTTATTTACAGTAAATAATACTTTATTAGCTTTAAATCCAGTTTCGTTAACAATTTCATTTATTTTTCCTATATAACCAGTATATTTTCCGTCAAGAATGTAAATGACAGCACCTTTGTCTAATTTAAGATGATCAACAATTTTATTCTTTTCCAAATCAAAGATTACTGTGTCCCCGACTTTGTAAATATCCTTGTCTACTAAAATATTTCTTCCATCAAATAAGTTTAATTGTACCTTACCTTTTCCCAAAGTTTTTTTATTAATAATCCTACAAGGTTTTAGTTTGCTTTCTGTCTCGGTAATTTTCTTTAATTCATATTTATTATCTTGATTTACAATTAATCTAAAATTTTCTTTTGTTTTTTTAACATGAATCGTATCCATTATTCCTATTGGGAATTTTTGATCCTTTCTTATTTTATTATCAACTAAAATTTCTCCGCTATTCAATATTGTTCTTGTTTCCCTCGCTGTTCTTGAGTATTTTAACAAATTTTTAATTAATAAGTTTAAAGGTAAACATTTCTCTAATTTATGAGGGCCAGGACTA
>ERZ1292623.3199-Hain-H51-01um-R1-3199-length-14100-cov-5_pt2 | contig 10155 bp, 13 predicted proteins | sample MGYA00564398_ERZ1292623 | MGnify/ENA primary metagenome ERZ1292623 (study PRJEB36523, sample SAMEA6512633) | groundwater metagenome | collected 2019-01-07 | study: AquaDiva: Metagenomics assemblies of 32 groundwater samples
CTCAGAGACCTTCAGTTGAGGTAATTACGGGTTTAATAAAAGCGAACATTACTTCGCGTATAGCACTCCAAGTGGCAAGCCAGGTTGATTCGAGAACGATACTCGATATGGCTGGCGCGGAGAAACTTTTAGGAGGAGGAGACATGCTTTTTATCTCATCTGAAATGTCAAAACCGAGACGCATCCAGGGATCGTTCATAACAGAGGAAGAAATTAGTAGCGTTTCTGCGTTTGTAAAAAGGGAGAATCCTTCTTCGGGGGAAACGAGTGAACTTCTAGAGAGAGTTGAAGATGGGCTCGACAATGGTAGTTTTGAGAACTTCCTAGGTGATGACGTAGATGACGACATGTACTGGGAGGCGCTCGAGGTTGTTAAACGCGCAGGGAAAGCTTCTGCGTCGCTTCTTCAGAGGAGACTGCGCGTTGGATACGCGAGAGCTGCAAGGCTTCTCGACATAATGGAAGAGAAGGGTATAATTGGGCCAGCCGATGGCGCAAAGCCGCGTGAGATTTATATTGACACCACACGCGACGAAGAACAGTATTCAGACGAAGAACCACTATGAGCGGCGAATACGGAGATATTTCAGAAATTCTCGCATCTGTTATGCGAGAACGCAGGATTAGCGTCGATGCCTTATCAAACGCAACCGACATTCCGAAACGTTTTATAACTTCTTTAGTAGAAGGTGATTTTAAGAACTTGCCCGCGAAGCCGTACGTAAGAGGTTATCTTTTTAAGATTGGTGAGGCGCTAAGAATTGACCAAAACGTCCTTTGGCAAAGCTATAAAAACTCTGCTAATCCCGTAACTTCTGGTGAGCATGATAGATTGCCTTCAAACAGGTTCGCCTTCAAAAAAATGAGGGCTAGCCGTATGGTTACTATATTTCTAATTGTACTAATCCTTGCTTTTGTGGGTTTTAGGTTCAACGACATCCTCGGCAAGCCGAAAATCGACGTTTCTTTGCCGGAATCGACAACCGAGGAGACAATAACCGTCTCTGGTACGGTTGAGTCAGGCGACACACTTACATTAAACGGCGAAGTGATTTATCCTGATGGTGAAGGTTTTTTTGAGAAACGGGTTCAGCTCGAACCTGGACTAAATACTCTGGAATTTAGAGTAAAACGCTATCTTGGACAGGAGTCGTCTCTCGTCAGGCAAGTGTTCTATAATCCAGAGCTTACTCAACCTCAACCTCAAGACCAAGAACAAACACAAGAATAAATATGGTAAAGAAAATTGAAAAAGAAACTAAAGAAGAAAAAACAGAAAGTGGGTCGAGTGTAGATCTCGACACTGTTATTGAGGCGCTTCGCGCGAAGCATGGGGACGAGGCGATAATGAGGCTTGGAGATTCCGGAAAAGCGAAGGTTGAAGTCGTCTCTACTGGGTCGCTGTCACTCGATATCGCGCTAGGTGGCGGTCTTCCAAAAGGAAGAATTGTGGAAATCTACGGCCCAGAGGGCTCGGGAAAAACAACACTTGCCCTTACCATTGCGGCCGAGGCCCAGAGAGGTGGTGGCAAAGTCGCATTCATAGATGCCGAGCACGCGCTTGACCCAGAATACGCAAAACACATAGGCGTTAAAACGAACGAACTTCTTCTCTCACAGCCATCAAGTGGAGAGGAAGCTCTAAACATCTTGGAGAGTCTTATAAGGTCCGGGGCAATGAGTTTAGTTATCGTTGATTCTGTCGCAGCGCTCACTCCGCAGGCCGAAATCGATGGAGAAATGGGAGATCAGCAAATAGGTCTTCAGGCTAGACTAATGTCTAAGGCCTTGAGAAAGCTGACTGCGTTAACGTCAAGAAGCGGGACGATGATTATTTTTATAAATCAGCTGCGCGAGAAGATCGGCATTATGTTCGGCAACCCGGAAACTACTCCCGGCGGACGTGCGCTCAAATTCTATTCGTCAGTAAGAATAGACATACGACGCATTGCACAAGTTAAAAAAGGTGATGTGGTTGTTGGTCATAGAACAAAAGTTAAAATTGCGAAGAACAAAGTCGCTGCGCCATTTAAGGAGGTGGAACTCGACATTATCTACGGCGAGGGAATTTCTTACGAAGGCGACATTCTAAATCTCGCAATTAAGGAGGGTGTAGTAACAAAAAATGGAACTACATATAGTTTTGGCGGCGAAAAACTAGGCGTTGGGCTCGAGAATGCCAGACTAAAACTAGTTGAAGACAAGAAGCTACTCGCTTCCATTAAAAAGGAGGTTTTAAGAATCAATAAAGAGAAGAGTAAGTAGATTACCGCAACTTCTCTGTTACGAATTCTCGGATCGCGTTGTAATTATTCACCCCTTCGCTCGGCAGAAGTATATACGCCCTTAAACTTGTAGCAGTTGTCGTGGCTCCAGTATCAGTTGTAGTCATAACCGTAGTTGTGCCTACTGTTATATAGGAGCTAACTAAAAGTCCGGTTGCGAAATCTAAGGTAACACTATTGAAGGAAAGACTGTTTATGCCGCTAAGCCGAGGGATAAGTTCCCCGATGCTAAAGTTTTTTTCTGCGCCCTCTGCGTATGGCGCCGCTTTAAGCAAAAGTTTGGTTTTCTCTACGGGAGATAGGGAGCTGAATGTCTCGAAAATCGCCGCTATAATATTGTGTTGATTTTTCTCCCTAAAGAAATCACCTCCCGGGGCAAACCTATTTCTCATAACCCAAATTGCGCCGTCTCCGTCGAGGTGGTGAATGCCGGGCTCTAATCTATAGCCAGAAACTGAATCAATTACTGGCTCCGTAAGCTCCACGTCGATTCCGCCTAGGTTATCCACTATGGCTTTTATAATATCGACGTCTACAACCAAGTAATTTTTAACTTCTATACCGGTCATCTCTGGCATTTTTTCCATAAATTCCGGTATTTTTTTCTCGTTATAAATTTCGTTGATTTTCAAATCCCTCCCGCCAAATTCCCCGTACAAATCTCGCGGCAGTGAAATTAGATCAACTCTGTTCTTCTCGGGAAGATACTGGACTATGACTATGGCGTCTGTCAGGTTGGGCGCGGCGTGCCACTGTCCGCCCTGGCCCTCTGCGACCCTACCTAAAACGAGGAGGGTTATTTCCCCCGCAGGGCCTTTTTCAATTTGTCTTTTTATTAGGGTGGTAGTTTCGTCGCCGTTATTTGCAACTAACCCGATCCAAGTGAGTATTAATATGAGAAATATTATTGCTGCTGTCGTTCGCATAGTTTATAAAAATTTTCGAATAATTTGGCCACAAGTATCGGTCCGGTTCCGCCTGGAGTTGGCGTGTAAAATTTTAGCCTTTTTAACGCTTTGGCGTTCATTTTTAAATCTCCAACTAAAACCCCGCCGTCATTCGCATACCCAAAATCAATTACGGCCGCGCCTTCCTTTAAATTATTTGGGTCGATTAATCCCGGTTTCCCAACACCAGATATAACTAAATCCGCTTCTTTGATTTTACTCGGGTCACTTTTTGAATCGATGACGTGGAGCTCCTTACATTTATCTTTCAGCCATTTTGCTATGGGCTTACCGACAAGAACACCGGCTCCGACAACAACTACTACTGATCTGGAAAGATCTAGTTTCTCTAGTTCCAGAATTTCTTTCGTGGTTTCAACTGCAGGTTGAAAAAGTGGACCGGTTGAGCGTTCGCTTAAAACATCTACGTCTTTTTCTCTTGGAACGGAATTTAGAACGTACCTCCTATTTACATCTTTGGGTAATGGGAGTTGAACAATCGCACCTCCAACACGGCTTTGCCTAGAAATTTTGCCGACCTCTTTTCTCAAGCCGTCGTTCTTTAGCTCTGGCGAAAGTCTGTATATCCTAAAATCTATTCCAAGTTTTTCTGCGGTCTGCTTCTTCTGCCTCAAGAAACTTGCTGATTGCGGGTCGTTACCTACAAGAATTGCTGCAAGAATTTTTCGTGGCGCGTTCTCTTTCTCTAGTCTTTTTATAACTCCGTCCGCTATCTTAATTCCATCGATTTCCATTTATAGATAGGCTTTTGCTGGAAACTTTTTACAGAGACCGAGAACTTTGGCCTTTGTGCCGTTTTCCTTATGAACTGCGTCGTATATAAGATGGGCAACGACACGCATTTCTTTTTCTTTCATCCCGCGGGTAGTTAGGGACGGCGTGCCAAGACGTATTCCGGAGGGTTTAAATGGAGATATGTCGTCGGGAACAGAATTTCTGTTTGCGATAATGTTTGCATCTTCTAGGCGTTTCTCTGCCTCAAGGCCATCTATGCCAAACACTCTCATATCTGCAAGTATTAGATGGGTGTCGGTTCCTCCGCTTACGAGGCTGAATCCTAATTTTTTTAGCTCGTCGGCTAGTGCTTTCGCGTTTTTTACAATCTGCTTGGCGTAGAGTTTAAACTCTGGCGTCATTGCCTCTTTGAACGCAACGGCCTTAGCCGCAGTGACATTATTGTGTGGTCCGCCTTGGAGTCCAGGAAAAACTGCCTTATCAATCTTGCTCGATATTTCGGCTCTCGAGAATAAAACCGCGCCGCGTGGGCCTCGAAGTGACTTGTGCGTTGTTGTCATTACAACGTCTGCGTACGGAAACGGCGGCACGTGTGCTCCGCCAGCTACGAGTCCTGCAATGTGTGATATATCTGACAAATGATACGCGCCGACTTTTTTAGCAATTTCTCCAAATTTTTTAAAGTTAAATGCCCTAGGATACGCCGTGAAACCCGAGACGATTACTTTAGGTCTTTCTTTTTTAGCGAGGCGGAGCACTTCATTGTAATCGATCGTTCCTGTTTTTTCATTGACGCCATATTGAACGCTTTTATAGAAAATGCCCGTCGCGGAAACTTTATGGCCGTGCGTTAAATGTCCACCAGCCGCAAGTTTCATCCCCATGATTGTGCCTCCCGGCTCGACTAAGCCTACGTAGACGGCGAGGTTGGCTGGCGAGCCAGAATATGGTTGAACGTTGACGTTCCACTTTTTTGGATTCAGTTTAAATAGCTTTAGCGCTCTCTTCTGCGCAAGTTTTTCTACTTCGTCGATGTACTTATTTCCTGGATAATATCTTTTGTCCGGATATCCCTCCGAGTATTTATTTGAAAGAGGGCTGCCTAGAGGCATAAGAACATCGCGCGATGCCATATTTTCAGAGGCAATTAAGTCTAGCGTTTCTCTCTGTCGCCTTGTCTCGAGATCTATGAGTTTTTGTATCTCTTTATCTTTCATCTGCGTCTAGGCCCATTTTAGCAGAGAACGCCTTAACCCAAAAATCATAGCCGTAATCGTTGGGATGCAAGTTGTCTATAGCGAAAACGCTATCAGAATCTTTTACATCATCCCACGTTGTATATGCGTCGATAATTTTTACTCTTTCGTTTTCAAGTTTTAATATCTCCGCGTTCGTGTCTAGATACCTTTCATCAATAATTTCCCTATACCAAATTGGGAATATGTCTGCCTCTTTAAAGTTTGGGATGTTTGAAATATATATTTTTCCCTCTGTACGTTCTTCTAAGGTTGATATTATCGTTTTATAATTCGCGATAACATCTTCTGGTTGCCTAAGGTGCATTGCGTCATTGCCGCCGACGGTGATTAGGATAACGTCTGGATCGAACGAAACCATTTCTTCAAGCTGATCGGTTATTATGTCTTCTGTTTTGGCTCCTTCCTCCGCAATATTTCTGTAAATCACCTTTTTATTAGTGCCCAAGAGTTCTGCGATTTTGTACGCTAGCGTGTTCTCCGGTCCGGATGCGCCTGTGCCAAACGCGAGGCTGTCGCCCGCAGCAATATATTTGATTTCTTCTCCGCTTCCAAGGACTTCTACTTCGCGCTGTATCTCTGGAGCGCTGGAAAGATACGCCGCCGCAACAATCTTGCCGAAAACTATAGCGAAATAGATTCCTACAACCGTGAGCATTATGTAAAGTATGTATTTCATATTCTGATTTGCGCCTTTAGCAACGCCTCAATGGAAAGCGCTTATATAATCTACAACCCGTCTCAATTGATTACAAATTCTAGTTTGTCGCTGCCCCAAGAGCTGTAATAATCCAAACACTGATTGTATTCAGAACCAAAGAAATCGCAATGAATCTCTTTGTATCAAGTCTATATGAGGCAAGTATTGCTATCCCCAACTCGTCTGGGACTGGTAACATTATTAGCAGCCCTCCTACAAAAAGCCCAAGTGAGTGAAACGGTTTTGAATGAAATAGCTTCTTTAGCTCGCTTCGGTGACCTTTCTTGTCGTGCCCTCCGTGTGCTTCTCTAAATTTCTTACGTATAGCTACGATCTCTGCTATGGTGCGATCTTTTAGAATTTTAAAAATAAACAGGTCGCCAACAAGCGCTCCTATCCCTCCAAAAATAATCGTTGTGGGCATACCAATATGGCTTCCGAGGTAGTAGAGTGATGCAACTGCTATTGGCGAAGTAAATGTTATTGGGAACATCGCGCCGGCTACGAACGCGCCAATGAACCCAAGCTCGCCTAAACCCCCGAATGTTTTAGTAAAAACTCCAAAATGCGCCAACACAGCTGTTGTTATGACCGATAGTCCAAGTAGCGTTAGATTAGGATACTTTATCCTAAATTTCATTTTTCGTTTTTCGCTCTATCTAGTTTAGAAACGCCGAGTTTTCGAAAACCGAAATAAATTACTGCCGCTATTATCACAAAATCGATTAAAGTCGTAAGAAATTGCCCGTAAGTAATTGGCCCAAAGGCAAGCGATTTTAGACCGTCTGAAGATCCTATAAACATTCCTATAATTGGCTCTATAATGTCCGTTACTAGTGATTTAACTACATTACTTACGGCTCCGCCGAGAATAAATCCTATCGCGAGTCCTATAACGCCCTGCTCCCTAATAAAATCTATAAATCCGTACACTTGTTTTCCCATATTTTTACCAATCTTTTTTGCCATATGTTCAAATTTTGTAGTTTTTAAAATTGTATCACAAAAGTTTTTGCTTCGTGCATGTGACTTTTTTGCAACAAAAAAGTTATGCACACAAAAAATGTATCTTTTTATGTCATTAATGTTCTAAAATTAATAGTAGAACTGTCGACCGAGTAGTCGTCGGCCAGATTGTTTTAACGAAAGCCAATTTTAAATAACAATGGCAGCCAAAAAAAGAAAGGCTACTCGCAAAAAGGCAGCGCCTCGTAAGAAGGCAGCTGCTAAGAGAAAGCCAGCAAAGAGAAAGACAGCCAAGAGGAAGACAGCGCGAAAACGAAGGTAGTCCTCTCGACTATTAAAAACAAAACGAGCCATACGGCTCGTTTTGTTTTGCCGCAAACTCCTCTCGCTACTATCAAAGAATCACCATCGGGTACCGAAAAGTTATTAACAGATATATTTTTTAGTGCATTGCGTTGTATAATTAATGGTAGCTGCAGGATGCTAGGTCGTCGCTACTTACTGCGGTTACAATCACAGACAACGATGGCAAAGAAAAAGAAGAAGAAGTAGGTAATATTTTCTTACTTACCTCTAAAGGTAAAAGAAGAAGCCCAACCGGGCTTCTTCTTTATTTAATCTATTTACTTTCCGCGTTATTGGAATGTAATTGTATCGATAAGATCTTCAAAAAACATCTTCTCCTTTTGGATATGTTATGAGGAGTTTTACGCGGTCTTTTGTGTCAACGAAAATAACGACTACCTCGTCATCTACCCTCGATGTTTTCATTTTTGTTTAGAACCTCTATGCGTGATGTCCTTCTTGGGGTCCTTGCCCCTTTTTGAGAGTGAATACCTTGCCTGTAGTGTTATCAAACTCGGGGGATGTAAGGTGGACTATGTATTCGGCAACCTCTTTTGGGTCTAGTACGTCTTCTGCGTATTTGGGAAAATATTTCTTGTAGGCTTCAGTAGCTACGTCTGAGGGAGAAACACAGTTAACTTGAATATCCTTATCTTTTAACTCCTCGGCTAGCCCTACCGTGAAATCTTCTAGGGCTCTCTTGGATACATAATATGGAAGCCATCCCTTAGCTCCGCTGGTGAAAGTCCCCGAAAGGTTAATTACCTTACTCTTCTGCGGCATAAGGGAAGCTAGGGCGTGGACCAAAAGAGTTGGTGTTGTTAGACCAACTGCGTATGTGTCTAAAACCACTTTTTGAGAGAAGTCGCTGAAGCTTACGCCCGAGTAAGCTTGGTCTTCTCCATGCCATATACCAGCTATATTTACTATTACGTCAACCTTTCCCCAGTTTTTCTTTAGGCTGTTAATCAGGCTGTTAACAGCATCTACTGAGCTAAGGTCAACGGCGTATACTTCCGCTTTTCCACCAACCTCCTCAACTAGTTTCTTAGTTTTCTCTAGCTCAGATTTTCTCCTAGCCACCAAAGCTATGTTCGCCCCGTCTTTACCAAATTCAACAGCTGTAGCCCTACCTATGCCAGTTGAAGCGCCAGTAATTAGAATGTTTCTCATATCAAAATCCTACCATACTAGCCTACTTACCAGGGTGGTATCGTGAAGGACGTTCGGACCGAGATTATGAGGAATACTGAGATTTGGGTGCCGTGGTTAGATTATGAATAAAGCTCGCTATGTGTTCCTATCTCAAGAAAGGTCACTGTCTCGCCTTTCACCGTGTATATTGCTCGAAGGTCTCCTGTAATATTTATGCTTCTACAGTTGCTATGTTTACCTTTTAGTGTGTGGTTTTTGAGAATTGGATCGAAAGCATCGTTTGCAAAAATGACAAATCGCTCATTGAAACGTTTTTGATCATTTTTTGAAAGCTTATTAAATTTTCTAATAAATCCTTTATGGAAGCGGATGTCCATTCCTATGAGTTCAGATAACGAATCGCATCCCCAACACCCTTAAACGTCGGGGAAAGATTCCTGCCGCGGCGAACATCCTTAAGCGCCGCGTCGAGCTCTTTCCGGGTTTTTGCGTTAGGCGTTGGGTGATCGGAGAAAACGACGCGGCGCTCCTTCACGAACTCACGAAGATAATTACTCACTACTGTCGTGATTGGCAAACCAAGCTCCTTAGCAAGTCTCTGCGCTTCTTCCTTCAGGTCTTTATCCAGTTTTATGTTTATTACGGTCTTAGCCATATAACCGTAGTGTATACAACGGTTATATGTTTGTCAAGGGTCAGGGACCTGCCTTTGCCCTGTCTGCCCTGTCTGCCGACAGGCAGGCGGCAGGCAGGCTGGACGTTATTAGAACTCATGTGATATATAACTCTTAGAACCAAGGAGGTTGTTTTGGGTAAGAAGAGATGCAAGGGCTGCAGGAAGGGCAAGAAGTGCAGGGTCTGCGGTGGTGAGCGCTGGATTCGTACCGACAAGCTCATCTATGGGTGGAGGGAAGAGCCGTGCTCTTGCTGCAACCCAAAAGGCAAGCCCAACCCATAACCCCGCTTCCACGGAGTTCGTATGACACGAACCCCGTTAGGAGGCGGGGTTTGTGCATTTTATACTTTCATTACTTAACTACTTAGCAGGGTCAGGCTATAGCCCGGTGAGCCGTGCTCGCCCTAGGGGACTGCGAAGTCCTGAGCGGAGTCGAAGGGTTTACCCTGAGCGCCCGTGGAGGGGAGGATGCTTGCCCTGAACGTAGCTGAAGGGCTAGAACTTGTTTAACTTATATATCAGCCCGATTCTTTCTATCGCCTTTGGCATATTCCTTTGGCCTTGCCCAACAGGATAATGGGTCGGATACACTGGGAACTCGCTGTCCCCGACAACTAAAGTCTCTGACTCATCTTTTGTGTAGTTCGCTACAGAGACTGACTTATGTAGTAGTACGGAACTTACTTGATTGCCGAAAGTCACAATACGTTTGGGTTTTATAGATAGTAACTCCTCATAAACGATTGGGAGATACTCACGAAAAATCGAACTCGAAAGAGGTCTAGCATCGGGCTGGGTACAACTAGCTAAGTTAGTAATATAAAGCTCATTATCTTTAATGTGCCTATACAGTCTATCAGCAGTATCTTCGTTCCAAATCTTTGGCACAAAGCCCTCATCAATTAAACCTAATTCTGTAAGCATTCTCCAAACCTGTTTTGTGCCAATCCAAGGGGCTCTAAGGCCGCCCCATTCTGGGCGAGAGGAAAGATTCCGCGCAGTTGGGTTCATAAAGAGGAGCATTAGTTTGGGGTTACGAATTTTCCCTGCACCACGACCCATCTCGATA
>ERZ1292623.5448-Hain-H51-01um-R1-5448-length-10154-cov-6_pt1 | contig 10154 bp, 6 predicted proteins | sample MGYA00564398_ERZ1292623 | MGnify/ENA primary metagenome ERZ1292623 (study PRJEB36523, sample SAMEA6512633) | groundwater metagenome | collected 2019-01-07 | study: AquaDiva: Metagenomics assemblies of 32 groundwater samples
ATAGGGGTCATTTTTCCCGCTCATTACGGGGCCTCATTCCCCTCCTCCCATTCCCCTTCAAGGGGTGAAAATAAAGGGTTTTTCCTCCCCTGGAATGGTTCGCATGCCCCCCTTCACTTCTCATTATTACCGGGACCATTACCGCCCCATTCAATGGGAGAAATACACGCAGGTTTGGCCCCTTATCCATTCCCTCCTTCCCCCGTGCATCCCTTCCATGTTGGATCTGGGAATAGGGTATGGGTGGTGGGAATCCTTTCTCGGGGAAAAGGGGATTGTTATCCCCCGCATCGTGGGGGTGGATATCCATGAAGATGCGATTGCTCCCCGCCGGGAGGGAATCGAATACTTCCTTACCCCGCGCTTTCACTCGAACGAACGATTTCATTTCGTCGCGTGCTGGGATGCGTATCACTTGCTCGGAAACATGAACATTTGGGAATTTCTCCAACCCAACGGACTCCTCTTGCTCAGCGAGCCCCGTCCCTTCACGCACCTGTTGGACGAAATACCCTCCCAATACACGGTGTTGGTGGATGCATGGGTGGGATCGACCGAACAATCCAGGGTCCTGCTCGCGCGGAAAAATTTTCCCTAGATATTTAAATAAGTCGGTCGCCTTAGCCTGTTAATGCAAACGCCTATTGTTTTTTTCATTTTACTCATTGGTATAGCGACCGCTGTTTTTCCTTCAGGGGTTGCCGCCGATGAACCGGGATTGCTTGAAATTGCTCCCGGGGTGTGGAAAGCCCCCAACACGGCAAAAAATGAGTATAATGAGACCTTCTACTTGTACGATTCTCTCGAGGGCGATTCGTATCAAATCACGGTCCATGAACAAAGCGAATATGCTGGGGGGGTCCATTCCTCCATTTTGATGGAGTTTGGAAAGTATGTAAAAAATAATACACCTACTCTTGCTCACAATGGGTATTCTTTCCCAATCCCGGAAGAAAACCGGATTGTCTGGATTTCGGGACAAAATAAGATAACCATTACGGGTCCCGTTGATCCCACTGATTTCTCGTCAAAGATCATTGATTATTTGTTGGATCTTTACCCCTATACCAATATTGAAAGTAAAGTAGATGAATACCTTCAAACGGTTGAGGATTCTGCCGAAAATTCGAAACTGCCAACGAATTTTCCGGATGTAGTCGGATACTCCATTTTCAAAACGAACCTTATTGAAGATAACGGAAATTTCAACCAAGTCACGTATGCGGATGACGCGGGCAGTTACGTCTATGTCAATATGTACGAGTCCGCTGACGCGACAAATATGGATGCCCTATTTTCATTATTCAATAAAGATGGGGGAGAAACCACTATTTTCAGCCAATCGAACATCTTCCTTGGAGAGGGTAGCGAGGGAAAATTCGTTGTTTGGCAATCGGCCCCTTTTATCGTGAGAGTGAGGTATCAGGAAACACCTCCCGCTGAGGTCGTGGAGGCCTATTTGGACATCTTTCCCCCCAAAGAGTATGGGTATGGCGATAAGCTATCCGACCCCGAAAAAATAAATCTGCTCTATACGTCAGACCTGTTTGAAAATCCTCCCGGATATATCGATATACTGGCAAATAGCGTGGATTTGAGCATTGTTTGCAATCAATCCCCATCACAATTAAGTGGGGCAGATATCGTTGAAAAGGTCCTCACGTCCACGAATTATCCCCTTACTCCCCAACTCCTCGCGGATGCAGAGGAATCCTGCCAGGAAACAGGGCATTTTGTTCGAAAAGCATTGCCTATTTCTTCCGTCATTGCCGCCTGTCAAGAAGAGGTGGCGGGTCAATTTGAGGCTGCGGGAATAAAATTCAATGATGAGGATGCTTTGCAGGAGTGCCTGATTGAATCGTATTCACTGGAAAACTATTTACAATCGGGCGGTAGTGAGGCGGGATATGCTATTCTGGTGAAAGAGAGAATTCCGGTAGTCATCGAATTGCTGAAGGAAAAATACGCGAAAAAAGTCGTTTGTGATGAAAACCTGGTTACGGGTGAAAGCGTAAACTGCCAGACAACCAATGAGGAAGTTGAATCTACGACCACGATTCAAGAAAATGGGGAAGAATTCACAATAACCAGTACGGAAAACCAAAAAATTCTGGAAGAAAATGAAATCAATCCCATTTTTGTCCAGACATTAGTAGTTATTGATGGTCGGGAAATTATTTTGAGAGAACCAATCAAAGTCGTTCAAAACAAAATAGTCGTTAATGATGAGCCGTTGATTATCATTCCGAGTGAGGTCAGTGAGATTATCAATCGTTCCCCGGATGTGCGAAAAGTGGAAGTAAGCAAGAGTGATGCAGCATCAACTTATTCGCTTGAAGTGAATAAGAAATCGAAATTGTTGTTTTTCATTCCAGTCGAGTTTTCACTAATAATAAACGGAAATTCGAAAGATAATTCGTATCGTGTTGAGCAGCCCTGGTGGGCCGTACTTGCTACATGAAGGTGGATGGATGAAGATTTCCCTACTCATCGGACTGCTTGCTTTTGCCTCGTTTGCTTCGGCGGGGACGATTGAGTATTATGATAATTGGTACACGGAAGGGGGTACCGACAATGACACGTACGTGTACGCCGATAAAGATATTTTCGTGACTCCCCAATCCATTAATTCCCAAGCGGATTGTTTGTGCTGGGATTGGTGCGATTCGGGAACAACCTCGGATGAAACCATCGCGAACTGGGATCATTGCTACTGCAAAAGCAGCACGGCTCAGACCCAATGTATGGGTGCTAGTACCCTTGTAAATGATCTTTGTTCGAACGGAAAATGCAGTATTGAGTCCCTCGCCACCTACCATGACATTGACGACACTTCGACCGTAAATGGAGACGGGTGGTCCTGCAACATGGATGTTCGGGAGTATATCGCTTGTGGAAGTGCCACTCCTTCCGTTAGCAATTGGTTGGGCCAATTGGGCGACCCCTATTATGTCTTTTATCCCAAAAAATTCGATTGTGATATCGAATCGGGATCCACGCAAGTGTATGATGCCGAGGGACATTATTATAATTGGTTAGATGATGCGGTGTACGAACGCGATTACGTTTCTAATATCTCCTGCCCTGTAAATAAAGCCTGTAACTTTACCAAAGACGATGTTTGGGTATATACCGCAAGCGGCTCGATTCCGAATCCATGTTCCATTGTGGATGGAACGGGTCCAGGAAATATTTGCAGCTCCGATAGTGAATGCCTTTCGGGAGATTGTGGGGGAGAAAAGACGCTCAACACTCCAAGCTGTGACTCGGATGGATCAATTGGCGTGGGTATTTTTCAAGAGTATTTCCAAAAGACGTGCGGAGGGGATGGGTATAACTATGACGACGGCGGATACACGGCTCTTTGCACCTCACTCATGGGGGCATCAAATTTTGTCTGTGACGAGGGTCTTGATGATCAGACGTATATCGATACCTTGATGCCAAGCGATTTTTGTAAAAAGGCCCTGAATACGAGCTGTAGCGTATCCGCTGATTGTTGGAATGACAATGGGGGAGTGGATTGCAAAGGAACGCCTGCCATCTGTACAACGGGAAATGAGGGTTCCCTATGTTCTTCCACCACCCAATGCGATTCGGGACTGACTTGCACGGGTGGAGTCTGTTCGGCCGGGGGTGGAGTGGGGGATGAGTGCACGCTAGACTCGGACTGCCAATCCGATATATGCGTCTATACTTCGGCTTCTTCTGGGTCGTGCCAATCCTCCCATACTCCAACAGTGGATATTACCGATTCTTGGATCGAGTCCAATAGCAACAATGAAAGCACTGCGGATGACGGTTTTTTGTTCGGTGGGGAGTCGGTGTATCCGGTTTCCAACCAATTGCGCGAAAGCACGGACATGATTTGCTATGATTTTGATGGGAATGGGGTCTATGATGCGTGCTACTACGATACCAATGGCTGCGGTGGGTCGGGGTGCACTGCTTCTTCCTGCAACGTTTCGGGATTCACGATCCCTCAGAGCGTTTCAAGTTCCAAAAAGTGGTCCTGCGATATTGATTCCGTCTCCGGGTGCAAGATCGGAGTGGACGGAGGGACTCCTCCCCAGATATGTTCGGGAGTGAATTGCAGCATCAGCACGTCCAATCCTATTTTTTCGAATGAGGTTAGGGCGGTTGGTTTTTCGGATTGCGATAATTCGGTCGCCTTAAAGGGACAATTTTTCATCACTGGCGTTTCTTTCGATGACTCCCATTACACCGTCATCAAACCTAAGTATGCACTGTGCGAAAATACCCTGGTTGGGCTGGGGCTGCTCAACAATCCCAATTATCTTTCGGCAGGATTCAATGGCAGTTACGATCAGGATTACTTTTCATACATTTGTCCGAGCAACAAGGCCTGTGATCAGCTGAACGACCAGCAGGAAATTTTTACTCCGAATGGGGTTATTTCAAACCCCTGCCGGACTATCCCGGGGCAATCCTGCACCCAAAATAGTGACTGCCTGTACAACACGTGCCAGGGAAACACCTGCCAGCCCGGAATAGGCATTGATGGGATTCTCCGGGATGAATTTGGGGTTCCAATCGTGGGGAAGACCATTCAACTCACCTCCTGCGGGGGTGGGGATACTGTTCTGAAGAGCAGTACGACCGATTCCAAAGGGAAATTCGAGTTCTATCATGTCGGGGGTTCCTACAAACTCAAGTCCTCCGCCCCCTGGGGGACGGTCACCTACACTTTTCCGGAGGGACCGTGCAGGCAATACGATACGGGTTTCCACGACATTTGGCTGCAGCTCTATACGAAGGCCAACATCCACGGGGTGGCAGTAAACCCTCAAGGATTTGCCTCGGTGGGTCTCCCCTTCGAAGCCGCCACTTGTCAAGATGTGACCATGGACACGACCCTCACGGATGGAGATGGGGAGTTCGATCTGACTTCGGATGCGGGGTACCAGAAATTGTTGGTGACGATTGGAGGGGACCAATATCCCCTGACCGATGCATCCGGTTCTTCCTGCCAATTCCAATACGGCGACGTGGACTATGGGACGCAGATCATCACGGACAATTGTTCGCTGTATGATAACACCTGCTCGGACGAGTACACGCGATTGTTCGATTGTACGAATGATTCCGTGAGCGGCTGCACGTGCAAAACACAGTATTGCGATGCCGGTTGCACCGATGGAGCCCTCGTATGTAATCCGATTGGCACGGGCACGCTGAAAGTGGTGGTTTCGGATACAAATGGGGACGCGATCCCGCTTGCCCCCGTTCAAGTCGATGGGGTTTCATCCGGTACGACGAACGGCTTCGGCAAGAAGGACGTGAATACGAAACACGGCTCGCACAGCCTAAAAATAACGTGCCCGACCAATCTGACCACCCAAACAAAAGGCGTGTACCTGAATGGGGACTACAAATACGTCTCGTTTGAGATGGAGTGTCCGGAAGCGCTTGAATCAGTTGTATCGGTAAACGTGGAAACAATAGATGGGTATCCTGTTGGCAATGTCTACGTTTTTTTAGATGACGAAACGACTGAATCGGCATTGACCAACGGATTTGGAACTGCAACTTTTACTGCACCCTATGGGAATCATCAACTAGTATTGGCCTATCTGATTGAAGACGGGGTTCCCGGCTCCTTCCAGGTGAGCCTTCCAATTCTAGTGGATAGTGCATCCGAGACGATTGATCATACTATCCTATTGCCCGGCCAACCCGGTTATTCGTCTTCCAGCGTTCAAAGTATCTCGCCAAATATTGCCCCAATAGTGATTTTTGGGGCACTTGCGGTACTGGACATTGCTTCCACCGCCTGGGATGCGTATGATTACTGTTCATGTGTTTACTCAGGACCGGACGTGGGCCAATTGGCAACGCAGTGCGTTTCAGATTTGTTTGCATGTCAAATTGGAAAGATTGCATTTAATGATGAATCGTGTCGTGATGCTTTTCAGGGAGTGACGAAGAATGATTCTGCCGGAAAGTGTGACGAGCAGTTTGGGACCCTTGTGATTGGACTTGGATTGTCTTTTCTTCCGGGGGATGAGCTGGTAAAACTTGGCGTCCGAGGTACAAAACTAGCAAAAGGAATTTTGCATTTAGACGATGCGGCCGAAGTGGTAAAACTAGCCTCTGGGAAATTCAGTTATCTTACGTTTCCAAAGGCATCGCTCACAAAAATTACAGATGATTTGTATGGGTATGTAATTGATGGATTTAATTATATTGCTAAACCCATTGCGTCGGGATTGGATGGCAAACCTATTATGTTTGGGGTGGTCGATGTCATTGATGACCCGATAAAACTTTCCGGAAAGGGTCCGATTGGCGCGGAAGACTTGGCAAAATACATGGGGGTTGGAAGCGAAATAAAACTCAAGGCATTAATTGGTAAGTCGCCAAAGTTGTCCGAAACGGTAATAATCGAGTCATATGACTCATTAGGAGAAATAGCCTTGTCAAATCTGTCGAAAGTGGAATATGAGAAAGTCTTGAAGAAGCTAAAAGATAAAATCAATGAGAGTGATGCGGGAAATATTGAAGGGATTATTGGAGAAGTGCTTGCAGGGAAGAAATATAAAACGCAGATTGCACAGTTTCAGGTGGACGTTTTCAGCGGTTCTAAAAAGGTCACGGAGATTGATTGGATTTTGAGTAATGGGGACTTGGTACAAGTGAAATACAAGGAATGGGTCTCCTTAACTAATCCTAAAGAGTTAGATGAAATCGCGAAGCAATTGATAAATACACATAGTTATGACCCTAATGCGACTATTAGACTTTTCTTGCCGAATATTTCATCTGGTCAGATAGGATTACTTCATGATGAACTTTTCGATGTTCTGAATAACTATAGTAATGGTTTAGATACATATGCCAAGCTTGTTATCGAGGGGGTGGATTAATGTGGAATATTAATCTTGAAATTCAACTTACAAGCCTTAACAAAATAGACTCTCAGATAGATAGTATATTGAATAATTTTGAATCGAAAAATTTCTTTTTTCATGATGCCAACGGAATCACAATTTCACAAGATGCCGTAAAAAAGAAGGTGTTGATGCGAGATATTGGATTTGATATTTGTCGCATTTTCAATTTTAGTTTCGCACTTTATCGAAATTTAGAAGATAAACGTAGAATCTCTCCAGGATTTATCAACTTAATTACGTTTAGTCCAAGTCTGCGCTTTCGGAGCTATAACTCCGAGGATAGTGAGTCAGATGTTCGAAAGGCATGGTTCGAATTTATTGAGATTGCCGATATTATGATTCGGGGATTCGGTGATTCTATAGATATTGCCTTTGCAGACGATGATAACAAGGTAGACGATCACTTCGTTCTTAATAATGATCGTCCTGTTCCATTGAATGCGATGGGCGCATTCACAAATCAATTGTGGTTGATGTTTTACGGCTGGGATCGTATTAATTTGTTGGGAAAGGATACTGTTTTGAATGCGCCATCTTATCAAGCAAAAGAATACAAAAATGGAATTCTTTTACTAAATAATCAGGCACCAAGTATATCTGGTCTAATTTCACGCCCATCATCGGAATCTTTTGAGCCACATACTTCGGGCGAAATTGCATCGCAGGTTTCAGCCTACTTTGAAGAAAAAATAGTGTCAACCCCCGGTTGGGAAGAAAAATGGTCATTACCGAAGAAGACGGGAAAAGATTGGTAACTATTTTCATATGTCGTTGAGGGATTAAAATCGCAAAACCCTATTTATCGGTAGCGTAAAAACCCGCCCTGTCAGTCGCGGATAAAACGCGCTACGTTTCTTAAAAAAATGTCAGTTTATCAAAATATGCTGAACTCGAAGACGACATAATTCATCAGATAACAATTGATGATATTGGAAATTTAAGGGGGCGTTTTGGAGAGCTTAAGGCATTGGATGCTAATCCGTCATTTATTAAAAAAATTGATGATTGGGATGGGGCGATTCCAGGAAGTGCAACTCCAAATCCAAAAAAATATGATTTTCATGCCGTTGAGTCTGATATTATTGAAGTGAAAAATATCAATATGGGCGAGGCAAGCCCTTCCGAATATAACAAGGAATTGACAAGTATTATCGAGGAATCAAAAGCATGGTTTGCACTTGAGCCGAGCTCAAAAGTGCACGTCGTTTTCACAAAAAAGCCAGGTGCATCAATAGCGGGTGCTGTCGAAAACGTTATCAAAACGACCATTCAGGGGAAACAGTTTATAATCCGAGTAATATTGTCTTTTATTGGATGGATTGAAATGGGCGCGGATGATATCATCTTTCTGATCGTTCCCAGTAGAGAACTAGATTGTGATAACTTTTCCGAGTCGGCAAAAAAATACTTTAGAAAAAAAAATTTCGAGTATGTTTCTACTGAGAAAGGTCTCGGCAGATTTAACTATTGGTCCTTTCGCCACGATGACAAAACAAAACTCCTTTTTTTAGGCCCCTTCTCATTTGGATTGGAATGCGAACCTAACAAAATAATAATCGAGTTTCCAAGCGGTCTTGCCGATGTTCATATACAATGGCTTCCATTGCTCCTAGAGGACTTTATTGATTGGTTGGGAGATATTGTTGATATTGCGGTGGGAGGGGCAATTCAAACTCTAGACAATTATGGATACGCAACAGCGTATAACCCTAATTATTACTGGGATCAGTACAAAGGCAGGCTTGAGCTGCTAGTATACCCCTTTTGGCTTTACTATTTAAGTAAAGAAAATGTTGCAAGGGTGGGTGAAGAAATAGTTCTAAATGCTCCTGCATGGGCGGTTAAGAGGGTTGGTAATGGTGTGCTATTACAGAATGGGCCTGTTCCAAATAAGTCGGTGTCAGATAATTCTGCCGCATGTAAAGAGGTTTCTGATTATTTTCGTAAAGTTTTGGAGGTCAAAAAATGAAGTCTGTTTCGTTTGATTCGTTGTCTTTTTTGGATAAGATGCGTTTGCTCTTGTTACATCCTCAATCCTTTTTCGACTCGGTGAAATCGGTGAGTGTGGGTCGGGAGCCGGTGGTCTGGTCTTTTCTCGCATTGCTTCTTTTCGGTGGGTTGAATTTTGTTCTCTTTCTCCTCCATGGTTCCGGGCAGGTTTCGATTCCGGCGTGGAGTGTCCTGTTGGATTTTTCGGATGTTTTCATCGTCATTTTTGGTTTCTTCTCGTATGTTCTTTTTCTTGTTCTGATGGTGGTGGGCCTCCCGTTGCTCCATTCCCTCGCCCGGAAGTTTGGCGGGAAGGGTTCCGTGACGGATACGAAGAAGGCGCTATTCTATCCCTGGGTCTTGTTTTTCCTTTTGGGTTGGATTCCGGTCGTGGGGTGGATTATCGCGGTATGGGCGAGCTACCTTGTCTACGTGGGTTTTCGTGCCCTGCACGGATTATCGATGGGTCGGGCGATTGGATACTTGGTGGTGGCCACCGTGCTGGTTACCATCGCGTATTTTATCGTGCTGGTGATCCTCATTTTTTTGCTGATTACTCTCGCATTCATGGCGTTTACGGGTTCCTGAAAAATTTTCCCTAGCTTTATAATCATTAGCATGGGTTTGCGTGGATAGTATGCGTCTGCACGGAATCGTGATTGGGTTGCTTCTGCTGGCTCCCTTCCTAGTGCAGGCGCAGGAAACGGGTTTCACTGATTTTTCCCCCGTCCCGGATAAGGCGGTGCGTCTGGACGTGAATCGCACGTTTTGGGACATTGCGCGCACGGGCATCGGGCTTCCCGAGCATGTGCTTCCCTTGCTCGCGGATTCCGTACGGCAATTGTTTTTGCGCATTCCGAAGGACAAAGTGGTGTTGATTCCGGACCCGGCGCAGAATACTCCGGAGGCGATTCCCCTCAAGTTGAAGGGGGGATTGGTTTCCACTGATAGTTCCGTTCTCACCCGGGGCAACATTCTCGTATTTCCCCATTCCATTGATCGCATTTCCCAGCGTGTCCAATCTCTCGGGGGGACTGTCCTTTTGACGCATCGTGTTGGGAGTGGGGTTACGGCCGAGGTTCCCCAGAATCAATTGGTGAACGTGGCCTCGGACGAGTATGTGAAATCCATCTGGCCGGATCGTGATTTTCATGCGACGCTGGATTCGTCCGTGGACCAGATTCATGCTTCCGTGCTATGGGATGCCGGGTACACGGGTCAGGGGCAAGTGGTCGCGGTATTGGACACGGG
>ERZ1292623.1348-Hain-H51-01um-R1-1348-length-23895-cov-87_pt1 | contig 10153 bp, 19 predicted proteins | sample MGYA00564398_ERZ1292623 | MGnify/ENA primary metagenome ERZ1292623 (study PRJEB36523, sample SAMEA6512633) | groundwater metagenome | collected 2019-01-07 | study: AquaDiva: Metagenomics assemblies of 32 groundwater samples
AGAACGTGAGACCCTGGTGGGGCAAAAATATAATAGAGGAGGTTGGACTATGCCAACACATACACCCTGGGGGCTTTCCCAAAGCTCAAGGACGTTAGCACAAGGTATCAGGGAGTACACCACGGCTAGTCATGGAGGTATTCACCTGAGCCCCAGATGCAACGCTCAGATCGCAGAATGCTGGCGCATTGCCACAGGCTGGTACGAGGAGGACTGCGACTGGGCTATCGTCGCCTACCATTTCCCGGAGGCATTTTCCGGCGTGAACTTCGAGCTAGCACTACAAACCTTGAAGAGCTACAAGCCTGACGAGTACACGCTCGTGACCGGCAAAAACGTAACTCTGGAAGAGTCCCACAAGTTGCGGGAGCGAGCTTTCCGTGAGGCGACGAAAGATAAGCTGGTGACAGTGGCAGCCTTTGGCGACTGGCACCCCAAAATCCCTAAAGGGTACGTCGGGGCCATCGCCTACAAGGGCGGGCGGCCGGAGAACGGCATGTACGCCAGTGACCTCCGGTACTTCCTGGTGCCCCGGGCAGAGTATCACGCCCACCAGCAATCGGTTGTCTACATGGGGTTCACCATCGACGAGACCAGACACCAGGAGGTGGAGAAGTTCGATGGCTAGGGGGAGAATGACCAGGATAGTCCGGCTGGAAGAACACGAATTGTCTGACGGCAGGGTAGCCCTGTGCCAATTCGGTCGCCGATACTACGTGGACCGCTTTTTCGCAGACGACAGCCCTCCGAAAATCTACGGCCTGATGTCCGGAGGGCTGACTAAAGAGAAAGCCAGCGGCATCATGGCTGACATCCTGGCAAAAGATCTGAGCGATTCCATTTAGTTCACCGATGCTGAGATTTTAGAGCGGAGTGAAATATGCTTGAATTCGATACCATCTGCTCAGAGTGCGGTAAAACCCTTCATGGATAGCAGTGCGCGACTGGCACTGGATGACCGATGCAGGAAAGGAGGTGAGGATCGATGCTTTGAGAGCCCGCTGGCAGGAGTTGTGGGGCGGTGCGAAGTTCGTCTGCGACGAACCACTTGACCAACAGAAGATTGAAGAGTTTTCAAAGGAGGAATGACCATGTCTACCCAAGGAGCAATTGTAAGGACCACTGGCAACTCGACATTCAAAGGAGTCTATCACCACTGGGACAGCTACCCATCCGGCTTGGGCCGGACCCTCTGGGAGATGTACCACGGGTTTTTCAAGAGAGACTGCCAGGCGATGATAAAGTACCTGATTGACGACCACCCTGCTGGCTGGTCTACTATCAATGACAGCGACTTCAACTTGCCAGCAGGATACCAGGGTATGGACAAGGACCCCGACACTTACTGCGGTCCCGAGTGCTATTGCCACGGCGGGCGCAGCGATGGACCCCGAGAGGTCAACGACCAGAACGCCAGCGGGTGCGGAATCGAGTATGTCTACCACCTCGACGAAGGCCCCTCCCTGGTCATCCTATCATCCTACCACCAGGACGGGGAGAAGATGATCGGGGCATTCGGCTCGGGCGACCCGGACGGGGAGAAGATGATCGGGGCATTCGGCTCGGGCGACCCGGATGCGACATGGAAGGAGTTGGCCCGCCTACCGCTCTTCGGCGAAGAGCCGGACTGGAAGGCCCTGGACCAATTAGCCTACGGAGGCTAATAAATAAAGCAAGGAGGTGAATAACCATGCCAGGGATACTCGGGATAACCTTCGAGGAGTTCGTGGAAAAACTCCAGGACAGCAACACCAAGGTCGGGAAGGGCGACATGATTTCCCGCTGGGGCAAGCCCTGCTGCATCGCCGGGCACGCGCTCAAGGCGATGGTGCTGGATCACAAGGACGCACTGGGTAAGCGCTTTCCGGGGCAACCCATAAACTTTCGGTCACTGTGCAAAGACACCGTAACTGCCATCACCTGTCTGTTGATCGCCTTTGACCTGACTCTTAACCAGGCCCGGGAGATCATCCGCATCAACGATAGAAACTCAACAGACCGCCTGCGCGACCTGCGTGACTATGCACACCTGGAGCATATTTAAGAGAGGAGGAACGACCATGGAAATCACAGCCAAGAGACTCAACCATGTCCTGAAACTCGCGGAGACGTGCACCCCCAAAAGACACATAGCCCTCGACATCTTGAAGGACGTGCTGGTGGCCGGGGGGAGGCTGACCGCCACCAACCTGGAGCGGGCCATCTTCATCGACCTGCCCGAGGCGGGAGATGCGGCCTTCTGCGTACCGTTCAAGGCCCTGGCCGAGTGCAATCAGGGCTTGCCCCCATCGGCAGTGGTCAGGATCAGCGTAGAGGGGGACCAGTTGTCCTTCGATAGCGAGCACTTCCATCGCACCAGCCACGTCGACGCCATTGACGAATATCCACCTGCTAGCGGTTACTCCGGGCTGGAAGGCCGGCAAAATGTTGGCCCCATCAACGGCAACGGCTTCATGAAGGCCCTGGAAGCCGTCGTGCCCTACGCTGCAAAAGAGGAAACCAGGCCAGTCCTGACCGCGGTGTGCATCACCATGAACGGCAAATTCACCTTCGTCGGGGCAGACGGGTCCAGGCTGGGCCTGCACTCAGTAGACCTCGGCCCCCATGAAGACCTGGGCCAGGTGCTTTTGCCCAAAGAGTCCGCCCTGGCCCTCGCAAAAGTCTGGCGTATGGCGGACAAGACCCACACCGCTACCCCGGAGGGAGACCCATCCTTACCCACGAACCTGGCCCTGGCGATGCGCCTGGCCAGCCAGCCGATGCTCTGCATGTCAGTGTACCCGGCCCGCAAGGCGGTGTGCTTCCAGTCCGGAGAGTTTGCTCTCTACAGCCAGCTCGTGGACGGCGCCTTCCCAGACTACACCAAGGTTATACTAGGCCATGAGGTCCTGCCCTACAAGGTAACATTCGATGCCCAAGAGATGCAGCGCGCACTCAGACCTCTGGTGGCCGTTGCCAAGGACGCCTCGGGCATCATCCGCCTTGAGTGGGAGGGCCACACCCTGCACCTGAGTGCCAGAAGCGAAGAGTCAGGGGAGGCCCACAGCGAGATCACGGTGGACACTGCTTTCGTACAGCGACCTACCAAAATGCCCACTGTGGGACCGGCGAAGATCGCCTTCGACTACCGCTACCTGCTGGACTACCTGGCCAAGCGGGAGGGCCCCGTCCTCATGGAGACAGTCTCACCATCAAGCCCAGCTCGCTTCAGCCACAAGAGCCTGGAGACCTGCCTCCTCATGCCCATGTCCGTGCAGTAGTAACCCCAAGCACACCCAGCTGACCGATAGCCCTTGCCTAAAGTATTGGACAAGGGCTATAATAATACTTAGACTTATGGAGGACATCGACCATGAGAGTCGCAGTAACCCAGGAGTGCATCGACCAGGGACTTCCAAATAAGGCTTTTCTATGCCCCATCGCCCTAGCCCTCCAGTTAGCAGGTTTCGAGGATGTATCAGTGACACAAGATAATATCCGTTATAGCACCCGAGGGGAGCGTGGCACCGTCACAGTCCAGTACCAACCCCTGTCCCGCCTGTGGCACCGGAGGGTGCGGCGCTACGACAGCACAGGCAGGATGGCACCTGGCTACATCTACATAAAGGAGGGATAGTCTGATGACATTCGAACAAGACCCGCTCATGCAGTTCTACCAGTCTGCTCTCGTTGATGCCGTAGAACTGCTATGCGGAGACAGGGACGACCAGCCAGGGAGACTGTTCACACTGTACCAGTGCCTCGACTACGCACCCGACGCCCAGGAGTTGCTGATGGCTACCTTTGGGAAGGAGATCGCCGATTTCAGTGTCCAGGTCACAGGGTTGGCAGACCGGCTTTTAGAAAGGATTAAGGAGGTAGATTGACATGCCCAGACAGCAAGTATGGGCCCGGCATATAGTATCCGGGGAGACCTACGTACTGGATTTCGAGTCCGATGGTCAGCAAATCGTCGGAGTCGCTGGCCCAATAAAACGACGGGCTATATGGCATCACCGACCTGAGGACTACTTGGCCCCCAATCAGCCGGGGGATACATCCTGGGCCAACACCCAGGAGTGGAACTGGCTGACCTACGCCGAGGCAACGGGACAAGTCAAGGAGTGCAAAGCCCAGGAAGCCCGGAAAGCGGATGGCCAGGGGAGGTTCCGTAAATTCATAAGTGTCATGCTCCACGGCGGGAATGACTATGGCATTCCGTAAATCAGTATAAGGAGGTGCATCCATGACTACCCAACAAGAGACCTGGCTGGAAGCCGCACAACGGCGGAAGGCTGAGACCGATGAAAAAGCAGCGGTGGCAGCTAGGACCAAGGTGGAAGCAGAGAATGCCATATTGACGGAGGCATGGGAGAAACTGTTCCTTCCATACCTCCCACAGGAAATCCTGCCTAGCAACCCCACCATCATACGCTACGCCGATGGCACGCTCCACGGGATTGTCTCGGCCCTCAACCTCGGCGCAGGGGTGCAAATATACATCGGGTTCAGCCCGACCAGCCAACTCAACAGCGAGCATTACCGTTGCTGGATCAGGTACGACCTTCAGAAAGGTCAAAACATGTTCGAGTACAACCTGAACAGTCCAGACACATACGCCAAGTTTAAGGCAATGCTGGAGAGCACCCTGCTCAAGATATTCCGGCAACAGACCCAGGCGATAGCACAACGGGCACAAGAGGAAGAGCGAGTCAGGCAAGAGCAGGAACGGGAGGCTGGTCAACACGCTGACCGAGAAAGGTTCGACAGCGTTTGTCATCGCGCAGAGGTCTCGCTCCACCACCTGGCCCACCAGCTATTTGAGACAGTCTGCCCTGGCGATGACTGCCACATGAACGTTTGGCGGGCAATCTGGGGGGAGGGCGAATGGCTCCACCAGCCCCACTTTGACGACAAGGACGGGGAGGTCATCCGGCTCACTGAGGAGGCCCGCCAGCAGGGGGAGGACATTCTACGCCGAAGAGAGATATGTAAACAGCTTGAAGCCGAGGCCACGCCACTCACCGTGCTCCCCAAGGACTTGGAGGTATTCAAGGTGCGGTACAGCCTCTACCCTGACTTCAAGCTTGGAGACGAGGACAGCGACGGCATCGAGGTACGGTACTCCATCGGCGCTGACTGGTGGGCACAGTCGTGGCGGTACATCCAAGGGGATGCTAGTGTCAACAGCTGGGTTTTTGTTAACAATGGCATTGTTGAGATCACCCGGGTCCCTTTCCCGAAGGGGACAACGGCAGATAGTCTCCCAAGCCCCCTCTGCGTCAGGGACTCCATCGAGCGCGACGGGGTGAAGTATAGCTTCACCCGCATATCCAAAGTCCTTCTCGATCCACCTTAGATGATAGGATGGTGGGATAAGACGACATGATTACAGACCTACCCCAACAAGCCATGGAGCAAATGGTGCAGGACCGCCGCTGCGGGGAGTGTGGTGGTCGCCTCAGCAAAGCCTGGGGCGGTGCCTTCGGGGTTAACGCCGACATTCTCCGCTGCGGCAAGGACATTACTCACTCCACCACCAGGCCCTTATCCAGGTCCCGCAAGCTCCTGGACCCGGACAAAGGCTACGTGGAGATGGATGTAGTTACACAGAAGGAAGTCCCTGGAAACCAGACTTCTAATACTGGAGGTAATACCTTGGTAACAACTCAAGAAATCGCTAGGCAGAGCAATGCTATCTCCCAGCAGGTCTGGGAGCTAGTGGAGGACGATGCCACCTATACCCTCAAGTTCGGTGGGCGAACCCCCCGCGAAATCACGGCCCTGTCCGCTGTAGGCGCCCAGGAGCTCTACAACCAGTGCGCTATCCGTGGGCTAGTGCCGATCTTCAACGCCGAGAAGGTGGTCGACCATGTCATCGCCGACATCTGGATCACCGACGTTACCTGGCGGGCCACTGACCCCAAGAGTGGGAATACCTGGCTGTTCAGCACCAGAGGGGCGGAGCCTTACGCTGGCCCGGCATCCGACCCCCTGGCAGTCGCCAACCGCAAGGCAATGGGCAAGGCCCAACGCAACGCCAATATCCGGTGCGTGCCCCTGCCCATCCGGAAGGCCTTCCTGGCCCACCTCAAGGCCATGACCGGCAAAGAAGTCCAGGAGGGGGAAGAAGAACACCAGTACGCCCCCCCGGAGACTGCGCGCCCCACACAGGTGCAGCGCAGGCCATCCCCGAAGCCCACGCCGAAACCAGCCCCGGAGAAGCCCTACTGCGATCTGCACCAGAAGTTCATGGGCCTCCTGCCAGGAGGCGATAACCGCTACGGCCACCCCGACCCCGACTTCGACTCCCCCGACGGCTGGTGCCTCGGGCAAGAGGAAGCGACTCTGGCAAAGACTTCCAGCGAAGGCACTGAAGCTCCAAGCATGAACCCCCAAGAGGAGGCCCTGCGGAAAGCGGTTGCCGACGCAGGTATAACCTGGGAGGAGTTTGAAGGTGAGGCCCTGAGAATGCCCCTGCTAGACTACCAGGTTATGGGCGGGAGCTACGCCCAGGCCCACGCAAAGCTGAAGTCTTATGTGAAGCAATAAAGGGAGAGGAGTTGAGGGAATCATGACACAGTACAAATACGGCATCGTGTTGAAGGGGAGCGGGGAGCACAACAGCGGCGGGGGCGGCGGAATGGAAGGGTTGTACGATTCCGTCGAGGAGGCGCAGGCCAAAATTGACGATCTCCTACAGGACTCCTACTGGACGAGGGCAAATTTTGAAATCAGGAAGTACCGTCTGCGTCAAGGCAACGGGGAGGGACAGCCATGACCCAGACTAAGCAACGATTCTCTCCAACGCTCCCCGGCGGCACCCTCTACCCCTTCCAGGTGGAGGCACTCGAATACATCTGGCAGCACCGGGGCCGGGCCATCTGCGGGCACCGGAGGGGCAGGGGGAAGACACCCATCGCCATCGCCTGGCTCCACTACAACAACGGGCTAAGACCCGCAGTGATGGTGGTGCCAGCGGCAATCAAACGCCAGTGGGCCCGGGCCTTGGCCCACTGGATGGGGATACCAGAGGAAGAGGTCACGGTCCTGAACGGGCGAAAAGCACAGGTGCCGGCGGACGCCCAACTCATCGTGGTGAACTATGACATCCTGAAGGACCATCTAAGAGCCCTGCAAGCGATACAGCCCAGGGTGGTCATCTACGATGAAATCCAGCGTACAAAATCCAGCACTGCGGCACGTTCCGTGGCCTCCCGCAACCTGGCCCAACACCCCTCGGTTATGTCCACCATCGGGTTGAGTGGCACCATGTTCATGAACCGACCAAAAGAGGGCTGGCACCAGGTATTGGTGGTGAACCCGACCATCTGGCCCAACTGGTGGAAGTACGCCAACCGCTACTGCAACCCCCGGGTGGTCAACACCACCGCCCAGCGAGGGCCGGACGGGAAGGTCCTGAAAGGGGAAGACGGCAAGCCGCTCTGGAACACCGCCAAGGACTTCTCCGGCGCCAGCCACACCGACGAGCTCGCTCGCACCTTGAAGGACAAGGTCCTCTGCCGCCCAGAAGATGCCCAGGTTGATAGCCAGACACCGCCAATACAGCGGGCTACCGTCCCCTTCGAGTGCGACCTGAAGGAGTACCTGAAGCTCCGGGACTCGGCCCGGCGTAAGCTCAAGGAGATACGCGCGGCAATCCAAAAAAGGCGGGTGCACTGGGGGCGACTCTCGGAGCCGGAACTATCCAAGGCCCTGGCAGCACAAGCCTCGGAGGACAGCATGGTGAAGCTCTACGGGATGGCCGGTGCGGAGATCGCCCTGCTCCGGCACGCCACGGCATTGCTCAAGATACCCCATGTGGTGGAGTGGGCTGAGGACTTCATCGAGTCGGAAGATCCGCTGCTCCTGTTTGGCCACCATCACGACGCCATGGACAACCTGGTGGAGCAGTTGAACCTTCGGGTCGCAAAGCTGGCGATGAATAAACTGTATTGCCGCCTCATACCCCCACCCCTGGATGGGCGGATGGGCCAACGGGCCAGGGACAACCATGTTGCGGCCTTCCGGACGGGTGAGTACCCTGCCCTGGCCGCTGGAATCGGGGCCATGGGTGAGGGCTATGATGGGTTGCAGCACGCCGCCTCCCACCTGGCATTCCTGGAGCTGGGCTGGAACCGGGCAGCCCACGACCAGGCCGAGGGCCGGCTGGACCGTAATGGGCAGACCAAGCCGGTCAACGCCTATTATCTGGTCGCGGTGGACACCATCGACGAGCAGATGGTGCGGCTATTGGATGCCAAGAACACCGTCACCAGCGCTAGCTACGGGGAGTTGCCCCCACCGGGGGTCATCGAGTCCATCATGGATTACATCATTGAGGAAAGTTGAAGTGATATTCAAACGACACCAACACCGCTGGCGCGATGTGGAGCGGACTTACACTCTCCGATACGCAAATACCTTTCGGGAGGTCCGCGAAACCCAGTGGATACTCCAGTGGTGTGAGACCTGCGGGAAGTACAAGCAGACCAAAATCCAGGGCTCGTCCCGGATCGGGCCGCCACCACTCAGGACTCCCGTGCCCGAAGCTTTTCTGAAGGAGGAATGATATGCCCTACGCACCACCCGCAACCAACTGGCCGGTTTACCGCATCTTCACCCATCAAGAATTAGCCCCGGATACCTGCTATTGCGACAGGTGCTTCGGACATACGCTGGAGGCCTTGCTCGTGGAGGAACGACACCAATCGGTCCGGCACCTGGCCAAACGAATGAACCTGGACCCGGGGTATGTAGCGAGCCTGATTTTAGACCCCAAAGCCCCCCAGGGGTTCGTTTGCTGGCCAAACTGAGGAGGGTACAGTGATAAAAAAGAGCAAACTGATGCAACGGGTGGAGCAAGAGCACAACCGCTCGTTGGAGAACCTCTTGCCCGAAATGATCAATACCCAGGGCCTCAGCCACACCGCTGACGCTCTGGGTATCTCCAAGGCTACCCTGGGCTACTGGCTCTTGCGGCTGGGGATCAACGTGCGCCGGATAGCCCTACTACCAGGGCAGGAGCTTGAGGTACGGAACACGATCCACCGGAACCCGCCACAATAATGGGAGGGAGGTATAGATAACATGGTCAAAGAAGTAACCCTCACCCTGTCAGTCTGGGAGGCCCGGCTGGTCATCGAGGCGGTGAATGCCCTGGCAACCCTGCGCCACAACCGCGGCGAGTACGAGACCGTGCCCATGTTAAACACATTAGTGGGCAAACTCACCAATCAAGTGCTAGACGCTATCAAGGAAGGAGGCCCACAAAATGACCGGGCCAAACTCATGCCCTAAATGCCGCCGGGGGTTCGTGGAAAAGGACGATGATGAGATGTTCTGCCGCAACTGCGGCTGGCGCGCTTACGCATCAGCCGGCCCCCCTAAGCCCAAGAACTCCAAGACCGGGCGACCCAGCCAGGACCACGAGGCACTGGAGCGGAGGCTCAGGGAGCGCCTGGCAGTAGTCAGCGCCGAGCTCCCATCCCTGGAGTCCATCGACCACGGCCCGGGAGATGAAGAGCGGACGCACCGGCTCTATAGACTGAAGTACGAACGGAAGGAGATTTATATGCAGTTACAAGCACTCGCTGAGGTCAGAACACCCTCGATTCAGGAGGACATTTAGCGATGGCAATGTCAGACTACGTTGAACTCGCCGAAGCCCGTATGCGCCTCGCCAACGAGTACCTGAAGCGCGGGTACAGGCTAATCAGTGTCGAAAGCATCACCGGCACAGGACAACACCCCAACAACAAGACGGAGTTCGTGCGCCGAGCGCTAGTCTACGTGATGGGGAGGACTGCTGATATTGAGCACTGGGCCCCACCCAAGGCACCGGAGAGGACCGCAACAGAAGAGAAGGAGGGATGAATAACATAATGGAGCAACTACCCATCGAGTTCGACCCTGACATAGTAGGCCTGCACTGGTTCGACGACAGCCCCGACCCCGGCACTCCAGAGTGCGTTTGCTCCTGGTGCGGTAACTTAATCCAGGAGGGCGACACCCTGCTACGCATCTTTCATTACAGTGAGCACTCAGAAGCACGGCTACATGTCGTTTGCTGGAATGAAGTTAGCCCATACAAGTTAAGCTTTGAAACAGATTATGAAGAGGAGGCATAACCATGAGTGAACAGACTCGAATAGAAACCCTGGCGCAATACGCT
>ERZ1292623.5450-Hain-H51-01um-R1-5450-length-10153-cov-3_pt1 | contig 10153 bp, 10 predicted proteins | sample MGYA00564398_ERZ1292623 | MGnify/ENA primary metagenome ERZ1292623 (study PRJEB36523, sample SAMEA6512633) | groundwater metagenome | collected 2019-01-07 | study: AquaDiva: Metagenomics assemblies of 32 groundwater samples
CCATTGATGGAACATCTACTGATGGCATCTCAATCGATAAAGCGGTCAACAAGATTCGTGGTCCTATCGGTACATCAGTTGACTTGACTATCATCAGGGACGGCGCTTCTTTGGATATAAAAATCATCCGCGACACCATTCGAATACCTCAGACCGAAGATGGTTTGGACGAGAAAAGTGGGGTCTATCGCATCGCATTGTACGAGTTCACGTCCAATTCCGCGAATCTGTTTAACCAAGCTCTCGCACGGTTCAGGACATCCGGCTCAAAAAAACTTATTGTAGATTTACGTAGCAATCCGGGCGGATATCTTGATGCGGCGGTTGCCATCGCGAGTCATTTTCTTCCGAGAGGTGCAGGGATTGTAACCGAAGATTTTGGTGAAAAAGAACCAAGCAATGTGCACACCAGTTTTGGTTACGATGATGTTCCGGCAGGGACGAAGATTGTCGTGCTCATTGATGGGGGTTCCGCTTCAGCTTCCGAGATTGTCGCAGGTGCTTTACAGGATGCACATACTGCGACTTTGATCGGTACGAAATCGTTCGGCAAGGGCTCGGTACAGTCACTGATGGATCTTGACGAAGGATCGCTCAAAGTTACGGTTGCGCGTTGGATAACGCCGGCAGGGCACTGGATCATGGGTAACGGTATAACGCCGGATATTATCGTGTCGTTCACTGCGGCAGACGCTGTGGCAAAACGTGATCCACAAATGTTGCGAGCGATCACATTTTTGACTACGGATACGCAATAGAGTAAGATGCCTTCACATGAAAGTCGTATTACTCAAAGACGTAAAGGGGGTTGGATGCGTGCATGACTCGGTTACGTTGGCCGACGGCTACGCTCTTAATCACCTTATTCCGAAGAAATTTGCTATTCCCGCGACCCCGATGGCGCTACAGGAGGCCGAATTGCGCCGCAAGCGCATGCAGGATCATGCAACGCTCAATGCCTCTCTACTCGCGCAAAATATTGCCTCTCTCGCCTCTGCACGCATCGTTATCAGGGCAAAGGCGAATGAAAAAGGTCATTTGTATGATGCGGTAGGGGAGCCCGAGATACGGGCGGCAGCGAAGGATCAAGCCCGTATCGATTTGTCTAAAGATGCAATTAAGCTCGAAAAACCAATCAAGGAATTGGGTACATTTGATATTCCGGTCGCAGTCGCCGATACATTCGGAAAGTTTTCTATCACCATTGAGGCGGAGTAATTTCCTGAAATCTTTTCGGTTTGAAGAGTCAAAAGTCCTACTATCTTCTTTATAGAACGTCAGCAATTTTTTTATTGAAAATACGTCCTGAGAAGCTTGTTTTACGCTTTGTACGGAAAGACACCCTGCCAGTAGAGAGAGCAAATAGGGTATGATCGCGGCCGACCGCTACGTTTTTCCCTGCTTCTATTTTTGTGCCGCGCTGGCGTACGATGACCATACCAGGCCGAGCGGTAGCGCCGTCAGCAAGCTTCACTCCGAGATATTTCGGGTTTGAATCATTGAGGTTTTTTGCCGAACCGCCAGCTTTCGTTGATGCCATGATGCTATAGTTATGTCCAATGACTATAGCAGAAGTGCGTGAAAAGTGCAAAAGTGTCATCAGCCAGATACCGCGCGGCGTGTTCATTATCATCATTCTCATACTCGCCTCATCTTTCAGTTTCGGACTGGGCTATCTTGCGGGGTTGGATTCAGAAAAGACGACAATAACTTCATTTGAAACGTCCTCTCTTGCTACGACAACGGCGACGGGGCAGGTAGTCGCCTCAAAAACAGGAACGAAATATTATCTGTCGAGTTGTGCAGGGGCTAATCGCATTTCTGAAAAAAATAAAATATGGTTTGTTTCTGTCGCGGCCGCTCTGAAAGCAGGTTATGCTCCGGCTGCAAATTGTAATGGACTGTAATCTGTTATCATATACGTTGCATGGATGATGATTTGACACTTCCAACGTCAACAAATCGAGGGACGGCTGAACAGCTTGCGAAGGCAGTTCACGAAGGGCAGCGCACCATACCTTCCGAGCGCCCACCGCTGGTTTGTAAGCCAAGACAAATAGAATCTTGGCGCGTTTTCAAGATTATGTCTGAATTTATCGAAGGGTTTGATATTATCCGTCGTTACAGCTTAGCGGTAACTTTTTTCGGCAGCGCGCGTACTTCGCTCGCGCAAGATGCTTATAAAAAGGCCGAAGAGTTGGCACATCGGCTTGCAAAAAGAGGTTTTGCTGTGATTACGGGCGGCAGTACAGGCATCATGCAGGCCGCAAATAAAGGCGCGTATGAAGCGGGCGGTGCTTCAGTCGGACTTAATATTAATTTGTCGGATGTGCAAAAATATAATCCGTATCTCACCGAACGATTCGGTTTTGATCATTTTTTTGTACGGAAAGTAATGCTGACGTATGCCTCCGAGGTCTATATCTATTTCCCGGGCGGCTTTGGCACACTGGATGAATTTTTTGAAATTGTCACTCTTGTACAGACCAAGAAGATCCGCAAGGTCCCCATCATTCTTTTTGGAAAAAAGTATTGGGAACCACTCCTTACTTTCATTGATACAATGCTCTACCAAGAACGTGCATCTATTAGCAAAGAAGACATGACACTTTATACGGTTGTCGATTCAGTTGATGAGGCGTACGACTACATCATCGCAAATGTATCTTGCTAGAGAGATAGTTTTAGTATTTCACAGCCCAAGAAGGGAAGACAGCATTTTGATGGTATCCTGTTCCCTATGGCGCATATAAAATATTCTACAAAGCGACTCCAGATTTATGCATTCTGGACAGGATGTATGAGTACCATCATCAGTTTACTCCACGTCATTATTATCGCGCTCAAGAAATAATTTTTTTGATATAAGAAAAGTAAAGAGAGGGGATAGGGATATTTCATTAGATTGTATTAGGTCCTGGTCTTTATCAAATGTGCGCACAATATATCTTTTGCGTAGATAGCCGAAGGCTTCTACGCAAAAGATAGTCGCGATTGTGCGAACGCCCTATCCTTTTGCGCGCGGGTGAAATTCATGCGGATGGACGAATCCACAATGTAGCCCATTGCCAACCTTGAGAGAGGAGGTTGATCACGTAACCAAAATTTTCCTGGCCTGCCGGGGAATTCACAATGGCCTGGATAGAAATACCAAAGAATGATAGTGCGAGCACAAGGATAAATACCCAGAAGATGGCCTTAAACGTCGGATACATAGTAGATACATTATACAACAAGAATAGCCCGATGCTATTATCTTGGCATGACGAGCCACGCGAAAAATAAGAAGTCAATGACTTCTAACCCGCCCAGGGCGGGCGCCTCTAACTGGGCGAGTCGAACACTTGCTTTGGAGCTTTTTAAGCGTGTAGACCCAGATTTTCATAGCGCCACCACAGTCCATCATGCTTCCCTCCCTTCCCGTCTTTCCGAGAAGCGTACGCTATCAGAATTATTTATATCACTGGTTTCAATTATTATTTCGCAGCAACTTGGAAATGCGGCCGCCGACACTATTTTTGAGCGCGTGAAAAAAGCATGCGGTAGTCGACTCACTCCCAAATCAGTCCTCAGGACTCGTTTAGCGACATTTCGCAAGGCCGGTCTCTCTGGTGCGAAGACAAAGACGTTGAAAGCAATTGCATTGGCTGTCAAAAATAATTCACTTAATTTACTTTCTTTAAAAAAAATTCCAGAAGCGAATGCAGCAGAACAGCTCATGAGTATATGGGGACTCGGACCATGGTCGGTGGAGATGTTTTTCATGAATTCACTTGGCAAGAGCGACATTTTCTCTCCAGGAGATCTTGGCCTTGTTCGTGCGATGGAAACTATCTATCATTTGCCTAAAAATGCTTCGCGTTCTTCCCTGCTCGCTATTGCGGAAAAATGGTCTCCGTACCGCACTTACGCTTCCCTCCTCTTGTGGTGTACTAGACCCAGTAGGTGATTGTGCTCAATCAAAGATACGAAAGCGGGTTGAGATAGGCAGTAAGAGTTGCGACTGGCATTGTGGCATCTGCACAGCCGATTTTTGCTCCACGGAATTGTCGCAAGGTCATTATCTGAGTTCCTTCAGTCGCATATACGCCGAAGTGGAGGTGCGGTCCAGTCGCGTATCCAGTCATACCCGAAAGGCCTAGTATCTGTCCGGTGCTCACTGACTGTCCTTTTACTACGTCAATTTCCGAGAGGTGTGCATACAAAGTGCTGAGACCATTTCCGTGTATAAGCATCACCCATTTACCATATGAATAACATCCTTTGACCAAGTCCGTATTTCCGGTAGCAAGCACAACGCCATTGAAAGATGCTTGAACTGCGGTGCCGATAGGCGCGGCTATATCCATCCCGGGGTGTCCTCCCCCGTTATAAATTTGCGGATTCGCCGTTGAAAATGCAGTATTACCGAAATACTGCGTGATGCAGAAGAAATTCTTAAACACACTTTTACGTTTTGTGCAGTTAAGCATAAACGCATTGCTAAATGGCCAGGAGAGTACTCCGGTACCGACTTTTGGCAAGAGATCAGGATGCACAATGAGATTTAATTGTCCCTGCAAATTAATCAGCTCCTGTTCAAACGCTTTTTCAGAGGCCTGTTTTTGCGCAACAAGTTTCTGATAGTTCGCTTCCTGATTTTTTGTTTGTGAGAGCAGTTGCTGTTGCGCTTTTTTACTAGCATCAACGGAACGTTTTTGGATAGTGAGTTTATTTTGAAGAGCAACAAGTGTTGTTTTTGTAGTGGTGACCTGATCGCGATTTGCCGCAAGTGCCGTACGCGCTGCCCGCATTTCAGTAATATTGTCATTGAGCGCTCGATTGAATAATATGACCTGATCGGCCGTTTCCCACGCCTCACTTAACGAATGTGAAGAGATAAGTTGAGTAATGATTGATGTTCCTTCATCTTCAGCAACACTACGAAGCGCTTTCGCTATTGCACTATGATCCTCAGCGATGACTGTCTCCTTGTCGCCGATGGAGAGTGTGAGTTCTTTGATGGAGAGATTGGCCGAAGCAATTTTGTTTTGCGTCACTTTAATTTCGCTCGCGAGCTTTTGTTGTGAAAGTGTAAGAGAACTGATAGCTGATTGGAGTGTATCTTTCTTTGAACCAAGCGCATCAAGTTGTTTTTGATAGATAGCGATTTCGGCCTCAAGTGCTTCAAGTTGTTGCTTGTTTGCATCAATTTGGGCCTGAAGGTCCGATACGGTATCAGCGAATACTCTTAATGGAGCTACGAAAACAAGTCCTGCAAACAATATGAAAATGAAAAACAGAACCCCTGCCGTACGCGTCATTCCTCAAGTATAGCAATTGCTTTTCCTACACGCGAAATCGCCTCTTCATGGCCAAGAATAGAGATAAGGGTAAAAGGGTCCGGTGAACGTTCCTGCCCAGAAAGGGCATATCGTAAAGGCCAGAGCACAGCTCCCCGTCCGCCCTTCCCTTTTGCCTCCTCATCCTCGGCAAGTGGCATAAGCATGGCTTTAACCGCCTCAGCAGATATATCCTCAGGTAGGCCTTCTAAAGCCGTACGTAAGGCCTTTAGGGCAGATAGTGTCACACCTGAGCGCTCTGCCGGTTCCTTTGCTAGGAGTTTGATTTTCTCCAAAACCGGCTCATGAAAGAGACACGACAGTTCTCCTGTAAGCATTTCTCGAGCTTCTCCAAAGGTATGTGCTCGTTCCTTGAGAAGCGGAACGGCCAAGCGGAGTTTCTTTAAGTCATCCGCTTGAAGGGCACCGCGTGTGATGAAATCGTCAGTGGATAATTCACGCATCCAATGCTGATTTACCGAAAGAAGTTTTGTTTCGTCAAAAATGGCGCTTCCCTTCTGCACCTGTGCGAAATCAAATGCTATCACCAGTTCGTCCCGCGAAAGATACTCACGTTCATCGCCCGGATTCCAACCAAGAAAAGCAAGATAATTAAGCATTGCTTCGGGCAGTATGCCTGTATCGCGGTATTCAGTCAGCGCTTTAGCATTTTTGCGTTTAGAGAGTTTTGTGCGGTCACTGCCGAGAATGAGCGGTAGATGGGCATACAAAGGCGGAGTGAAGCCAAGCGCACGCTGGATAAGTATTTGTCGAGGTGTATTTGAAATATGATCTTCACCGCGGATAACATGAGTAACTTTTTCATCCGCGTCATCAACAACAACCGCGAAGTGAAAAACCGGTTCGTCAAAAGACCGCGCGATGATGAAATCACCCAGATCGCTCACGTCCATAGTTATCTCGCCGCGAATAACATCGGTGAAAGAAACAACTTTTTTTGGATTTCTAAAACGAATGACCTCTTCCCTATCACCAGGATTTTTTGGTATTTCTTTTGAAAGATATGCTTTGTCAGCGGCAATAAGTTTCTCAAGAAATTTTCGATGCCGCGCGCGGTGTTCGCTCTGGCGATAGCGCTGGTCGAAAGGAAGATTGAGCCACGCAAGCGCTTCAAAAATATTTTCTTCATATTCGGATTTTGAGCGTTCTGCATCCGTATCTTCTATACGCACGATGAACGAACCTTCGCTATGCTTCGCAAAAAGATAGGCGAAGACAGCGGTTCGATAATTTCCGGCATGTAAAAAACCGGTCGGCGAAGGTGCAAAACGAGTAACAACATTGCTCATGACTCGTCCAGTTAGAAATAGGACGCGGACGACCTCTTTTCCGCGTTATGTTGGATAATACACATCTTTCTCATAATGCTCATCATAGCTTATTACTCCGACGTCCGCGATTTTTAACTGGGCTCGTGAGATAGCGCAATTGTAAGCACTTCACGAGCGATGATACGCGCGGCATCCGGATCGGTAAATCCCGTAGCACTGAGGCCCATATGTTTTCCGAGTTCTGGATTGCTGATGATGCGGCGCATTTCGGACACGAGAAGATTTGGCGTGAGATTATCCTCTTCAAGCACAACAGCGGCGCCCGTTTGCGCATAAGCGTATGCGTTGCTGCGCTGATCGTGACTAATGGATTCGGGGATCGGGATGAGGATAGCTGGCTTTTTCCAGATTCCTATCTCAGCGATAGAGTTGGCCCCGGCGCGTGAGACGACAAGATCTGCAACGCCGGCGGAGCGTTGGAGCGATATTTCGGACAAATAATTCACAGAATGGTAGCGGTTCGCATGCGGGGATTTAGCAAGCACGACTTGTGCGACTGCATCCACATTTTTGAAATGCGCGCGCCCTGTCTGATGGATGATATTGGCAAACGAAACAAGAGTTGGGAGAGACGAGAGTACGGTCTCATTTATTTTCATCGCACCCTGAGAACCACCAAGGATGAGAATGGTCGGCAGATTTTTCTCAAGTCCCAGATATTGCCGAGCTCCCTCTGACTCTATGCGCATGAGCGCCTTGCGAATGGGAATACCGGTGCGAGCGATTTTATCTTGTACTTTTTCTGGAAAATATTTCGCCGCCCCTTCAAATGAAATAGCTATTTTCTTTGCAAATTTTGCAGCAAGCAAATTTGCGCGGCCAGGTTTGGCATCCGATTCATGGATGATAATGGGAATGAACAACAACCGTGCGGCAAGTACTGTTGGCACACTGCCATAACCGCCCTTGCTCACTACTACGTCCGGATACAGGCGGAACAGTGTGAATAGTGCCGAAATCGTCCCGGTTAAAGTAATGAAGATATCGGTAACATTACGGAAGGAGGCATAACGACGCACTTTCCCCGCTGGGGTTCGGATATACGTGATACCGTTTTCAAAAAGTGCTTTTTCATCAAACGAATTCGGTGCGAGGTAATAAAGCGAAGGTGGAATGAGATGTTCTTCGTGAACGAGGTCACCGATTGCCTCGGCGATGGCTATGATTGGATAAAAATGTCCTCCCGTCACCCCGCCAGTAAACACAATGGTCATAGATAAAGTATATCAGTTTTCAGGTCTTTCTATGTGCGGCGACGTTTAAGATGAAGCCGCACATAATAAGGACAGCTACAAGCGCAGTCCCGCCGTGGGAAATAAACGGCAAGGGTAATCCGGTCAATGGGATCATACCGAGCATCGCTCCGATATTAATAAAGGCCTGTAAAATAATAATGATGGAAAAACCAAGAGCGACAAGTCCTCCGAAGAGGTCTTGTGAATGTCCTGCTATTACCATCCCGCGTGCCGCAAGCGCAATGAAGAATGCAAGCAAAATCGTCGCGCCGAAAAACCCGGTTTCCTCCGCAAAAACAGCAAAGACAGAATCACCTTCAGGTTCAGGAAGATAGTTGAACTTTTCCACACTCTGCCCGAATCCCCTACCGAGGAGACCACCGGATCCTATAGCGATTAGTGATTGCTGTATCTGATACCCACTACTCAAAGAATTCGCCGAAGGGTTGATGAATGTTTTTATACGTTCAAGCACATACGGTCGCACAATTATGACGGCGCCGATGGCAAAAAGAAGACAGAGCATGAGAATGCCAAAGTCGCGCCACGGTGCTCCTGCGGCAAAGTACATCACCGCACCGGTAACAAGGATGAGAAACATTGTGGAAGTATTCGGTTGAGCAAGTAGGATGACAGATGGTATGGCGAGTAAAACAATAAAAGGCACCAATCCTTTTTTTGGTTCAGATAATTGTCGTGCTCGCGGTGCAAGCCACCAGGCAAGCATTATCACAAAACCAATTTTTAGAAATTCAGCTGGTTGTACGGTAGTGAATCCGAGATCAATCCAGCGGGTCGCACCGCCCGCATGGAACCCGATACCAGGCACGAACACCAGAGCAGTAAAAATAAGCATTACGACATAAATGAAAGGTGCAAAACGCTTTATCCACGCGAGTGGGATGACGCGCGCGGCAAAAAGTGAGAGAAACCCTATTCCGAGCCCAAGACCCGCCTGAATGAGAAGGTCTTGCGATACCGAACTACTCTCGCGCGCAAGGAGGCCAAGCGTTGCCGAAGAAAATATGGCTAAACCAGCAAAGGAAATTCCTAGCACGAGCATGAAGAACATATGATCGCCAGATGCAAATTTCTTCATATCTTGTATGACGATTTTGCATGTGTTGCTTCTGTGGAGAAACCGGCAAACATTGAAGTTGTCATACGAGGTACACCTATTTGAGAAGCGCTACGGTCATGCCAACGATGGCGCATACAATAGAGATAATCCAGTACCGCATAGTGACTTTATACGACGGCCAACCGATTGCTTCAAAGTGGTGATGAAGTGGCGCAATACGAAATATTTTTTTTCCGCGGAATTTTTTTGACGTAACTTGGATGATATTAGAAAAAACGGTAATGAGAAGCGGGAATGCAATGATGGGAAGCGCCGCGATACCATAGCCGTTTCCGAGTGTGTCGGTCATGAAAGCAATGACGGCGAGCGTCATAGTGAGACCCATGGTACCGGTCTCCGTCATCCAGAAGCGCGCCGGCGGAATGTTGAACCATAAAAAAGCAAGAAGCGCGCCCGCCACAGTCGCCGAGAACGCCGCTACGTTTATTTGATGTTGGAAATATGCGATACCCGCGTATGCCATAAAAGCGGAACTGAGTACGCCACCGGCAAGTCCGTCAATGCCGTCTATCACACCACCTGCGTACAGTCCGAGAGTAATCAGTACAAAGAGCGGAATGATTAATGCGCCAAGCACGAGCGTGCCGTCAGCAGGAACGCCGATGGCGACGACGCCGAGTTTTGCATAAAACCACCAGCCGATAAAGAGTGACACGAGCGTAACGAACAAAAGTCGAGTGCGCAGGCGTACACCACGCTCTCCAGAAGGTTGGATATCTAAAAGATCATTTATAAAACCCATGCCGGCTCCGGCAAGCAATGTAAACAACGGTATCCATGTCTGACTGCGGCTCAAAAAATCAAGTTTTTCGGTTAGAGGTGACGGAGCAAATTGCGCGAGCATCCACATACCCACGGTTACAATGGTAACGCTCACCCAAATAAGAATACCGCCCATGCGCGGTGTTGAGGTCTCGGAGTCGGTACGTAGTTTTTCGAATTCAACGGCAACCGAACCGTCAAGCGCCGTCTTTCTGAGCACTTTTTTCCATACCCGGTATTTATACAAATAGTGAGTGAGAAGCGGCGCGAAGAGAATGCCGACTGCAAATGAAGCAGTAGCCGGAATAAATACCTTGATAAGATCCGAAGTAATCATAGGGA
>ERZ1292623.5451-Hain-H51-01um-R1-5451-length-10152-cov-6_pt1 | contig 10152 bp, 9 predicted proteins | sample MGYA00564398_ERZ1292623 | MGnify/ENA primary metagenome ERZ1292623 (study PRJEB36523, sample SAMEA6512633) | groundwater metagenome | collected 2019-01-07 | study: AquaDiva: Metagenomics assemblies of 32 groundwater samples
GGAGGCGGAAGGATTCGAACCATGTGGGTCGCACCACCTCCCTCCACGTTGACTTTCTTTAATTTTTTACCTACTTGACTATCGGCTATAAACGGTTACAATTGGATACATAGATTATAGCCTTACATATGAACGAAAACAACAAAAAATTTGACCACAGAATCAAATCGCCCGAACCGCATATCGTGGCTCTTTTGGCCGCCATCGATGAGGTGAAAGGCCAATTTAAAGCCGGGCTTCGGATGAGTCCGCAGGCTATCACCAGTCTCAAAAAATCAGTGCTAATCACGTCGGCTGGCGCTTCGACGCGTATTGAAGGAGCGAAGCTCAACGACGAGGAAGTGGAGAAGGTTATGCAAGGACTCTCGGTTTCAAAGTTCGCTGATCGGGATTCCCAAGAAGTGCAGGGATATCTTGAGACGCTGCAAAATGTATTTGACAGCTATCAATCCTTGCCGCTTCGAGAGAGCACCATAAAATCGCTTCATAAGGAGCTGCTCAAGTATTCCAACAAAGACGATCTCCATCGAGGCGAATACAAGAAAACGGAAAATACCGTCGGCGTTCTCGGTACAGATGGCAAAGTTGCAAGAATTATGTTTGAAACAACCCCTGCGTATCTCACGCCAAAAGAAATGACAGAGCTTGTTGATTGGACATACGAAGCGCTTGAGAAAAGTCGGTTTCATCCACCACTCATCATCGCTAACTTTATCGTTGAGTTTTTGAAAATCCACCCATTCGAGGATGGCAATGGGCGTCTTTCTCGCGTGCTGACCAATCTTCTCCTGCTTCGATCCGGTTATCAATTCATGCAATATGTCTCACATGAACAGCTCATTGAAAAGCGAAAGGATGAATATTATATCGCGTTGCGCAAGTCCCAGGAAACATTTAAAACCGATCATGATACTATCGCGCCATGGTTGAATTTCTTTCTTGCGGTCGTAAAAGAGCAGGCGACAAAAGCACTTATTTATCTCGAAGAAGAAAGGGTGGAAGACACGCTTTCTCCGAAGCAATATGAAGTGTGGAAGTATATTTCAAGCGTAAATGAGGCGAGCCGGAGTGATATCGTGAAAAATACTAATGTCGGTATGCCGACTGTTAAACAAGCGCTCGACAGGCTTCTTGAGCTTGGAAAAATAAAACGAATCGGCAAGGGTCCGGGAACGCGGTACCGGAAAATATAATCCCCATGTTTTCGCGACAGGAAAGAGTAAATATCTTCATGTCGCGCTTCCATGGGCGACGGGACGTTTTCGCGCGGCGCTGGGAACGACCGAACGGCGGAAGCGGCTACGCGCCGGTCTATACGGATTCGAGTAAAACGTCATATCAAGAGCTTACCGTTCCGTGGGTTGAGCGTCATCTCATCGGAACCGAAACGCTCGGAGTTTATCCGCTCCTTTCCGACAACACATCACGTTTTATTGCCGCCGATTTCGACGGCAAAGGTTGGGAGAATTCTGTGCATAAATTTCTCGATATCGCTCGAAAATATCATATTCCCGTTGCCGTCGAGCGATCGCGTTCCGGCAACGGCGCTCACGCCTGGTGCTTTTTCGAAGAACCACACCCGGCCTACAAAAGCCGGTTGATTTACTTCGCACTCCTGCGCGAAGCGGGCATCATCGGACTGCTCGATAAAAATGAGAATTTTGATCGCCTGTTCCCAAACCAGGACCACCACTCCGGCAAAGGATTGGGCAACCTCATTATGTTTCCGCTCCAGGGCGCGGCGCGAAAATCAAACAATAGCGTATTCATCGATCCCGAGAAACATTTTTCGCCGTATGACGACCAGTGGCAATTCCTCCACGATGTTCCGCGGCTCTCGTCGCAGGAGCTTGACACGCGATATGCCGCGATCACCGGCAAAACAGTTTCCGATGTGTCCCGCGGCAAACCAGTAACACAATCGAACAAATTATCGCTTATTATTTCAAGCGCCATCGCCATATCGAAAGAAAATATTCCTGCACCACTTATTTCATATCTCCGCGAGGAGCTCAACATGTTGAACGTTGAGTATTTCGTAAAAGAAGGGGCAGGATTACCCACTTTCGGCGTGGAGAAATATATCGCTACCGTCACGTCAGACGATGCATATATTTTCGTGCCGCGTGGATTTTTGCCTAAGCTTATGGTGTGGCTGGATGAGCATGAAATGCCGTATATCGTCAAAGACGAACGAACTATCGGCGAATCAGTTAAGTTTAAGAATAATTTCCAACTTTTCGATTTTCAAAAAAGAGCTGTCGAGGCATTCGCATCGACGGAGAACGGCGTACTGGTTGCCCCGGCCGCATCAGGCAAAACCATTGTGGGACTTGCAATTATTGCCGAGAAGGAGCAACCCGCGATCATCCTGACCCACCGCCGCCAGATTTATGACCAGTGGCTCGAACGAATCGAACATGGTTTTGATATTCCAAAAAATAAAATCGGCCAAATATGCGGGACAAAAAAGAAGGCGACTTTGCCAGTGACAGTTGCGATGGTCGAAACGCTTGCACGGCTCAAGGACTGGGGCGAGATTCCGTCCATGTTTGGCACCGTGCTTCTTGACGAATGTCACCACGTGCCCGCGCGGATGTTCCGCGAAGTTGTCTCGCGATTCAAGGGAAAATACCGTTTTGGTTTAACAGCGACGCCGGATCGGAAATACAACGATGTGAAGCTTATTGCGGCTTATCTCGGTGATATTGTTCATATGATTCAAAAAGACGAAGTTCAAAAAACTGAATCCAAAGAAAGGGGTATTGAGAAAACGGGGCCGGACCGCGTTATCGTAACAGCGACGACAGTCCAAGCTCCTTTTGGTAACACACCCCGCCACTTTCCATTAATTGCGAAAGTTATCGCCAACGACTCGAGCCGCAACACTACCATTGTCGCAGATATCGCGAAAGAAGCGCAAAACGGCAAAACCATTCTCGTTCTCACCGAACGGAAAGAACATGCAGAAATGCTCCGGGCGCACCTTCGCCGAGATTTTGAAACAGTTCTATTTTCTGGAGATTTATCTGCGCGCCAGAAAAAACGTGCGCTTCAGCGAATTAAGAGCGGCAGATTCCAGATTTTGATCGCAACAGGCCAAATTTTGGGCGAAGGAACCGATATTGCCAACCTCGACATCCTTTTCCTGGCATTCCCAGTATCCTTCCACGGGAAGCTTGCGCAATACATTGGGAGAATCCGACGCGAGGGCGGCGCAAAGATTGTTTATGACTATCGCGATATTCAAGTTCCGCTTCTTGAGAAGTTATGGAAGAGACGACTTGCATTTTACCGGAAGAATGAATTTACAATAGCAGATAAAGCTGCTGAAATTATAAAGACAAGCGGGCAATTGTATGGGTTATTTTGAAACCGAACTGCGATCGAAAAACAATCGTGCGAGTCGGAGCGTTTCATACGGAAAGCGCCCGTCAAAATGATCGTATATTGGCTTCAAGCGCTCGGCGCCTAATTCTCGGAATGCGTCGTGAATTTCAGCAATAACTTTTTCTTTTCCTTTTGCAAGATGGGCAATATCGGAATGTTGCAATTTCTCAAGGACCAAGAGCTCTTCAAGGTGCTGGATAATGGTTTCCGGTTTTCGTTCCCGCGCCAAAGCAACTTCTTCTACGTTTTTTCCTTCATGAATAAGTACAAGTGTTTGTTCCCATCGGCGCTTCTTTTTCGGAGTTTCTGTGAAGGTTTTACAATCGTTCACTTGTTCTGTTTCCTTGATTGGCTCTACGCTTCCGCCGCAAGAGCCAATAAAATCGTTTTGCCGTTTCTCGAGTTCTTGAGCTGGAATCTTCATAAAATTTTCTTGTGTTTCGCGCGAAGCAGCGTGGAATTCTGCATCAATCGCCTTAATTTCTGGATGTACCTCTAACGCTCGATCGTTCCAACCGGCGAGCGAAAGTCCGGCAAGCGTGCGTACGCGCGAAATTGCGACATATCCCTGCCCGTGTTCAAAGGTATCGGATAAATCCATATATGCGGCATCCAAGGACATCCCCTGGCTTTTGTGCACTGTGATCGCCCAGGCAAGGCGCAGAGGAATCTGCGTGATGCGCGCGAGAATCCGGCCGCCCTCTTCGATACTCCACTCCGCGGGTTCCGCAAAAATCATGCGCCCCGCATTTGTTTTCACTATCGGACCGCCATCCTCTTTTGAAAATCCGGTAATTGTGCCGAGTGTCCCATTCACGTAACGATGTTGCCCAATATCGTTTTTCGTAAACATGACCCGCGCGCCGACTTTGAGTGCCAGCGTTTCAGGCGAAAGACACCCCCTTGTAAGGCGCAACACGAGTTGTTTCGGCCCGTGTTTTTTCATAGCGAAGGCTCGCTCATCGCCGGGGAGTTTAAGAAGTTTGGCGTCATTCACGCGATCGACGTCCGTGTTGTGCGAGAAAAATTGCGTGACGCCGTCCGCTCCCTGCCGTGTGAGCCGCGTTTCAAGAAGCGCACGGTGTTCGGCAGAAATACTTCCAGAACGAATCGCCGAAAGGACTCCAAGAAATGCTTGATCATCCTGCCTATATTGTTCGGAAAGATAGCAGACATTCAAATTGAGAGTGTCCCAGATTGGCGAACCGAATGCGAAGATAGGCCGTCCATTGGCATTTTTCTCCTCGAACAGCTCATTTTCACTTTCGTCGACATCATCGTGCGCTACCACAGGTGGCAGCTGAAAAAAATCTCCAACGAGCACAACCTGCAAGTCGCCGAAGGGCATTCCACCGCCGCGTATGGCGCGGCAGGCGGTTTCCACCATTGTGAGCGTATGTGCGGAGAGCATGGAAACTTCGTCGATCACAAGAGTATGCGCGGCACGCACGCGCCGCACGACCCGCTTGTTGCTTGCAATGTGATCGAGATCCGATTTTGTGAGCTCTCTTTTTACTCCAATGTCGCTCCACGAATGGATCGTGTAGCCGCCGATATGCGTCGCGGCGATTCCGGTAGAAGCGGTTACAGCAGGTTCAATGCCGCGTTCCCGAAGCCACGCAACAAAACAATTGATGACATGCGTCTTGCCACTGCCCGGCTCGCCGGTCAAAAATACGTTCGCGCCGGTTTTGAGGATGGCCAGCGTTTCGTTTTGAGTCATAATTCTAAATATTATATGGACTCTTCATTTATTTGCAAAATTAGTTTGACGGTCTCAACGTAAACGCCCCGTTTAATTAGGGGCTATTCAGCAAACCTTTCCAAGCCTCCCGGGGCGCTTGACTTCCCTTGTTGTAGCGGCATCCTTGCCCTTGATGAAAAACATAAACCAAGGGTTGATAGGAACTGCGACCCAACAAAAAGTTCAGTTTCCCATAAAGGTCAAATACTACTTGTACGCGAGGAAAAGCAGCGAGAGCGAGGAACGTCAGGCGTTGTCCATTGATTCGCAGATAAAAGAAATGAGGCAGCTTGCGAAAAAGGAAAAACTGGAAATCGTGGAAACTAAACAAGAAAGTTTCTCTGCGAAGGCGACGGGGCAGCGCCCTGTATTCAACGAAATGGTCGGCGGCATCAAATCCGGTAAATATAACGGTATCCTGACGTGGGCGACGGATCGCTTGAGTCGTAATGCCGGGGATCTCGGCACTCTCGTCGACCTTATGGATGAGAAGCGGCTTGTCGAGATCCGCACCTATGGACAGACATTCACGGATTCCCCGAATGAGAAATTCCTCCTGATGATTTTAGGAAGTCAGGCGAAACTCGAAAACGATAACCGCTGCGTGAACGTACAACGTGGCCTTCGTGCCCGGGTCGAAACCGGCCTCTGGCCGGGCATGGCACCGCTCGGATATTTGAATCAAAAACTACTTGATAAGCGATGCGAGCTGATTGTTGATAAAAAGCGTGCCCCAGTCGTAAAGATGATTTTCAGAAAAGCCGCATCCGGCTGGAGCGGCAGGAAAATCTATCACTGGCTGAAAGATGATCTGAAATTCACGACGCGAGGCGATAAATATCTCACACTCTCCGGCATCTACCGGATGCTCACTAGCCCATTTTACTATGGGATGTTCGAATATCCGAAGAAGAGCGGGAACTGGTATCGCGGAAAGCATCAGCCGCTTATATCGGAAGAATTTTTCCAGAAAGTGCAACTAGCACTTAAACGGGAGGAAACGAGACGCGAAGCTGGCGAATTCATATTCACCAAATTGATAACGTGCGGTCTCTGTGGTTCAAGTATTATCGCTGAGCAGAAATTTGTGAAACGCAAAGACGACACAACCACCCGTTATGTCTATTACGGATGTAGCAGGACGAAAAACCGGGATTGCAAAAACTCGTATCTTACCGAAGAGAAGTTAATGAATGAAATATCCAGAAACCTGAATATAGTCCAATTGAACGAGCTTGGTGTGAGAATGCAAATTGAGGAAGAGGCGGAACGGTTCAAGAGTCTGCAGGGCATGATTGGGAAAGAGGCGGCCGTTATCGATCCGAATCGGATTGATATCAAAATCTATGCAAAGCACATACTTACTAAAGGTGCCGATTCGGAGAAACGTAAATTCCTCGCGAATCTACGAAGTATGCTCGTTTATAAAAACGGCGTGCTTACCGTCGCGGCATGACTTATCGGTACGACTTTATCTCGCCGCTCTCAGGATCCTGCCCGACAACTTCCGCTCTGCGCATATCGGTTCTCGGCAGATAGTCATCAAGCGAATAAAATGGCTTCAAGGCATTGGACGAATATTCCAGCGTTTTGAAAAGATAGCCGAAAAAAGTGCCGGTATACCGATATCTCCTAATGCATCCTTCAATAGCTATATCGATTTCGCTCTCGGCCCCGCGCCAGCGCCGGAGAAAATAATAACGGTCGATCCAATCGTCCACCATGTAGCGGAGAAGGTTCACGAGTTCTCTCGTAGCCAAGACATTACCTTTTTGGGAAATCCACACCAAAGCAACCGTTATCTTGTGCCGCAACCGCTTTTCCTTTTCGCTTGGAGCCGCCATAAATACATAGAGCTTGTCGCAGTATTTGCCAAGGACTTTTTCGAGCTCATCAGAATTTTCATATATTTTCCGGTGTTTCCTACGGTACCGAACCCAGCGCTTCTGATACCGTCGGGGCAGGGCGATGGTTACCCTATCCCAGTCTATCTGATCGATTTCCGTCCTGATATTCCTGGATATGAAAGAATATGCCGTGGGAGCGCGCTTCAAGATCCATGTACTACTGAATTCTCGGGGATTATTCTCGCGGAGACGACGTTTCAAAACCTTATTGCATTCCTGAAAATTTATCATTCAATGGTATAGCAAAATGCAACACGTTACGTGTTGCATTTTGCCCAATCGACCGTCTGCACGATCCCTGCGGGTCGCAAAACGACCTCATATAATCGGAACACGCCGATAGCGAATTGTCAATGCGGAGGCGGGAGGATTCGAACCTCCGATGCCCTTTCGGGCATACCGCATTTCGAGTGCGGCGCGTTCAACCACTCTGCCACGCCTCCCTAGTAATTGATTTGTACCCGATTTTCAAGGTATTTTCAAGGAAGGTTCCTCTCTCGGGAGCCCTCGTAGCTCAATGGATAGAGCTATTCCGTCCTAAGGAAGAGATGGGGGTTCGATTCCCTCCGAGGGCACAAAAAGTGCTAAAATAAACATATGGAACAAATTACTAATTATTTCAATTCAATGGGTGCGGGGTGGATGTCGAATTTCGGTTACTGGTTTTTTCCGCTCATACTGTGGTCTATCATCTGGAAAGGCATGGCGCTTTGGAGGGCGGCACGCCTGAGATCTAAGGGTTGGTTCATCGCACTCCTCATCGTAAACACCGTGGGGATCCTGGAAATCCTCTACCTCTACGTATTCAGTAAGGAAAAATCAAGCACTACCGAGAATACATCCGAAGGAAAAACCAGTTGACACTGTCACACACGAGAGCTAGGATTTTTATCGCCCTTTCCGCTTAGAATCTTCGTTTCGTAACTTCCCAGAAAGGAGAGCAGCCATGGACGCAAGTGGTGCGCGTAGCAACCGAACAGATCTGGCGGGGCTATCAAACGAACACTGGTACCGAAGCGATCAGCCGGTACAAGGATCCGCGCTTGAAACCCACGGAACACTGAAGCGCGACGATCAGGTCATGTTCCTCGTGGGAAAACCCCATCGTCGAATATCAAAGACAACCATATCATTCTTTGTGGATCCTCTTCCGAGCGGTCTACGAATCTTTGTAAGCGTAGCCACGCGCACTGTTCAATCCGCAACGTGGTCAGCAATCGAAATGCCACTGCCAGAGACGCACACCTCGCGCAGGAGGAAATTGTGAGCCACACGCACCTTCTCTCGAAGGTGCGCAGTTTTTTATATATTGAGGATTAGCCGAAAAACTGCTAAATTTTATACATCGCCAATGAAAAAAATTGTTGTCGCCTCAAAAAACCCGGTGAAGATCAGCGCCGCACTCGCGGCATTCAGAAAGATATTTCCGAGCGAGATATTTGAAGCAGAGGGTGTATCGGTTCCTTCGGGGGTGAGTGATCAACCGAAAAGCGACCGGGAAACATTCGAAGGCGCAAAAAACCGTGCCACAAATGCCTCGGTGGCTCATCCGACTGCAGACTTCTGGGTTGGCATGGAGGGTGGCGTAGAAGAAGGAAGTGGAACGATGGGTTCCTTTGCGTGGATGGTAGTGAAAGCGAAGAGTGGGGCGTTCGGGAAAGGTAGAACGAGTACCTTTTTTCTTCCACCGCGAGTCGCAGAACTTATCAAGCAGGGAAAAGAACTCGGTGAAGCAGACGACATCGTATTCGGCGGCACGAACACAAAACAGAAAAATGGCGCGGTGGGACTCTTAACCGGCGACGCCGTAACCCGCACAAGCTACTACACCGAAGCGCTCATACTTTCCCTCATCCCGTTCAAAAACGAGCACCTTTACCCGAACGACGTAGTATGAAAAAAGTCGGCTGGAGCTTTTTCTGGGATATCCTGATTATCATCGTAAGCATGGGGGTTGCGGTGGCACTTTTGAAAAGCAACTTCCTCATTACTCTTCTCACATCTACAAAGGAAATCGAATACATCGGAAGTTTTATTGCCGGACTGTTCTTTACCTCGGTATTCACCACCGCACCCGCAATTGTAGCGCTCGGAGAAATTGCACACGCGAATTCAGTATTCTTTACCGCACTCTTCGGAGCGCTCGGCGCCGTCATCGGAGACCTCGTCATTTTCCGGTTCGTCCGAGACCGGTTCTCTGACCATCTTTTAATGATCCTCGGCCACCAGGGGGGAAGAAAACGGGTGCGCGCGCTCTTCCGGCTTAAACTTTTTCGGTGGATCACATTCCTCCTCGCAGGACTCATCATCGCCTCTCCGCTCCCCGACGAACTTGCGATGAGCATTCTCGGATTTTCAAAAATTCGCGCGTCGCGTTTTATCCCCCTCTCATTCGTTTTCAACTTCATCGGCATTCTCGTGATCGGACTTATCGCAAAAGCGATTGGTAACTAAAAACAAATATGCACTGGCTTATACCACTTGCAATCCTCATATTTTTTGAAGCTATCGCGGACATTTTCGCCAAAGAATGGTCTTTGGGTAAACGCTCGTTGTTCTACGCCGCTCTATCGCTGGTTGCTTATCTCTTGGCAAATTCTTCTTGGCTCATTGCACTTAAATATGGATCTGGCCTCGCACGTGGTGCAATTATTTTTTCTGTAGCTTCCGCAATTCTTGCTTCACTGATTGGCATTATTTTATACAAAGAGCATCTTTCGGTACTCCAATTTTTTGGAGCAATTCTGGGTATCATTTCTATCTTTCTATTAATCTGGGAATAAACACGACGAAAGAACATTTGCAGGGAGCTATGTTGACTGATAAGATACGTTTCAAAAACGGGCCTATAGTAAAATGGCATTACGCCTCCATGGCATGGAGGAGGCCGGGGTTCGATTCCCCGTAGGTCCACAGCTTTACTTTTTAAAATGGTAAGCGGTTCGTCCCTGATGAGTATCAAAATAAAAATCAAACGTACATACACCTTGTGTCGTTTTTAAAACGAATAAGGAGGTCAGCGCTCTAAAGCACTAACCCCCTGCATGAACAATGTACTCTTAATATTTCACGTCTCGAAGTTCGTCGACATGAAAATCGAGAGAGACCTGC
>ERZ1292623.5452-Hain-H51-01um-R1-5452-length-10151-cov-4_pt1 | contig 10151 bp, 10 predicted proteins | sample MGYA00564398_ERZ1292623 | MGnify/ENA primary metagenome ERZ1292623 (study PRJEB36523, sample SAMEA6512633) | groundwater metagenome | collected 2019-01-07 | study: AquaDiva: Metagenomics assemblies of 32 groundwater samples
ATGTCGGCGCTCTGCTCCATTCCTTTAAAGAAGAAGGAATGCGGGTACTCGGCGTGGATCCGGCAGACGTTGCAAAGCAAGCGATAGAAAATGGCATACCGACAATTCAAAATTTTATAGATAAAAAAACAGTAGAAAAAATTAACAAAAAATACGGGGGGGCGAAAATTATTACCGCCACTAATGTTTTCGCGCATATTAATAACGTGCCGGAACTGATGCGGAATATTAAAAACCTTATGGCGGATGACGGCGTTTTTATTTCCGAATCCCAATATTTAATGGCTATTGTTGAGAAATTGGAATTTGATACTATTTACCATGATCATCTCCGATACTATTCATTAAAACCGCTGGAATATCTTTTTAATTCTTTCGGATGCAGCTTGGTTGATGCCGAAAGAATATCCGCCGCCGGAGGTTCAATCCGCGTTTTTGCCATGAAAGGCAAACGGGAACAAAGCGAGCGCGTAAAAGAACTAATGGAACAAGAAGAAAAAATGGGAATCTACGACGTCAAATTCTGGGATGGATTCAAAAAACAAGTTATGGAAGCGAAAAATGAATTACTGGCTCTTATACTGCAATGCAAAAAAGAAGGCGCGCGAATTGTCGGGCTCACCAGCTCTGCCCGCTCCAATACTTTACTGGGGTTCACGGGAATAAACAGCCAATTCCTGGATTATATCGGCGAAAAAAGCGGCTCTCCTAAAATAGGCCTCTTTACTCCGGGCACCCACATTCCGGTTGTTGATGAAAAAGAAATAATAAAAAATCAGCCGGACTATGTTCTGGTTCTATCGTGGCACATCGGCGAAGAACTGATGGAAATAATGCGCAAGCTGGGATATAAAGGAAAATTCATCATACCGCTGCCAAAGCCTAAAATTATCCAAAACTCATAATGGCGAACAAAAAAATCCCCTGGTGGACGCCAAAAGTGGAAAAAGAAGATTATAAATTCATCCGTCAGGCGCTGGATGCTAATTTTGTCAATGAAGGCCCGCTTGTCGCGGAGCTTGAAAAGAAAATCGCGAGTTTAACCGGAGCCAAATATGCCATTGCGACCCCCAGTGGAACAGTGGCGATTTTTCTGTCCCTTAAAGCTTTGGGCATCGGCCATGGCGACGAAGTAATAGTTCCGGATTTAACTTTTATAGCCACTGCCAACGCCGTAGACCTTTGCGGGGCAAAACCCGTTTTGGTTGATGTAAATCCCGCGGATCTCACAATTTCCACGGACGCAATCAAAAAAGCGATTACCCCGAAAACTAAAGCAATCATACCGGTCCATGTTACCGGAAGAGGCGCTGATATGGCCGTTATCCTGGATATCGCCAAAAAACATAATCTTTATGTAATTGAAGACGCCGCCGAAGCCCTTACTTCAAAACAAAACGGCAAATCTTTGGGAACTTTCGGCGATGCCGGCTGTTTTTCTTTTTCCGCCAACAAAACAATCTCTACGGGACAAGGCGGAATGATTGTGACTGATAATGAAAATCTGTATTTAAAATTAAAACCGTTAAAAGACCAGGGCAGGCCGGGCCGCGGCACCGGCGGCGACGATCTGCATAATACTATCGGCTACAATTTCCGAATGACTGATTTGCAGGCAGGAATGGGACTGGGGCAATTTACCCATCTGAAAGAACGGACAACCAGAATGAAAAGAAATTATGAACTCTACGCAAAAAATCTGAAAAATATTCCGGAAATACGCATTTTCCCGTCAAAAAAAGAAGAATTGCCGCAATGGACGGATATTCTGACTGAAAAAAGGAATGAATTGGCGGAATATCTAAAAAATCAAAATATAGATTGCCGAAAATACTGGTTTCCGATTCACCGGCAACTTTCTTATAAATTGCCCGACAGTAATTTCCCGAACAGCACCCGTCTTTCACCGAAGGCGCTCTGGCTGCCGTCGGCATTCACGTTAACCGATCAAGACATCTTAACCGTCTGCCAAAAGATAAAAGATTTTTTTGAAAAATAATGCAATCCGAAATCTTTAAAAAAATAAAAAGCTATAAAGAAATCGGGGCGGTTGCCAGCCGACTGCGCCAAAAAGGCAAAAGAATCGTATTTGCGATGGGGACATTTGATGTTCTTCATTTGGGACATGTTCTATTTCTGGAACAGGCAAAAAAATTCGGCGATGTCCTGATAGTGGGTGTCGGCTCCGATAAAAATGTAAAAATATTAAAGGGGAAAAACCGGCCGATATATCCGGAAAAATTAAGGGCCGCGATGGTAACAGCAATTGATTTTGCTGATTATACGGTAATACTCGCGGAAAATTTTAAAAATAAAAAAGATGATTATTCCGAATGCCTCTCAAAAATTAAACCAGATGTTTTCGCGTTGAACAGCGACGATTCCGCAAAAAAAGAGACGAAAAATATAACTCAAAAAATGGGCATAAAATTAAAATTGATAAAACGAGCCGCCTCAAAAATTCCGCATATTTCCACCACCTCTACCCATAAAAAAATAACGGGGATTTTATGATAAATAAAAAAAATCTTATTTTTGAAACACTGTTTTGGGGAAAAATCAATCCGGATAAAGTAACCATTAAAAAAACACCCGGACTGCTTAAAAGAAGCGCAAGAGCGGAAAAATTCATAGAAAATGAATGGAAAAAACAAATCTCTTCCGGATTAAAAACCCGGCCGAATGACATCCGGCCGTCAAGGTATCATTTTGGCGGCCTTAAAATAGCCAAAAAATTCATAGAAATATCCGCTGAGCCCATAATAAGCTATCAGGACGTTATCGGTTCAAGGCCTGATAAATTCAGAAAACTATTCAAAAAAGAATCTTGGCCAACTCCGGTATCTGCAGATATGGTTCTTATAGCGAAAAATAAAAAAGGAGAAGAAATGCTCGGCATAACCCTAAGAAATGCCAACCAGGATTATAAGGCGGGCGGATTCCATATAACCACCGGCGGCGCAATGGAAATCGGAAAAGACAAAAAGCCGATTGATGCGGCCCTGCGGGAAACCGAAGAAGAATGCGGAATCAAATCAAAAGAATTATCAAATGTCTCCTGCCGAGGAATAATTTTTAATCCTTACCAATCAGAAATAGGAATTATATTTGTGGCAACGGCAAATATCCCAACAGAAAAAATACTATCCCGCCGCCACGATAATGAAAATAACACTTTATTTATCCCGCTAAAAAAAGAAATTTTGGAATATTGGCTGCTGGAACTTACTCACGCAAATAGCACTGATGGCATTGTAGGGGCATTAACTGTCGGAAGCGATATTTATGGAAAAAAATGGGCAGAAAATATATTGGCGAAAATCATGAAAAAAAGCGCTGGCTACGGCAACGCCAAAAAAGAAAAGGTTCTGGAAAAAAGAGATATTAGAAAATTGAAAAGTTTTTTAAAAAGTAAATCTTAAATCAAGCGCTGTCCAGGAATTCCTTATCAACCTCATTGCCCGTAAACGGGCCGTTTTTAATTTCAAAATATACGGAATTATCCTCAAGAACCTCCATGCCGTGATAACCGCCAAAAATAGTCACCGCGTCCCCCGGATTTAAAGTAATTTTATCCAAAAAAACCTTGTCATAATCATAAAAAGAAAATTCTATTTTTCCTTTCACAAGGACAACGCATTCCTGCGTATATTCCACGGAACGAGGCCGTACCCTGTGAAGATGCGGCTTAACAACTTTCCCCTTATCATGAGACATGCTCGCAACCTGCATAGCATCGGTATCTTTGCTGTGCCAATTGACCCCCTTGCCTATGGAAGCAAGGTTTTCATACACGGCATAAAGCTTTTCACCGCGTTCTATGCGCTTCATAGGCTCTTTTTCTCTTTTTCAAAATCACTGTCGCACATCAATTTTACCAATTCCTTAAACGAAACCTTCGGTTTCCATCCAAGAACATTTTTTATCTTGGAAGCATCTCCCAAAAGCGCCGGCACTTCATTGGGGCGGTTATAAATCTTATCCAAAACAACATATTTTTTCCAATCCAATCCAAAATATTTAAAAACTTCCTCCATAAACTCCCTAACCGTATGATACTCGCCAGTAGCCACCACCCAATCTTCCGGCTTTTCATACTGCATTATCATGTATACGGCCTCCATGTAATCACGGCTATGCCCCCAGTCTCTTTTCGCGTCCAAATTGCCAAGAACCAATTTGTCCTGTAATCCCAGCTTTATTCTCGCGACTCCCCTGGTTATTTTCCTGGTAACAAAATTAACGCCGCGGCGTTCGCTTTCATGATTGAAAAGAATTCCATTGGTGGCAAACATTCCGTAAGCGGTCCTATAAGCCTTAGTCATGTGATAAGCGTACAACTTGGCACAGCCATAAGGAGAAACCGGATTAAAGGGGCTATTTTCCGATTGCGGAGGCGGAGTAATACCGAACATTTCACTGGATGACGCCTGATAAAATTTGGTTTTTTTAGTCAAGCCCATTTTCCGGATGCCTTCTAAAATCCTGGCGGCTCCCAGTCCGGTAATATCTCCCGTATAAATAGGAATATCAAACGATATTTTTACATGGCTCATGGCACCAAGGTTATAAACCTCATCCGGCTGCAATTCATAAAGCAAGTGATCTACGCCTTCAGCTAAATCTCCGTAATGCAGATATTTTTTCCCCACCGGATCAACAGGGTCAAAAATATGGTCTATTCTGCCGGTATTAATACTGCTGGCCCGCCTGACAATTCCGTGAACTTCGTATCCTTTAGATAAAAGAATTTCAGTCAGATAAGAACCATCCTGGCCGGTTATGCCGGTGATTAACGCTATTTTTTTATTAGCCATAAGAAATTATTGTTTTGGATTATGATAAAGTAAATTTTTGAATTCTTCAATAACTGCCGGCAAATTGAATTTCTTTACCCAATTCTTTTCAATATCCGACAGCTGTTCAATCTCCGTCCGATTGTAATATAAAATCTCCCTAACCTTATTAATAAAACCATTTTTGTCTCCAAAAGTAACAACAAATTTCCGGCATTCATCGGGAATAATATCTTTGATTCCGCCGACTGAAAAAGAAACAAACGGGGTCCCGGAGGCCATGGCTTCCAATAAAACATGCGGGAATCCCTCTTCTTCCGAAGGCATTACAAAAACATCAGCCGCGCCGAAATAATGAACAATATCGCGATTCGGAATATTGCCGAGAAAACGCGCCCTGCCGCTTAATCCGCGGTTTTTAATTTCCGCTTCAATTGAATACCATTCCGGTCCGTCACCGATTACAGCTAAAATTACGTTTTCATTTTTCAATCCGGAAATTATCTCCGGCAAATAATGGGCGCCCTTTCTTTTGGTAAGCCGGTGGACAAAAAGCAGAATTTTATTCCGGCCGCTTGGGTCAATATCCTTTCTTATTTTTTCCGAAACAGCGCGATTAATTTTAAAATTCTCCAAATCAATCCAATTAGGCAAAATTTTAATTTTTAATAAAGGCAAAGAATAATGCGCGCTGTATTCTTTTTTCAAACCTTCAGTTCCTGTAACCAAAAACGTTACGGATTTATAAACCAGTCGCTCAAATGTCTCGCGCAGAAATCTCCGCTTATACAGCCAGGGAAGCCCGCAATTCCAATAAAAAGTTCGTCCGCCAAAAATCTTCACGGCCATGGAGGCATTAAAAGCCGAAAGAAAAGAATAATGGACGTAAAAATCCCGGTAACCGGCCAAGCGGGCATAACAAAATACCAAAAAATTTTCTGCGGCCCGCAACGGAAAAAATCTGAATTTCTGGACATAAATTCTTATTTTTTTGCCGAAATCAGGATAATTTTGCGCTTTTTCTAAAACCAAAAAAATATCAAAGTCGCGGCTGGCGTTCTTTATAAAATCGTATAAATAATTAAAATGCGTTGCTGTTTGAAAATTATATTCCGGAACAACAAAACAAAGTTTCGGCAAGACCATAGTACATTAATATAACCCCAAAAAAGTTAACCTCGTTTTTAACAAAAAGCCCCGCGAAATGCAGGGCTTAAATAAATTTCTAAAATCAAACGCGTGCTTTCTTTTCCAATAATTTCATATCCGAATCAACCATCATTTTCACCAATTCTTCAAAACCGACTTTCGGTTCCCAGCCAAGCTCTTTTCTAGCCAAAGCTGAATCGCCCTTCAAATAATTGACCTCTGCCGGACGGAAAAATTTCGGATCCGTACGGACATATTTCCGCCAATCAAGTCCCAAATACTCAAAAGATAATTGAACGAATTCGCCGACTGAATGCGCTTCGCCGGTGGCAATCACATAATCCTTCGGCTCATTTTGCTGAAGCATCAGCCACATGGCTTCCACGTAATCGCCGGCAAATCCCCAGTCGCGTTTCGCTTCTAAATTACCCAATACCAATTCCTTGGCAAGGCCAAGCTTAATGCTAACGGCGGCATGGGTAATCTTTCTGGTCACAAACTCCAGTCCGCGCCGCGGAGATTCATGATTAAACAAAATACCGGAAGCCGCGAAAATTCCGTAAGATTCCCGGTAATTAACCGTAATCCAATGGGCATAAAGTTTAGCCGCGCCATACGGGCTTCGCGGATAAAACGGCGTTTGCTCGTTCTGCGGCATTGCCTGAATTTTTCCGAACATCTCCGAAGAAGACGCTTGATAAAACCGAATTTTCGGATTCACCTGGCGAATCGCCTCCAAAACCCGAACCGGCCCAAGGCCAGTCACCTCTCCGGTGAACACCGGCTGTTTCCAGGATTCATGGACAAAAGATTGGGAAGCCAAATTATAAACCTCATCAGGATTCGCCTCTTTTATCGCGTGAACCAAAGCAGCCTCGTCCAAAAGATCGCCGGAAACTATCTCAATTTTATCCAAAAGATGCTCAATATTTCCGCGATTTTTCTGGCTGCTCCGCCTTTCCAATCCGAATATCTTATAGCCCATTTTTAAAAGAAATTCCGCCAAATAAGAACCGTCCTGGCCGGTGATGCCGGTTATCAGAGCTGTTTTCATAATCGCTATCCTCCTTAAGTTCTGAAGCAACTATAAAGAAAATAACATTTAAACCGTCATCCGTCAAGATTTTTTATCTGATTTTTTATAAATAAAATATTCGTTAACCCTAGAATAAAAAGAGTATTTGTTTTCTAAAACTATTTTGTCCGCATCGGATAATTTTTCGCCCGCGGCAAACACGATAATTTCCGGCAATAACTCGCGCAACAGCGGATTTTGCCCCATAAGCGGAATGCCGGTCATTTCCACGACCTGAAACCGTTTTTCCGTATCAAGTAGAACGAAAACATCCAAAGAATTTATTATGCCCATGCTTTTACCGGGAAATTCCCTGTTCAAAAATTCACTGGTCTTGATCGCGTAATCGGAATAAAAAATCTGAGCCGACGTAAAAAAATGAACGAACTGAATCGCAATCAATATAATCACCAAACCGGCGGGCAGCAATTTTGAAGATAATTTTAATCCGGGGATAAAAACCTTAAGGCGCGATATCAATGAAGAAAAAGACGGGAACAGAGAAAAAAGAATTAGAAAATCAGCGATTAAAATATACCGCAGCCAGCCCGGACTTCTCAAATAATAAATAAAAGCCAGTATGCCATAAATAATCATGAAATTAAAAAAATATTTTATTTTTCTGTCATCAATGAATTGCCTTCCTAGAATTATTATTAAAAACAGAAAACCAAAATAAATGAGAGTGGTTGAATGGCGGAAATTCAAAAGATTATTAATAACATTTTGCCCGATTAAACTCTCGCCGTAAGGATTCTTATAAAAATTCATTATATTCAACCAGACAGCCCCGGAAAAAGGTTTGTTTAAAATGAATAAAATCCAAGCAACCGCGGCCGGAATCATGCCAACCCCGATTTTAAATATTTTTTTCAAAAACCCGTCCTCCCTTTCCAACAAAAAAATCAGGATAATAGCCGGAATTATCAATCCGAAAACCGAAGGTTTGGCTATCACCGCCAGCCCAAACCACAATCCGCTCAAATAATAGCTATACCGGAACAGCCAAAAATAAAATCCTAACATTAAAAATACAAAGCCGGGAATTTCCCCCACCACTGTCCGCCCGCTATCATAAAATGAAGCGAATGAAATCATCAAAAAAAGCGCGGAAACCGCTTCCCAATCGCCGAATAATTTCCGCAAAAACATAAAACTGATTATTAAAAAAACAACCATCCAAAAAAGCATATATATGCGCGCCTGCGCCAAACCAGTCCCAAATAGTTTAAATACAAATGCCAAAGGAATTGTTACCGGATATCCGGTAGACTGTAAAATTTGAGGAAATCCCGTAAATTCATTTGGCGCGACCTGAATGTCCAATTTGCCGTAATTTAAAAAATTCCTCGCGAGTTCAATGCTCTTTGCTTCATCGCCCCACAAATGGGGCTTAGTGGTCAAAGTCGGAACAGAAATGACAATTGCCAATAAAATAGCCCCAAAAAGCCAAACAACACTATTTAACCTGAAACTTGGCATAAATTTTGATTTTCATTTTCTGCAACAAATATTGCGCCATAACCCTTATAATTCCCAGCCCGTATTTCACGCTCCTCAAAAATCCTATCATGGAAGCTTCCGCGAAATATCTCGTGGTAATCGGGATTTCCCTGATTTTCATGCCGGCAACTTTCATCTGCGCGATAATTTCGGTATCAAAAACAAAATCATCCGAATTCAACTCTAACGGCAATCGCATGACTTTTTTGCCGTAAGCCCGGAAACCGGAATGGTATTCGGTCAAATCCATCTGCAAAATAAAATTCTCCAGTTTAGTCAGAAAAATATTCGCTATGAACTTCCAGTAAGGCATGCCGCCAAAAAGCGCGTTTCTCCTGATATACATCCGCGAACCGAATACCGCGTCGCATTCTCCGTTCGCGATCAGTTTTATCATCTCCGGAATAAACGACGGGTCGTATTGATAATCCGGATGCACCATCACCGCAATATCAGCGCCAAGCCTTAAGGCCTCGCGGTAGCAAGTTTTCTGGTTTCCGCCGTATCCAAGATTTTTTTTATGGACAAAAGTTTTTAATCCCAATTTCTTTGCCACCTCCACGGTATTATCTTTACTGGCATCATCAACCAAAATAATATCGTCAACCCAATCCTTCGGTATGGCGAATAAAGTTTTCTCCAGAGTTTTAGCCGCGTTATAAGCGGGCAAAACTACGACAACTTTTTTATTATTCAGCATGTTATAATTTCCAAATATTAAAATAATGATTTAATATTAATACATATGTTCAAAATTATCCACGAAAGAAATAAATGCATCGGCTGCGCGGTTTGCGTTTCGGTTTGCCCGAAATATTTTGAAATGTCCGATAGTGACGGCTTGGCTAATTTAAAAAATTCGGCGGAAAACAACGGCATTTACGAACTCACGGCCGAAGAAGAAATAAACTGCGCCAAAGAAGCTGCCGATATTTGCCCGGTTAAAATAATCAAAATAGAGGATTAATAAAAAGCTTCTATTTTTAGAGAGCCGTGCTCCACGCCGGCATTTTTTAATTGGTCTCTCATATCAGAAACAAAATTGGACGGACCGCAAATAAAATAATCTTTACCGCTCAAATCTCCAAGGTATTTTTTAATCATTTTGGTATTTATTCTTTCATATTCCTTAATATCGGGATATTTTTCCTGTGTCCGCGTAAGGACATGGATAATTTTTAATTTTTTCCATCTTTTCAAAATTTCGTCAAACTCTTTCAAAAAAACTATGTCCTCTTTATTTCTGTTGCTGTAAAATAAAAAAAAAGAATTATCTATACCTCTCTTATAAAAATCTTTTATAACGGCATAAAAAGGAGTTATGCCAATGCCTCCAGCCAGAAAAACAACGTCCTTTTTATCCGATTCAGATGGATAAAAATTACCATATGGACCAGTAACTGACACCTTATCGCTGATTTCCAAGCCGCATAAAGCGCCGGAAAATGATCCTATTTTTTTAACCGTGATGGCCAAAGAATCGTCACCCGGCAAACTTGTAATCGTATAGGCTTTACCGAAATTGCCAGGCAGACCATCCTTTAAAATCCTGAAGGTCACGAATTGTCCCGCCCTAAAATCAAAACCCCGCCCTTCTGCCAAAAAAAATTCCAAAGTAAAAACGCCGG
>ERZ1292623.3452-Hain-H51-01um-R1-3452-length-13474-cov-5_pt2 | contig 10150 bp, 11 predicted proteins | sample MGYA00564398_ERZ1292623 | MGnify/ENA primary metagenome ERZ1292623 (study PRJEB36523, sample SAMEA6512633) | groundwater metagenome | collected 2019-01-07 | study: AquaDiva: Metagenomics assemblies of 32 groundwater samples
CCAAATAGTGTGTGAGTTTGTTCCTCGCTAGACTATTCTCCGCTAGAAGGAGTTTCTTCTTCTCTTTTACGAGCCGCTTCCAGAGATTTATCCAATTCCTCTGGAGAAACCGAATGACTTAGTTCTCTTTCCAATGATTCCAGCGCTTCTTCGCGGTCGCCATCCACGCCCACTTCTTCTTCGTCCATATTTTCCTTGTTCGGTATGAATTCAAAAGATGACATTATGGTTTTAATAAATTTTTGAAGACCTTTTGTAATATTTCCGGATTGCCCTTCCCTTTTAATTCCGCCATCGCTTTGCCGACCAAAAATTGGAGGGCATTTTCTTTTCCTTTTCTATAATCTTCTGCCGGTTTTGAATTTTGGTCAATTATTTTTGAAGCGATATTTTGCAGTTCTTGCTCATTGGAAATTTGCGCTAAATTTTCCGATTGTAAAACTTGGCGCGGATCAACGCCGGTTTCAAACATTTTTAAAAGCAGGTCCTTCGCGGTACGGCTGGAAATTTCTTTGTTAGAGATCAAAACTATCAAATCTGCAAAGTTTTCCGGTGTTATTTTAAGGTCGTCTGCCGTAATTTCGGATTTCATCATTAAACCGCGCAAATCGCTTACAAGATAATTATAAAGAACTTGATAATCGGCTGTCGGAAGCTCTGATTTTAATTCGGAAGCTGTTTCTTCAAAATATTTTGCCGTATTTCTATCATTTACCAAAATTTCCGCTTGTTCCGGCGTCAAAACATATTCTTTCGCAAAACGCGCTCGTTTTGTTTGCGGCAATTCCGGAATTTCCAATTTGATTCTTCCTAAATCAAACTTGCTTAAATCCAATGGCGGCAAATCCGGTTCCGGAAAATAACGATAATCATGCGCTTCTTCTTTAATACGCTGGGAAACCGTTGCTTGTTTTTCATCGTTCCAACCTCGCGTTTCCTGAATTATCTTACCGCCGGATTTTAATACTTCTTCCTGTCTTTTCAATTCATATTCAATAGCGTCATGAACAGCTTTAAATGAATTGATATTTTTAACTTCCACCTTCGTTCCTAATTGCTCGCCTTGTTTTAAGCTGATATTCGCCTCCACCCGCATTTGTCCTTTTTCCATGTCCGCGTCGGACACGCCTAAATAACGTAAAATCAATTGTAATTCTTTGGCGAATTCTACTGCTTGTTCGGCGTTTTTAATATCGGGTTCGGTTACCAACTCCATTAGGGGAACGCCGGCGCGATTAAAATCAACAAGCGTCAGGTGTTCAGTGTCATGTGCCAAATGTACCAGTCGGCCTGTATCTTCTTCTAAATGAATTCTCCGCAAACGCACGCCGTTTAAAATTCCGCCAAATATAAACGGTAAATCATATTGGGAAATTTGATATCCTTTTGGCAAATCTGGGTAAAAATAATTTTTTCTGTCAAACTTGGAAGACTGGGGAATTTCACCGTTAAGCGCCATTCCTACTTTAAGAATTGATTCTACGGCAAGTTTATTAATAACCGGCAGGGTTCCTGGCTGGCCAGTGCAAACAGGACAAATATTAATATTCGGATGTTTTTCATTCGGGTCATTTAAAGAATCGCAGAACATTTTGGTTTGCGTCTTCAGCTCCGCATGGATTTCCAAACCTATCGTCGGAATATATTTCATATAATTATTATAACAAAAAACCCCTGATGTCGTCAGGAGTTGTTTTTGTGCTTATGTTTTCCGTTCTTGCCGTTCCTTTCCAGTTCTTCAAGTTCAAATTTATCCAAAAGGTATCGCAGGCATTTTTTCATGCAATCCTGCAGTCCGTCCATTGTTTTTGTCGTAAATACTTTTCCGCCGGAAGCAATAATTTTACTCAATAACCAATAACTCAAACGTTTCGATTGTCCGACATAAAGAGCGTAAATAGGAATCTTTCTTTCCGCCGCTCGGAAAATTTCCGCCGTTGTTCCGATGGAAACCACATCTTCAATGACTTGGGCAATTATAAAATTTGAGCGGTCAACCATCGCAAAATCGTTAACTTCAATTCTATTCATCATTTTTAAAAACTTTTTCTCCGCCTCTCTATCGCCTTGAAGAGTTAAAACGGTTAAAGTTTTTAACATTTTTTTGGCATTGGTTGGAGAAAAACCGGTTTTTTTGCTTTCGTTTTTTACCGGATCTTGAACCCAAATGTTATATTTCTTAAGCAAACTTGCGAAGTAAACCCGCCAACCGCTGCCGCTCCATCCAAGCGCTTGCATCGGACCTGCTAAATAAGTAACGTATCTGCGCCCATTTTTTCGTTTTGCCATATGCACGTCCCCACCTCCCTTATTTACAAACCAAAGAACTATTACTTATAAAGTAATGCAAAGCTTTTATAAAGTCAAAGGGAGGAATAGCGTAGATTAAAACGCATTTTTTCGAGTTATCGCCCCGACGCTCCGATTTCTCGGAGACCAATCCGTCGGGGCTCCGAGATGTTCCTCAAAGCAATCTGCCTTCGGCCAAAATCAGAGTTAGTTGAACGAGAAAGAAGAAAATCCGCCTGCTGGAGGCGGATTATTCTGTTTCCGAAAAAGCAATTTGCTCGAAAACGCTAAAAACTATTTATTCTATTACTTCAATCCCCATATTCTTCGCCGTACCGGCGATTATTTTCATTGCCGCGTCAATATCATTCGCATTCAAGTCAATCATTTTCCTTTCAGCGATTTTCCGCAAATCTTCTTTAGTAACTTTGCCGACTTTAGTTTTGTTCGGCACACCAGATCCTTTTTCAATACCAGCCGCTTTCTTTAAGAGGGCAGAAGCAGGCGGGGTCTTTAATTTAAAAGTAAAACTCCGATCTTCATAAATTGTAATTTCCGCCGGAACTACATCCCCAATCATCGTTTTTGTGGCATCGTTAAATTGCTTGCAAAAATCCTGGATGTTTATGCCATGCTGGCCTAAAGCAGGCCCGATAGGCGGAGCCGGATTCGCTTGTCCAGCCTGAATTTGTAATTTTAAAACTGTTTTTATTGGTTTTGCCATATGAGTATTCGCGAATAATGCTAATTTTATTTTTAATAATGCGAATCGTTTTTCGTTAAGTATATATTTATTCGCGTTATTTTGCAATCATTCGCGTTATTAGCGATTACTTTCTAAATCTTCTGCACCTGTAAAGAATCCAGCTCCACAACCGTATCTCTGCCAAAAAGCGGCACAGCCACTTTTACTTTTCCTTTTTCTTCATCAATCTCAAGAACTTTCGCGTCATAATCTTTAAACGGACCGTCTATAATTTTTACCATTTCCCCGGCCTGCAACTCCACTATAAATTTTTTGCTTTCCTTTCCAGCCATTCTTGCCATCAAAGATTCAATTTCATCCTTGGAAAGCGGAACCGGAGTGGTAGTATCGGAACCGACGAAACCGGTAACGCGTGGCGTGTTTCGCACCACATACCAGGAGTCTTCAGCTAAAATCATGTCCACCAAAACATAACCGGGATAAATTTTTTCCTCAATAATCCGGCGCTTGCCGTTTTTAATTTTAATTTTTTGCTCTTTCGGAACGATAATATTGAAAATTTTATCGTTCATCGCCAGCGAATCAACGCGTTGTTTCAAATATCTCGCCACCGCGTCTTCATAACCGGAATAAGTATGCACCGCGTACCAATGACGCTCTAGTTTTTTCTCTTTCGCCGGTTGAGATTTGTTTTGTTCCTTTTTTTCCATAAAAATTTAAAATTTTATAAAAATACGCGCTGTAAAATTGCCGAAAAAATGAAATCCAAAACTCCCAAAAACGCTGCTATTCCCAAGGACAGACCGATAACTATACTGGTCATCCGAATTGTTTCCGGCATTGTCGGCCAATTAACCCGTTTCAGCTCTTGTTTTGATTCTTGTAAAAACGATGAGATACGTTGAAGCATAATGCAAATTTTATTAAATAAAACCCTAAATGTCAAGATTTTTCACCGAAAGCGCGTGAGATTGGATAAAATGTTTGCGCGGCTCAACCACTTCTCCCATTAAAATATCAAACAAGCGATCGGCTTCTTCGGCATCCCCGATGCTTACTTGTTTTAACACGCGACTGGCTGGGTCCATTGTCGTTTCCCACAACTGGCCAGGATTCATTTCGCCCAAGCCCTTATAACGCTGAATATTCACCCCTTCTCCGAGCTTATTAAGCAATTTGTTTTTTTCTTCCTCTTTGTAAGCGTATTGAGCATCTTTCCCTTTTTGGAGCCGATAAAGAGGCGGTTGAGCAATGTAAAGATACCCTTTTTCTATGATTGCCAAAAAATGACGATAGAAAAATGTTAACAAAAGAGTTCGTATGTGCGAACCGTCAACATCGGCATCCGTCATAATAACTATTTTGTGATAACGAATCTTAGATACGTCAAAAGCGTCGCCGATGGCCGTTCCTAAAGCGACGACCAAAGCGCGGATTTCTTTGTTTGCCAGCATTTTATCCATTCGGGATTTTTCCACATTCAAAATTTTTCCTCTAAGCGGCAAAATTGCCTGCGTGCGGCGATCACGGCCTTGCTTGCTACTGCCGCCGGCGCTGTCGCCCTCAACAATAAACATTTCCGATTCGGCTGGATTTCGTGAAGAACAATCCGCTAATTTTCCAGGCAAGGTTAATCCCTCCAACATGCCTTTGCGCAAAACAGTTTCTTTAGCCGCTTTCGCCGCTTTTCTTGCTTTTACCGCCAACAAACACTTTTCTATGATTTTCCTGGCATCAGTCCCGTTGCGCTCCAAAAAATCTTTTAAAGCTTCCCCCGTAACGGTCTCTACGGCAGTTCTTGCTTCCAAATTTCCCAACCGCGCTTTAGTCTGCCCTTCAAATTGCGGCTCGCGAATTTTCACCGAAACAATCGCGATTAAACCCTCCCGAACATCTTCACCGGTTAAATTATCCTCCGCTTTTTTTATGTAATCGTTATTTCTGGCGTAATCGTTCAATGAACGAGTTAGCGCGGAACGGAAACCGGTCAGATGCATTCCGCCGTCCGGAGTGTAAATATTGTTGGCAAAACTTAATTCCTGCGTTTCAATTTCGTCTTTATACACAAACACCGCTTCCACCTCAACTTCTTCTTGGGATTTGTGAACGTAAAACGGAGCCTCTTGCGCGATTTTTTCATTACGACTTAAATATTTTATAAAAGATAGCAGTCCGCCATCAAAATAAAACGTGTGGTAATACGGCACCCCTTCTTCTCGCTGGTCAATCACTTCTATTTTTACTCCCTTGGTTAAAAGCGCTTGCTGGCGAAGGTGGTCTAAAATTAATTTCCGATTAAATTCAATTGTTTTAAAAATTTCGGGGTCAGCCTCAAAAGTTACTTTCGTTCCGGTGGCATCGCTTTTTCCTATTTTTTTAACTTTATGTTTCGGTTTGCCGCGTTCATATTCCTGGCTATAAATCCCTCCGTCGCGATTGACTTCCACCTGCAGCCATTTGGACAAAGCACATACGACAGAAACACCGACGCCGTGCAAGCCGCCGGAAACTTTGTACGATTCTCCGCCAAATTTTCCGCCGGCGTGCAAAGTAGTCAATACGGTTTCCAGAGCGGATTTTTTTGTTTGCGGATGAATTTCTACCGGGATACCGCGTCCATCGTCAATGACCGTAATTCTATTGTTCGGCGACAATTCAACGCGGATGTTTTTGGCGTATCCGGCCATCGCTTCATCAATGCTGTTATCAACCACTTCCCAAATCAAATGATGCAAACCGGCAACATCGGTTGTGCCTATGTACATTCCCGGCCTCTTCCGGACTGGTTCCAGGCCCTCTAAAACATAAATGTCTTTAGCGGTATAAGATGGTTTTTTTTCTTCTTTTTTAGATGATTTTTCAGCCATTTTATTAAATAAAGCCCCCTCTTCGAGCCTTTGATTACGATTTATACAACACATTAATTATACCAAATTTTTGACTAAAAATCAAGCATGAAGTACGCTTGACGCAGGTCTTTGAAAGGAAAATTTTTGTGGCGATAGCCATACTGTTGGCAATAGCTGTTTGGGTTATTATGGCGTTTTTAGACATACTGATTTTTTGGTTATTCTTAAGAAAAATTAAATATGCCGATAAATATATTGGATTTTTTTGTGGTAATTTTCTTGATTATTTTATTTGCGCGAACGCTGAAGAATTTATGTATCGCGCGTACCTACTGATATTCTTTCTGGTAAAAATTACCGTTGCTGTCCCTGGTTTAAATATCGCTATTGATATTCTCGGCGTTTTGACGGCTGTCTTTATATCTTGGAAATTCGCCAAAAGCCATTTTACTCTGGAAGCGCCCGCCATCGTATCTTATTACCGAGTTTGCAGAAACTTCAGAAAAGTTTTTTGGGACAATCTTTTGAATGGCAGGCCCATTTCTTCGTTTGATAAAAAGGGGTTGCGAAGCATTTATTCGCAAATTCAATTGAAAGCAAGGAAAGATATAAAACAAAACTTGTTCAAAGCATTTTTTTTGCTTTGTTTTTATTTTGGAATCATGGCCAGTATGCTGGTATTATTTTTCGGATTGGCTGGATTTTTCGCCGCGGTAATCGCGCACACTTTAGTCAACGCCGTTGGATTCACGATAGTACTTGCTCCTTCCGACAAAAAACCGTTCGCTTAATCGAACGGTTTTTTAATTCACCATCCCCTACTCGCTCCTCCGCCGCCGGATCTTCCGCCACCGAATCCGCCAAATCCGCCTCCGCCGTGTCCTCTGCCAGAAAATATTCCACGACCGCTAAGAAATGCTATCGCCCCCGCCCTGGCAAGCAATAAGAAAAATCCTGTCCCCAACGTTGCTTCAAAAATTAAAAACCAAATCCAAAAAGCAAGGTTGCTTGAAAAAACCGCGACAAACGACCCCAGCAAACTTAAAACGGTAACAAAAACACCTCTGATTAGCGGATTACGCATTTTATTCTGCAATGACGGGACCGCGGCGATTTTATTGTATAAACTCGCGCCGATTATAAACAGCATTAATATCAGCGCTAAATTAACTCCGTCGCTTTGTTCTTGCGAACTATTAATATCCACCGATTCTCCAGCCGCCAACTTGATAAGCGCGTCAACGCCCGCGATTACTCCAGCGTCTGGTTCTCCGGCTTTTATCTTTGGAATAACTAAATTATCCATTACTTGCCCCGCTAAAGAATCCGGTATCGCCCCTTCCAAGCCGTAGCCGACTTCAATACGCATTAAACGTTCTGATGGGATAATTAACATAAGAATGCCGTTATCCGCGGTTTTTTTGCCGACTCCCCACGCCTCAAACCAACGCACCGCTAAATCTTCAATAGTAGTTTCTTGAAGATTGGGCGTGGTCACTATCACAATCTCGTGTCCTTTTTCCTGTTCAAGTTTTTTTAATGATGCCTCCAGCGCCGTTTTTGTTTCCGGCTTTAAGAAATTCGCGAAATCATTAACAAATCCTGTCGGTTTTGGAAAAATTAGTTCAGATTGGGCCAACGAGGAAACGGGAGCGACTAAAAATAAAGCTCCGCAAAACGCGAATAAAAAAACTTTTTTGAACATAAATATATTATTTAAAGATTCACTTCCGGTGCTTGTTCCGCTCCTGCTTCCGCTTGGAAGAATTCGCGTTCTCCAAAACCGAACAAATTCGCGATTAAGTTGGAAGGAAAACGTTTAACTTTAACGTTATATTCTTTCACGGCGTTGTTAAAGCGCATTCTCTCAACGGAAATGCGATTTTCCGTTCCCGCTAATTCAGTCATAAGATTGGTCACCGCCGCTATGGATTTAATTTCCGGATTGGACTCCACAATCGCCAACAATCTTCCCAACGCCGATTCAACCTGATTGGCGGCAACTACTTTTTGCGCGACTGATTGGGCGCCGCTGTAAGCTTCTCGAGCGCCGGCAATTCTGTCATAAATTTCTTTTTCCTGCTTGAAAAATCCTTTAGTTGAATTCACCAAATTCGGTATCAAATCAAACCTTCTTTGATATACCGACTCAACTTGCGCCCATTGACCGTCAACCTGCTCGTTTAAAGACACGAGCTTGTTATAAGCGCCGATTACCGATATTACGACGACAAGCGTTATTCCTCCGACTATTAACCATTTTATTGTTGATTTTTGCATGATTATTTCATATTACTTCACTCGACTATTCTTATAGTAAAGCATAAATTCTGATAAATTAAAATTGAAATGGAGTTCCGTTTTTTGTTGTAGCACAATCAGCGCCGGAAGGAAGGCCGACTAAAAACATCCACGGCAATTCACCGTTTTTCTCTGCAACGAAAAAAGCGGAAAGGGCTTCCAACGATTCGGGTCCGGGAGGATACTTACAGATTGTTTCTGTTCCTACTATTTTTTTCATATTCGCAATAATAGCTTTTGCTTCTTCGTCTTCTACTTGCGCTTCGGCAATATCTAAACCATCTATTCTAGAAAACATTAAAGACCAAACGCAGCTATTTTGAGAATCCTTGCCTTTTATTTCTCGTGGGCCAACTATCGTTATCATATTGTCTTTGTCCTTATAAGAAAAATTGGGGCTTGTTTTCGCAGGGCTACAGGTTTTAGCCGCTGCAATCATACAATTAAAATCTTTGCCACAATCCTTAACGACTGATGTCGATTTAATAGGCGCTGGTTTCGCCGCTGGTTTTTCTATAATCGTTTTGACGTCTTGTTTCTTTACAACAACTTTTTCTATTGATTTTAAAATCGACAATTGTTTTTGTAATAACATAATTTCGAGTTTATCCGAATCTTGATTATTCAAATCATTACACTTTTTGCCAAGACTTGTTTCAATTAACGCCTCGTTATCTAAACAATCGTATAGTGCCAAAGAAAAAACATATTCCCCTTCGATGGTTTCGGACGCAAAAAAATTAAATTCGCTTTGCATTATCGCTTGGCCTTCAGAATTATAAACTGGCAAATCTTGCGAATTTATAATATAAACGCTGGTGAACCCCCCCGTCTTTGACTTGCCTTTATAACCCCCGCCATCAATTTGATAACCTTTTTGATTATAAAGCGCTGTTGTAATACTAAAATCAGCATCGGTAACCATAAAATTAGGAGATCGCTTTGAAACTCCATATAAAATTAGGGCTCTGCCAGGCCGCCCATCATACTTAATGTGATACTCTCCTTTAATCGGCTCACCAATTTTATATTCAATTTTTGGAATTTTTATATCTAAAGTTAAATTTTTTACTTCCAAATTTTTATCAAGCGAGGATCGCAAAAACAATCCCGCGCCTATAAATAAAACCGAGGTGGCAATTATTGTAGAAATAATTAATGTTTTTTTCATGATTTTTTTAAGTATAATCTCTTTGTGTGTGTGTAAACTCTTAGGTTGTCCCCAACCACGAAGACCTAGCGCACTTCCGCATCAAATTCGCTCTGAAGCGCTGAAATAATTACTTCCATTTCTTTGCCGACTTCTTCGTCAGTCAAGGTGCGGTCATTAGCTTGAAAAATTAAACGGAAAGTAACGCTTTTTTTTGAAATTTCTTCCTCTTTAGAAATTTCTTCCCCGCTTCTGCCTTCCGATTCCGGAGATGCTTCGTAAAAATCAATCATATCCACATCGTCAAGATATTTCGGCGCGGCGCGATGAATCGCGGCCATCATATCGCCGATGCGGACATCAACCGATACAAACAAAGACATGTCTCTCATGATTGAAGGGTACTTGGCAAGCGGTTCATAAGATTTTTCTTCCACGACGAGAGTGATAAATTTTTCCAAATCAATTTCGGCAACGGCGCGATTTTCTCCAAAACTTTTCAAATATCCAATTATGGCGTGGTCGGATTCAATTTTTAATTCTCCTTTTTCTTCAACAAACGCATAATCAATCAAGCCGGCGTTTTGCAATGTTTGCTCCACCAGCCCTTTGAGGTCTAAAATCGGGTTTCCCTTTCTGAATCCCAAAGCAATGCCTACCGTCGCTTTTTCGTCCGGAGAAAATACTTTACCTATCTCAAAAATTTTCACCGCTTCATAAAAACGGAGGTTGTCGTCTATATTTTTAACCAATGCGGGGGCTAAATCCGGCCTTAAATATTTTTTGTCCTTAGAAATCGGATTTTCTATTTCAACTTTGCCAATTGCCTTTTCCTTACCACCCAATTGAGATCCC
>ERZ1292623.572-Hain-H51-01um-R1-572-length-39267-cov-6_pt1 | contig 10141 bp, 14 predicted proteins | sample MGYA00564398_ERZ1292623 | MGnify/ENA primary metagenome ERZ1292623 (study PRJEB36523, sample SAMEA6512633) | groundwater metagenome | collected 2019-01-07 | study: AquaDiva: Metagenomics assemblies of 32 groundwater samples
CTGTAAAACCAAAAGTAGATTATCTAGTAAATGACAAAGAAACAAAATCAGCAACTGCAATACAGGAATTGCATAAGGCAAATACTCAGACATCAACAATAATCAAAATCCTATCTTCTGGTTTATTAGGTCTAAAGAAAAACAGGAAACTTGTTCCTACAAGATGGTCTATAACTGCAGTAGATGATACAATATCAAAGAATAAATTAGAAAAGATAAAACAATATCCAGAAATAAATGAATACAATGTATTTCACGCAGAATACATCGGAAATCATTATGAATTTCTCCTTCTTCCAGACTCATTTGCATTTGAAGTAATAGAAATCAGCATAAAAAATCCATTCTCACAAGCAGTATGGCAAGACTATGAAACAATATTCTCCAGAAAGAAATATGCAGATTCTGTAACTGGAGCATATTATGCAAACCGTCTAGCCTTAACAGAATATTTAGAATCAATAAAACGTCAAGCAACATGTATAGTAATGAGAGAAATACGCCCGCAGTACTATGCACCTTGCGGAGTTGGAATACTAAGAGAAACAAGCAGAGAAGCATTCAGAAATCCTCATGAAAAATTCAATACTTTAAACGAAGCATTATTGTCCATTCAAAGTAGAATAAAACAGCCAGTATCAAATTATATAGATAAATCAGTAATTCTTAAAATGAAAAAGACTCAAACAAAATTGAGTTTCTTTAGCAATCTCTCATCAAATCACGTGCTCTCTCTGTAGGAACATAATGTATAGAAACCATTTTATTACCTCTTTCTCCTAAATAACCTGCAACAGCTAAAGCTTTACAATACCCTATTTCATCAGGCATAAAATCAGGGCCTATTTGTCCATCTCTAATTACTTGAGATAATAATCTATAACAGCTACTTCTAAATTCGACACCCTCTCGAGAACCACTCATTAATCATTCATCCAAAAATCTGGGAAAAGAGCAATCAAATCTCTCTTGAAATAATTCTAAGTTCATATATTATTAACAAATTAGAGAGTTATAAAATTAATGATGCTAAAATTACTTTTTGCCCCAAGCAGCAACACCAACCATTACAAGATTCACAATAGGAATTAACATAAGTATTGACCACCATCCAGGCCTTTTGACAGATTCAAACATTTTCCAATGCCAAATAACAACAAATATTGTAAATGCAATATGTGCTATAACATTGACTACAGGAATTAAAAGTCCTATTATCAAAAACCAAGGCCATGCTTTCATTTTAGAAGCTTTGTAAGCAACAATCACAGGACCTATAAATGGTATCCATGCAAGTCCGGAAGATTTGACTTTAGCTCTTTTACCTATAGCAGAATAAGCAAAAGACAAATACAAATAGACTGCAAAAAGAAGAACAAGAAATACAAAAATTCCCAAAGCAGCAACAATAGCCATAATAAAAACTAAAGGAGGAGCATCAGTACTATCAACTGCTAGAGCTTGTAAAAATAAACCAATCATTATCCATTTTCTTTCTTCAATCTCTTAAGAACATCCTTGACATTCTTATTTAATTGAACCATAGAATCATCAAGTTCACTCTTGTTCTTTGTTCCAGTGCATACAAGCTTACCATTAGAAAACAGCAAGAAAGTAGCATTAGGAGTTCCCAATTTGTAAACTAAACCTGGAAATTGTTCTGGCTCATATTCGGTATTTTCCAACTCAAGAGCAAGTATATTCAGGTTCAAATCAACATCAATACTTCCAGAAGCAACAATGTTCTGAACAGTTATTTTAGGTTTTGTAGTAATGCGCACACCAATTTTAGCAAGCTGTTTTATTACTTGATCAACTACTTCCTTGACCTGAGCTACACTTTTTGTTCCAGTACATACCAAATTTCCTGAAGAGAAAACAAGAACTGCAGATTTTGGTTTTTTAACTCTCAAAACAAGACCTGGAAATTGTTCTGGATTATATTCAGTATTACTCTGCATCTTAGCAAGTTTAGTTAAAGAAACCTCTTTGCCAAGAGAAGCTGTCGCGACAATATTCTGAACAGTCAGATTTGATTTTACGTCAGACATCTTATTGATATTTAAATAGGGGGCTTTATAAACCTTGGTCTTCCAAAAACAAAAGATTATTAACCTTTTTTATTCAGTCTTCTAAATGTTTTAGCAACTTCTTTTTTTATGTCTTCAAGTGTGGCAATATCATGAATTCCTCTTTCAGGCCTATAATGTGTAATTCTTGGAAAACGAAGAGCAAATCCTGAAGAATAAGTAGGACTAGGCTGAATATTCTGATAATTAACAGACACGACCACTTTAGGTTTTACCTTAACTCCAGAATTATCTTCGCTTATTATCAACGGTCTTAACAAAGAATCAATTTCAGAATAAGTAGTCCCCTCGCTTTCTTTTTCTTTAAGACCTGAAGAAACCTTTCCAACCTCTAAGAATTTATCTCCTGATTTGCAAGCAACAATAAAACTAGTCAATCCTCCAGCCCTCTTTCCAGTACCGTATTCTCCTCCAATAATAACTAAATCCAAATCCATATTATCAGGCTTTAACTTAGCCATATTTCCAACATATCTTCCAGAAATGTAAGAAGAATTAAGATTCTTTATCATTATTCCCTCTTCCCCTATTTTAAGAGCATCTTTGTAAAATTTTTCAACATCTTTATCCGAATCAGTTATTATCTGAGTTGAAATTGAAATCTTCCAAGGTATATTTTCAATTACATCTTCTATTATTTTTCTTCTTTCTGTAAATGGTACGTCCAACTTATTCTCTCCATTTAAATATAAAACATCAAATATCTTCAGTTCGACAGGCATCTTTGAAGCAAGCTCATGAATATCGTATTTTCTCTTAATTCTCTGGCTTATAGCCTCAAAAGGGAGATATTTATTTTTCTTAGAATCAAAACCAACAGCTTCGGCATCTAATATAAAAGTCTTAGCCTTGACATATTTCAATACTGCCTCAACAACATCAGGAAATTGGTTGGTTACATCTTCCAGTCTTCTAGTAAATATCTTTATTTTTTTACTATCAAAACTAATTATGGCTCTAAATCCATCATACTTATGTTCAAATGCTGCAGGCCTTCCACAAACTTCAAAAGCCTCATCAATACTGGAGACTTTAGTAGCAAGCATGACATTCAAAGGTCTTCCTGGAATCAAAGATATATGTTCAAATGCACTTTCTCCAGAAATGGATAATTTGAGTATCTGTGCAAAATCATTAATCAAGTCGTATGCCTTCTCTATTTTATCAAGCATTTCAGGCCTATCAAAAAAAGCTTTATTTATTGAAGAAAGCAAAACAGCGTCCGCAACTCCAATTCGTAAATCGCTTAAAAGAGTTCTAACAACATAACAGGCTTCGCGAGAATTAGATTCAATTAATAATTCAGAAACAATAGCTACTTTTTTATCAACGGCACCATCACCAATAGTTGAAGCAATTTTTCTTAAACTATCTATAATATGTTGTGCAGTCAGCTTTTTAGAAAACAAAGAATTTTGTTTTTTCTTCTTCAAAAGTTCAACAGCAACATCTCCCAAATCACCAATCGATTTAAACTTAGAAGAAACATCAGATATTGAATATCCTGAAGCAACACTCAAAGACTTTATGACAAGTTGTGTAGAAATTCCTAACTCTCTAACATCATAATCTGGAAAGACTCTTCCCCTAAGAAGATAAATCAGTTCTTCATTCCCCTTAAGTTTAGGAAGAAATCCAGCGATAATATCTACTTTTTCAAGCTTCTTTGTAGTAGACGCAAGTTTCTCATAAAGTTCTGTAAATTCCGAATATAACATGAAAAAAGAAAGAATTAATTACAATTAAAGCTTGCGGTCTTTCTTCACTAAACCCAAATGTTCTCTATTATAAACAACTAAGGAAGCAAGACCTATAATAATAAACAATAAACCTATAATAAAAGTTCCTTTTTCTCCAAATAAACCTATAACTGCACCAGTAATAAAAGAAATAGCGCTTTTGCCAGAATCACGTTCTAATTGGATAGAGCTCAAGCTAAGATTTTGAATAGGGAGAGTTATTCTTCTCCTTCCACCTTCTTCCTCTTCTTTATCATCTTTAGTAGGGATTAATTGTATTATATTAAAAGAATTAGAAGCACTTTGAAATGATTTAATAGAATCTCTACACAAGACCTTCCAGTCATAATCTCCTAATGAAAGTACTGAACTTCCATGTCCAAGCCAGCTGGATTCATCAAATGTGGACTTTAACTTAAAACTACTACCAGCCCCATCAATATAGATTAAACAAGAAGGCACATCTTTAGGGTTAAATAATGATTTATTAACAAAAAATGTAAAATCTACTTGGACCTCACTAGAAATAGTTTGAATTTCCAAATTATCTTCAGGAGAAACTAATTGAATAGCATGCTCATTAACCGAATGAAGAACAGAAGTCCAGTGAGGTTCTAAACTAGTTCCATTAAAGTCATCCTTTATCCACAAGTGCAGCTCTAAATTGCTATTTGTTTGTAAAAATCTAGTCTCTAAAAGCATTGGCAGATAAACATGTGAAGCAACCAAAGTGTCATTAAGTAAGATTGTATTTGAACTGGATCTCAATCCATATTCAACAAGTTCTATATTACTCTCACCTGTATTGTTATTTACAGTTACATTAACAGTAACATTAGTAGCCTTCAAAATGGGTATATCTTCTAAAAAGAATTGACTCCAATAAGTTCCGTTGGATATTTCTACAGTAGAATTAGAAGAATAAAATACTCCTGTTGAAACAAATTCATCTAAATACAAATAAGCAGTATCGAACCATCCATGATACCAAACATAATTAATTTTTACATTAAAATTATTAGAAGAATCAAAGGGTATCTGGATAGAGTGATGAAAATTGCTTTCATTTAATCCAGTAAATGTTATATTATCAGAAGTATTATTTATATAAAATGAGTAAGTAATGTTAGGAGGAAGATACTCCAGAGTTCCAAAGTAATCTGATTTACTAAAGCCTTTAGAATCCAAAGAAGATACACTAAATGCTGAATAAAATATTAAAAGCAAAAGAAATAACTTACTTAAATTCATAAAAGTACGCTTGAAAAACAGTTTATAAATAAATGTATAATTTTTACGACATAAACTAGAGCCATCCTCTCTTTCTAATTCCTCCATCATATATTTGAAAAGCAAGAGATTTTTCTTCTATAGATCTATGCTTCCTCAAATAAGCAATTCTTTTTCCAGAACTATTTTCCAGTTCAATTAAACATTTGCTCCAGTATCTAACTATATCTCCAGCAACCATTCTAGTTTCATCATTCCAATTATAAGTTTGATTTGTAACCAAAATAGGAATATCATTTTTTCTCGCAATCTCAACTAAAAGCCTCATTTGCTTGGTAAGTGCAGTGTTTACAATTTGCATGTTTTCAACATCCCTTTCACTAGATCTAGCATCCGCAAAATCAAGTCTGTAAAGCATAGTCATTCCATCAACTATTATCAATGAAACTTGCTCTTTTACATATTTCAAAAGCTGATCAAATGAATGTTGTTGTTCTTTAAAATTTGTAGGCTTCAAAATAAGTATGTTCTCTAAAACTTCATCAATATTAGAGTCCTTTCCATTTTCATTAGTGGATCTTGACTCAAAAAGTTGTTTAACTCTCTCCGAAGAAAAACCTCCCTCCGTATCTATAAATATTACTTTATTCCCTTTCTTGGCCTGAGAAACTGCAGCAATCATGCATAAATTTGTTTTTCCACTTCCAGGACCACCATAAAAAGTAGTTACAATTCCAGAATCATATCCTCCCTTTAACCAGACGTTTAAGTCGTAGTTTCCAGCTGAAATCTTTCCCATAAAATAATGATAGAAAGCTTAGTATAAAAAAGTTCTTCGGTTTTCAGAACTTTTGAGACTAAAGTGTTAGCAAACACTTTTGGATAAAAAAATAATAGTAAAAATAAAATGTATTTATCTGCGTCTCTTCTTATGAGATTTTTCCATCATCATAGGCTCATCACACATTTGACATTTTTTACACATCAAAGCGTGCAAAAGCAAAATGATTGCAGCTATAACAATTACCCATCTTGAAGAAGGACTTCCCATATAAGCAAATACTATTATGATTATAGCAAGAATCGACTCCACCCAGTTGCATTTACAATTCATATCAACCTCCTTTTCATTTATCAAAAGTAGTCAAAAATCATTAATAAATCTACCTATATTCACTTAATTGAAATCTTAGAAAGAACACTTAGGTCTTTGTTTATTAAAGCAATAGCCTCACTTATAGCCTTTTTAACAGTTTTACCAGAACTCTCTATCCTGAATATAACTGGTTTAGTAAGATGGTCTCTTCTCCACGCAGCAAACTTAATACCATTTTCATTCAAATAAACTCTAAGTAATTCTGCAACAGTAAGATTATCAACTCTAAGTTCAATCAAATCATTCTCTTGAGATATAACTTCAACATTCATGTCAATCATCAGAAATAATGGTTTTTAAAACTTTGTTTCACATGTTTTACTAGTATTTCATCCTTAGTTAGTTTTAAGAAATCATTAATTGTATCAGAATAATATGCTCTTTTCATGTAGTCATTCTATTTCAATTATGTTTAAATCTTTCTAATATAACTAAAATAATCTGTTTTACTTCAAATATAAATTGTCAAATTCACCACAATTGTTTTTTTCTTCATTAGTCAATTTTTTAGACTTAAAGCTCATTTGTTTTCTCAATTTTACAAGTTCTTTTTTATTAAGAAGTGATGCCTTAGTAAAATAACTAAAACCACACTTCAAACAATCTCCTGAATTATATTCGAACGGTTTCGTTTCGGTAGAACTGTAAAGAGTACTCTCTCCACCACATCTACCACAATCCAAAACATAACTTATTCCACTCATCAAAGTCCTAAGTAATCTGAATTTTAAAACTTATCTAATTTAATCCAAAATCTCTATGTCGTTTCCAGCCATGCCAGCGGAATCTTTGAATATGTTCGTAGCTTTATCTTTCTTCTTTTCTTCATTTCTCTTCTGCAAGTCTGCAAGACTTACTTGAGCTATAGAACCAGGGTTCTTTCTCAAATTTATTCCAAATACTTGTTCAATACGAGAGATTAAAACAAAATCATCAGCTGGTAATTCACCAAGCTCCATCATTTTTACCTGCTCTTCTGTAGCATTTATCATCTGCGCTAGTTTTAATCGAGTCATATTCTTCATTCTTCTATTCTTAGATATCTCCCAGTTAAAATTAGGTACCAAATCACTAACAGCATTGTTCTTTTTGGCTCCAAATTTACCATGTTTCCAATCAGACATTATTGAACTGTTCTTTAATACAGGTTCCCTACTCTTTATAGAAGGAGCTTGTAAATGATGTGAAACAGAGCTAGATTGTTGAGTATTATTTATCTTTCTCAATATAAACAAATCCTCTAAAATAGCAACTCTCTCTGGAACTCTTATTATCTCTCCGTCTTTTATAGCTTCAACATAACCAGCATCTTGTTGCTTCAAATCAAGGTAATCCATGGAATAAAATAAAACACCCTCTTTAAATCATTTATGGTGGTAAAAAAATATTAATTATTTAGGTAACCTTCAATCTGTTCGGCAGTATAGAAGCCCTCAAGGACTATTCTTTCATTTATTATTAAAGAAGGAAGAGATGTCACACCATATACTCTCTTCTGTAAATCTACTGATTTTAAGTCCAAGTCTCCTGCAATAGGCAGAAGAATAAGATTATTTCCTTTTTCCTCTTTTATAGTTCTAAGCACATTAGATACTATTTTCTGCTGAGAAACAATAGCGGAACTCTCAGGCTTTCCTGCATAAATATAAGCAATAGTATCAAAATTTACATCGCACTTTTTCTTCAGCAATAAAGTGTTCAACCAAAGTTCTGTCTTCAAAAGACTGTATCTTTTTTTCTCTCTCAGTAGTTCATCAGTTATCTGGTTGCTTTCTTCAAACTTCTCAAGTTCAAGTCCGCGCAAATATATATCATCTGCAAATTCAAAGTTCTGCTCCACAGCCCTCTCACAAGATGTAGAATCCATAATCTGATAATAATAATTTTGCAATTTCAAGTCCAAAGCTTCCACTTCATAATCTTTGTAAGAATCTACAATTTTTTCATTTCTATTAGACTCAACATACAACCCAAATGAAAAGCCTATTATAAGTATCAACAAAGCTATAATTGCCGATTCAAGAAATATCCTAAATCTTGTGTTCATTATTTTGTATACCATCTAATATCTCCACGCACTAATTTATACAGTGCTATTATTAAAGGATACGTATAAAGAGACCTATAAAAGAAAGAGTATGCAATTATCTTTAAAATGTTTTTATTACCTGTCTCTGAATTCCTAAAACCTATATTGTAATAAAATATTGCAAGAGAAAAGAAACATAGCCCTAAGAATAAAAGTAAAGTGAATGAAATACTATAATCAAAATATTCCCAAAACGGGTATCCTTCAAATGCATAATAAATAGAATATAAATTGTAAGATCCTTTTATCCAAATATATCTAAAGAATAACAAAAAACCAATTATTGCAAAAATAAAAGATGCAGTAACATAGGGTATTACAAAGTGTCCAAATGCTCCTTTCCTAAACATTGTTTTCCAATATTTCTGGACAGTCTGTATCCCCCCTAAATTCCATCGCACTCTTTGTTTAGTCCATGTTTTAAAATCTTCAGGGACCGTAGTGTAAACTATTGCATCATAAGACATTCTAGTCTTATACCCCTCGCTTAAAACATGCCATGTAATCTCTATATCTTCAGTCAAATTTTTGGTATCAAAACCACCAAGTTTTTTTACAACATCTTTTCTATAAGCACTCAATGGGCCATTAGTTACATAAACGGAGTCAACAAAATCAAGAAGTTTTCTAGTCCATGCAATTATTGAATAATCCATTACTTGAAATTTTCCAAGCCAATTCTTCTTATTCTTAACAAGAACTCTAGATGTAACTGCAGCAACCTTCTCGTCATCAAAATGTCCAATCATTTTAAGCAAAGAATCTTTTTTAGGATAAGAATCGGCATCGACAACTACAATAAGTTCTCCATTTGCAATCTTAAGAGCTTCATTAAGGGAACTAGCCTTTCCAGAATTTAATTTATCTAAAAGATTAACCCCTTGGTATTTTTTAACTAGTTCTTGAGCAATATTCTTAGTATTATCTTTGCTTCCATCATTAATTATAATTACTTCCTTTTTGTCTTTAGGATAATCTATTTGGTCAATTGCTTCGATAGTTTCAGCAAGACTATTCTGTTCATTATATGCAGGAACTAAAAAAGATACACTATAATATTTTGTAGGAATTGGACTTGAAAACAATCTGTCCCTGTTTCTGTAATGAAGCAGTACAAACATCATAAGAAAGAATATTCCAAAGAAAAATAACCATATATACAAAGAAGTAAAAAAATCCATTAGACCTTTTCACCTTCAATATTGCTTTTATCAAAATCTTTATCTGCTACATTAAAATAATTGTAAAAGTTCTCGCTCAAAGATATCTCAGAGGTATGCCCAACTTTCTTCTTTAATATTAAACCCATTTCAACAAATTTAGAGACATGGTCATAAGCTTTATTTCCCCTTATCTTGATCAATATAGATTGCTTCATGGGCTGTTTGTAAGCTATTATTGCAAGGGTTTCCTGCTCTGCCTTTGTAAACTCAGAATTTCCTGTAGCAAGCCTATTAACCATATAAACAAAATCCGGATGAACATCCATTTTCCACAAATCCTCTCTTCTAACTACTTCAACACCCTTTCCTTTATATCTCTCTTCAAGAGTCCTAAGAATATCCCTGAGAATCAAAGGATTAACATCAGTTAAAGCAACCAATTCCTTCAAACTCATGAATTTACCTGAAACAAACAAAGCAGCTTCCACCTTTCTTATATTATCTATTTCTCTAGCTTCATCAAGCTCATTTACATTACCTGTAAAAGAATCGTCCATGATGAAACAACCCTTGCCTTATTTAAAAACATTTCAGCCTACAAATAATATAAGAAAACTCTCAATAACTGCAGCAAGCATAAGCAATGGTACAACAACAGCCAAGAAAGCTTTCAA
>ERZ1292623.5458-Hain-H51-01um-R1-5458-length-10137-cov-4_pt1 | contig 10137 bp, 9 predicted proteins | sample MGYA00564398_ERZ1292623 | MGnify/ENA primary metagenome ERZ1292623 (study PRJEB36523, sample SAMEA6512633) | groundwater metagenome | collected 2019-01-07 | study: AquaDiva: Metagenomics assemblies of 32 groundwater samples
CAGAGAAAATTGAGACTTTGGTGGTCAATAATCATACCGTTAAACCATTGGATAGAGCGACGCTCTTGTTTGTTGCCAAAAGGTGTGGGGCTATCGTTACGGTTGAAGAACATCAAGTGGAGGGTGGTATGGGGTCTGCGGTTGCTGAACTTATGGCCAAAGAATTACCCACCATCCAAGAGTTTGTCGGAATGCAGGGAGTTTTTGGAGAATCGGGCCCTCCGGAAGTTTTGGCTGTAAAATATGGGATGGGGGTAGAGGATATTAAGTCGGCGGTTAAAAAAGTTTTAAGACGGAAGAGGCAATGATAAGGAAATACGATTTTGTGGCGATAGGGGATTTAGTTACAGACGCTTTCATTAAGTTAAAGGATGCGCGCGTTAACTGTGATTTAAATCAGAAAAACTGCATGCTCTCCATGCGTTTTGGAGACAAGATTCCTTACGAAAACGTGGTAATTGTCCCGGCTGTGGGGAATAGCGCTAACGCTGCGGTTGCGGCGGCCAGGCTTGGATTGAAAAGCGCTTTAGTTTCTCATCTAGGAGGAGATCAAAACGGGAAGGATGCTCTTAAGGTATTGAGGAAGGAAAAAGTAGGCACGAAGTTCATCAAGGTGAATAAAAGAATGAAGACCAACTATCACTACGTTCTCTCCTATGAAGGAGAACGCACTATTTTAATCAAGCACGAAAAGTTTCCGTACAGTTTGCCGGCAATTGGCAAACCCGCTTGGATATATATTTCTTCCTGTGGAGAAAAAGGCTTATTGAAATTTCATAAGGAGATTGAGCGGTATTTAGCCATGCACAAAAACGTTAAGTTAGCCTTTCAACCGGGGACTTACCAAATAAAATTGGGGACAAAGCTTGCGGGAACGTACAAAAGAGCGGAGGTTGTTTTTGTGAATAAAGAAGAGGCTCAGAGGATACTAAAAAGTCGGGGGGACAAAATCAAAAAACTTCTTGATGGGCTTTGCACTCTGGGAGCTAAGATTGCTGTGATCACAGACGGACGGAGAGGAGTCTATATGCGTGAGGGAAGGAAATATTGGTATATGCCGATGTATCCAGATATTAAACCGCCGCTTGAGCGCACCGGCGCTGGGGATGCCTTCTCATCCACATTTACCGTAGCTCTTGCTCTAGGAAAGAGTGCAAAGGAAGCATTGATGTGGGGACCAATAAATTCCATGTCTGTAGTGCAATACATTGGAGCAAGAGAAGGGCTTTTGCCCAGACATACGTTGGTAAAACTTCTTCATAAAGCCCCCAGGAACTACAAGCCTAAAAAGATATGACCTTAAAGCAGGCCATAGAAAAAACACGCGGGGAGAAAAAAGCCATAGGGCATTTTAACATTTCCGATATTGCTGCCTTTCGATCTATTATCCGGGCCGCCGGAGAACTTAAGGTGCCGGTGATTATAGGCACCTCGGAAGGAGAGGCGGAGTTTGTGGATATCCAAGTGGCCGTTGCGATGGTTCGGGATATGCGTGAAGAAACCGGCCAAGATATTTTTTTGAACGCAGATCACTTCCACTCTTTGGAGAAAATCGAGGAGGCCGTGCAGGCTGGGTATGATAGTGTAATTTTTGATGCTGCGAAACTTCCTATGGAGGAAAATATTCAAAAAACGAAAGAAATCGTAAAAAAGATAAAAGAGATTAGGCAGGATGTATTGATCGAAGGGGAAATTGGATATATAGGAGAGTCCTCCAAAATTTTAGAGGAGCTTCCTCAGGGAGTAAGAATTTGTACGGTGGACGAGGTTAAAAGATATGTGGATGAAACGGGAATAGATCTGGTTGCTCCAGCTGTGGGAAATGTTCATGGAATGTTGAGGAAGGGCGGTAACCCCAAGTTGGATATAAATTTAGTGGCAAATATCACAAAAAATATTGAAACACCCTTAGTCTTGCACGGTGGTTCTGGCATAAGTGATGATGATTTTAAGGCAGCCATTGAAGCGGGAATAGCAATTGTGCATATAAACACAGAAATCAGACTTGCTTGGAAGAAGGGCGTGAAAAAAGGAGCGGAAGACGAAGAGCAGATTGCTCCGTATAAAATATTTTCTAAGGCAGAGGAAGCGGTGTATGAGGTAGTGAGTAGACGATTGAAATTGTTTAACGGATTGTTATAATAGCCCTTGCTTTATGCAAACATTGGAGTTAAACGCCAAGAGGCGCACGGTTTTAGGCAAAGCAGTAAAAGGCCTCAGGGAGGCTGGTATTGTGCCAGCCGAACTTTATGGTCACAAAATAGATAACGTTCACCTGGAATTAGAGGAGAGTGAGTTGGGTAGAGTATATAAGGAAAGCGGAGAAAATACTATTGTTAATGTGAAATTTGACAATAAATCAGTGCCCGTTCTTATCCATGATGTCCATATGGACTCAGTGAACCAGAAAGTTCTAGCAGTTGATTTATATCAAGTAAACCTTAATGAAAAGATAACAACTAATGTTCCGCTTGAATTCGTAGGGGAATCGTATGCAGTCAAGGAGATGGCGGGTGTATTAATCAGGGCTCTCGACGAAGTAGAGGTAGAAGCCCTACCTATGAATATTCCCCATTCCATTAAGGTAGACATTTCAGTATTAGACGACTTCACTAAAAGTATTACAGTATCCGATTTGAAAGTTGACGGAGATTTTGAAATCAAGACCGATGCGGCAACGGGTGTTGCCAGCGTAGCAGAGCCGAGGGTAGAGGAAGTGGAGCCGGTAAAAGAAATGAGCGTTGAGGATATTGAGGTTGAAGCCAAGGGGAAGAAAGAATCTGAAGAGGAAGGTGTTGATGGGGAGAAACCAACGGAAGGGGAATAACGTATAATTAAATAGTAGATGAGACTAAAGCCTCGATTACTAATCGATATTAGAAAAGAGGGGACGGATGTGTACTCTCTAGGACCCACTAGGGTGAATTTGGATAAACGTACCCCTAAAAAAATCAGCCGTTTTGCCAGGCCTTTTTTGTTTTTATTGGTCATTAGTATCGGGGCGATATCGCTGGATGCATCCGTCTTTGCTCCAATCGGTGGAGGGGTGAGGGCTTTGACGATTGATCAAGAAAGAGAACAACTAGAGGATCAACTTAAGGAATATGAAAAACAGATAGGGGAATATCAAAAAACCGTTACCATATATCAACAAAAAGGAAATACTCTCCAAGCCGAAGTGAATAGGCTGAAATCCAAGATCTCGGTGATTAATGGTCAGATCAGTCAGATTAACAAATCGCTTAATACCTTAAATGGCCAAATTCAAACTACTGCTTCGAAGATCGGTGAAACCCAGGGGAAAATTGAACGCGGCAGAGATGCCTTAGGAGGAATTATTAGAAGGGTCAACAAAGATGATGAGAAGGGTATGGTAGAAATCCTTCTTGAAAATCAAAGCCTCTCGGACTTTTTTGTGAATGTTAATGATTTGGTTCTTTTGCAGGAAAATCTCAAAGAAACTTTGGACGAACTCGATATTTTAAGGGACGATTTAATAACCCAGAAAGAGCTATTGGCTCTTGAGCGTTCGGACGTGGAGGTGCTACGCCTTTACCAGGTTAAACAAAAAGAGGAGGTGGAGGGAGTAAAGGCGGAGCAGGATCATTTACTTGCAGTGACCAAAGGACAGGAAGCCTCCTATCAAACGTTGCTTGCGCAAACGGAGGCGACCGCTTCTCAAATCAGGGCGCGTATCTTCCGTCTCCTTGGTGGTGGGCAGATGACCTTCGAAGAGGCGTATAAGTTTGCCAAATTCGCGGAACAACGTACCGGAGTGAGAGCGGCTTTGATTCTGGCGGTACTCGACAGGGAGTCGGCATTAGGAAGAAACGTTGGACAATGTACTTATAAGACCGCTATGGCTCCCGGCCCCCCCGAGTCAAAGAGAGATGATGTAACTCCGTTTTTGGCTATTACTAAAAAGCTTGATTTAGACCCGGATACTACTTTAGTTTCATGCCCCATAGTGGCTGATGGATATTACGGTGGAGCTATGGGCCCCGCTCAGTTCATTCCCACAACTTGGATGGCGTATGAGGCGCGCATAGAAGCAGTAACGGGTTCACGCCCCGCGAGTCCTTGGAGAAACTTAGATGCTTTCGTAGCTTCAGGCTTGTACCTGAAAGACTCGGGAGGAGCGAGCAACGAATTGGCGGCTGCGGCCAGGTATTATTGTGGAGGTAATTGGACAAGGAGCGTTTGTACTAACGTATACGGCGCCGCGGTGATTAATAGAGCTGCCCAGATTCAAAGAGACATTAATGTTCTGGAGCGTTAGGTCTGTTCCGCTTTTTCCTCCTCAATCTTTTTAAACGCTTTGATTATAGGATCTATATCTCCCTCTAGAATCCTTTCAAGATTGTGCCATTTTTTGCCTATACGATGATCGGTAATTCTATCTTGAGGGAAATTGTAGGTGCGAACCTTCTCTGACCTATCGCCTGAACCTATTTGGGCACGCCTCATATCTCCAAGCTTCCCGCGTTCTTTTTCAATCTGCGTATCGTAGAGCTTGGAACGCAGAATTTCCATTGCACTTTCGCGGTTACTCTGCTGACTCCTACCCGCCTGGGAAGTTACAACCAAACCAGTTGGTTTGTGCAAAAGGCGTACAGCCGTTTCCACTTTGTTAACGTTTTGTCCCCCCGGTCCGCTCGAGCGAAAAAAAGTAACCTCAATATCTCCCTGATTGATGGCTACTTCTGTCGGTTCCACTACCGGCATAATGGCAACGGATGCAGTTGAAGTATGAATGCGTCCAGCTTTTTCCGTTTTGGGAATGCGCTGTACGCGGTGTACACCAGATTCGTATTTAAGAGCGTCGTATGCTCCCTCGCCTGCAATTTGCGCAATGAAAGTTTTATATCCTTCAGTAGAGCTTTGGTTGAAATCCAAGACAGTTATCTTCCAACCCCTGGTTTCCGCATATCTTTGATACATGCGAGCAAGGTCGCTCGCGAAGATAGCAGCTTCATCGCCACCAGCACCGGCACGTATCTCAATGATGGCTCTGTCCATCTACTTCTTTTTCACTTTGGGCTTGGCCTTACTTACTTTGGGCTTCGTTTTGGTAGCTTCCACAGCTCTTGCCTGACGAGCTTTAAATTTCTCAACTCTTCCTGCTGTGTCGATAAGTTTTTCCTGGCCAGTAAAAAAGGGATGACAATGGGAACATATTTCTATTTCCATCTTCTCTTTAGTGGAGCCAATCTCGTAAGTTTTTCCGCAAGAACAAGAGATTTTTGCTTTGGGAAAATATTGAGGATGAATATCTTGTTTCATGGCTTAATAACTCCGGCTATTATCCTTTATTAGCCATATATAGTCAAGAATTGGCTTAAACATTGACTGGAATAAGAAATCTGCTAGATTATATCAGGCCCCCAGTCCCATATTGACTTTTTAGTCAAACTGTGGTACAAAAAGCTTATTCGTGGGAGATGCTCTCACGAGAATGAACCTTATTATATTTTTACTATATAAGACCCACTAGTCGTTTGGATTTTGTTCCAGCTCACAATGTTTATCAAATTGGTAAATATTCGAGCTGGAACAAGTTCTAGGCCGCCCGGGTGGCGGCAGGAAGGGAGGTCACAATGACCACTCGCCAGCAGAAGAAAAGCCACCCGTGGGTGGCTCCGATCGTGACTGCGGTTGCGGTCATGGGGTTCATCGTAGCGACGTGCACGGCGGTTGACGGATACCGCGACGTTGGCTTTGCCAACGCCGCGGCGGCGACGCCGGTGACGGTCACGACCGATGGACCGAAGGAGTCGTGTCCTCGGCTCGATGAGTGTGAGCTGCGCGAGTTGATCGCGCAGTGCGATCTGGTTCGTTTGGAGGCTTTTCTCTACAACACCATCGGGGGGACGGTCATCGACCTCCTGGAGGTGGAAGAGAAGTACGGCCACGAGGTCCGCTATGACCTCGAAGCTTGCGGCTTCCACTACCGCGTTCGTCGCGACGGAGAACCGGCGGTGACAACTACCACCAGGCCCACCACCGTGGTGGTCTACGTGACTGTTCCTCAGTCACCGGCTACGACCACCGCCGCGACGACGACGACCGTGGCTGCGACCACGACGACCGCTGCGACGACGACCACGACAATCCCGGCGACGACCACCACGATCGCCGCAACCACGACGACAGTGGTGGGTTCGGAGCCGCCGAACCCATGTAACGATAATCCCGATCCGAACTGCTCTAACAAGTAGTTCGGGTCCGGGAGGGTCTTGATCCTCCACCCCAGCGAACTGGGGTGGAGGATCAACCTGCACTTAAGTTCTTGAAAAACTCGAGGGTTTAAGTGTAGGTTTGTCCCCTACTAAAGGTTGGAAAAATAATAAAAATAAAATGATAAATACAAGAAAGTTTAATAAAGGTTTAGTAACCACTCTCACTGGTCTTCTTGTGTTAGCTAGCGTTTTTAGTCCGTTAGCCAATACAGCCAATGCTGCTGCTGCGTTTAATGGTGGCACTCAGCCCTACGATCTTTTCGCTATAGCTAACGCTACCGACAATCCAAACTGTAATACCTGTTGGAGTTCTAGCAATATTACAGCAGAAATAGGAGATACGGTTGCCATGAGAGTCTTTTTCAACAATAGTTCTAGCGAAACTGCCAATGACACTCGCGTAAGAATTACCGCAAGCCTATCTGGTAACGGGACTTCGATTTCGACCACGGGAAAGGTTTGGGCCAATAACGCCGCAACTGAATCTGATAGCGCAACTGTCACGATCACCGGAGACGAAGCTACTAACCTAAAGTTCCTATCCACCAAAGTTTACGACAAGGACTCAAACTCCGCTTCTTTTAGTGGTAGTCAAGATGATGTCCTTGAGTTGGGTGGTATTGGCGTAGGGAACATAGCCCCCGGGTTGATTGATGCTGGATTCGTTGTGGTCAACTTCCTTATTGAGGGAGACGAGGACGACGATAATAACAACAGCGATCTATCAGTTACCACCGAAAATGCCGAAGACATCGAAGACGACAGAGCAGAACTAGTCTGTGATGTTGAAACTGCTGATGCCGATGCAGATGTTTGGTTTGAATGGGGCGAAGACGATGACGACCTTGATGAGGATACAAACAAGGTGAACGTTGACTCCAGTGACACCGATACTGTCAGAAAAACCATTACGGGCTTGGATGAAGACACTAAATACTTCTTCCGTTGTGTGGCTGAAGACGACGATGGAGATGACGATGAGGGTTCCATTAAGAACTTCACCACTGACGAGAACGGTGGGGGAAGTAGCAATGCCAATGAGCCTGATGTAGTTACCCGTCCAGCAACCGGTATAGATAGTGCTTCTGCTACTTTGCGCTGTGAAGTTGATCCGAATGGGGATGATACTGATGCCTGGTTTGAATGGGGCACAAGCTCATCCAACCTTAATAGGACAACTTCTAAGCAAGATGTGGGTGATGGAACAAACGATGTTTTCTGTAGCGCCAACATCTCAGGACTTAGCGCCAACACCACCTATTACTTCCGTGCGTTGGCCGAAAACGGCGAAGGAGATGACAGAGGTAGTGTTTTAAACTTCCGTACTGGTTCTCCGATCGTTAACGTAGTTACTCGTTTTGTGGATGTATTCCGCGAAGTTGAGGTAGCCTCGGAACCGGAAGTAGAAGCATTGATCATTACCTTGAATGCAAATACCGGCGATGTTAATCGTAGGGAAATTGATTACACTGTTTCGTACGATAACCGTACCGGACTTACCTTGACCGATGTAGTTTTGACTGTACCGATGCCCAGAGAGCTCGACTTTATAAGTTCGGATCCAAGGGAGAGCCTAAACCGCGATGGTGAACTGGTGTTCAACATCGGAACAGTAAGGCCCGGTGAGCAGGATTCGTTCTTAATAGAGACTGAACTAGCGAGTGAAGTGGATGCCAATGATGAGATTAGATTTGTGGCTGACGTGGCGTACAACGACAACTCAAGAATAAGGAAAATAGTGGAGGTAATTGATGAGAGCACTTTTGGAGAAATATCCAGCGGTGGCGGAGCCTTTACGGCTGCCATCGCAGATGCCTTCAGGGGATTCTTTACCAATCCACTTTTGTGGATCATCCTCTTCATCCTTTTAATTGTCTTCGCGGTACGTTATATGTTTGCCGCAAGAGACAAAAGAACTGACACTTTAGTGTAGAGTGAGTGTCCAGTTGCCCAGCGAGAAAGACCCCTTGACGGGGTCTTTCTTGTTGATATGATAAGCATCAGTCGATTAGTTAATGAAAAACTACGACAGATATGAGAAGGAACGTTGAAAAATAGAGATTTCGCTCTGTTAGCTTCCTGCCTGGTGGTTAACAAAGCGGAATCTCTCATAGAACTAAGGTAAGAGATAGTGCGCGAGAGCGTACTGTTAGAGTGCTTTTTAGTTGTCCCAAGCGTCTATATTCTCTTTATAAGAGAATTTGGATTTTCAGGAGGATTTGATCCTGGTCCAGGATGAACGCTGGAGGCGTGGATTAGGCATGCAAGTCGAGCGCCTAGCTTTCAATTGATCGAGCTAATTTAGCAAGATCGCCGAAAGTTAGGAGCGGCAAACGAGTTAGTAACACCTTGGAACCTACCCTGTACACGGGAATAAGCCATCGAAAGATGGTCTAATGCCCGATAGTCTCGCAAGAGTAAAGCTCAGGCGGTACAGGAGGGGCCTAGGCCCGATCAGCTTGTTGGTGAGGTAATGGCTCACCAAGGCTACGACCGGTAGGGGAGGTGAGAGCCTGACCCCCAACGACGGAACTGAGACACGGTCCGTACACCTACGGGTGGCCGCAGTCGAGAATATTCCACAATGGGCGAAAGCCTGATGGAGCGACGCCTCGTGCAGGAAGAAGGCCTTCGGGTTGTAAACTGCTTTTCTAGGGGAAGAAGTTTTGACGGTACCCTAGGAATAAGGAATGGCAAACTTCGTGAAAAACATGGATTAAGCTCCATGTCAGCCATTCAAGCAACGCTACAAAATAGCGTTTTCGTAATTACTGGCGCGACTTCTTATGGAAACATAAGAATGCACAACTTGGCTTATATGCGGGAAATCTATGGGGGCTGCGCTCCGATGATATCGGGGTTCCCAATAGATAATCCGCAGGGAAGTCGGTAGTGGTAGAACTACTTGACCCCTCAGAGACTGAGCTCGTAAGAGCAAGATAGAGATTTTCTCTATAACACGCCAAGCACCCCAAAGGGTGATGATATAGTCCGATCCCTACAGCAATGTAGGTAAATGATTGGCCAGCAGCAGCGGTAATACGAAGATTCCAAGCGTTATCCGAATTTATTGGGCGTAAAGCGTACGTAGGGGGCTTGATGCGTCCGCCGTTAAATCTCACTGCCTAACAGTGAGGCCGCGGTGGATACGATTAGGCTAGAGGATGCGAGAGGTCTGTGGAACGCACGGTGTAGGGGTGATATCCGTTGATATCGTGCGGAACACCAAAGGCGAAGGCAGCAGACTGGCGTACTCCTGACCCTCAGGTACGAAAGCGTGGTTCGCGAATGGGATTAGATACCCCAGTAGTCCACGCCGTAAACTTTGTCGACTAGCCGTTTCGAGTATCGACCCTCGGAGTGGCGCAGCTAACGCGTTAAGTCGACCGCCTGGGAAGTACGAGCGCAAGCTTAAAACTCAAAGGAATAGACGGGGGTTCGCACAAGCGGAGGAACATGAGGTTTAATTCGATAGTAAGCGAGGAACCTTACCTGGGTTTGAAGCTCAAACGACGATTTGCCGAAAGGCAGGTTTCTGGATTTTCTAGCGTTTGGGCAGGTGCTGCATGGTTGCCGTCAGCTCGTGTCTTGAGATGTACCCTTAAGTGGGAAAACGAGCGCAACCCTCATCGTCAGTTACAAGTGTCTGGCGAAACTGCCCTGATTCACAGGGAGGAAGGAGAGGACGACGTCAAATCCGCATGGCCTTTTGATACCCAGGGCGACACTCATGTTACAATGGCTAGTACAATGGGTTGCTAAACCGCGAGGTGGAGCTAATCCCACAAAACTAGTCTCAGTTCGGATTGTAGGCTGCAACTCGCCTACATGAAGTTGGATTCGCTAGTAATCGTGCATCAGCCACGGCACGGTGAATACGTTCCCGAACCTTGTACTC